>OBJP01000939.1_pt1 | contig 15084 bp, 13 predicted proteins | sample 1519821 | NCBI WGS metagenome assembly OBJP01 (sample SAMN04209218, study PRJEB22552) | human gut metagenome | biome: gut; material: feces | host: Homo sapiens | place: USA: Oklahoma | reverse complement strand
TTAAAATATTATTTGTTGATGATAACAAAATATTTGAATTTGAAGAAACACATGACATTGACTACTCGTTTATCAATGAATGTGCTAAATAAGATTTATAGATGGTTAAAGGACTGTCAAATATTAAAATTGGTTTTTAAAATAATAAGCGAGAGTACGATTGGATAATCTTTTGGAAAACTAAATGAGAATTTTTTTCGAGCAAATCAAGAAATAACACATATGCTGGAATTGCAAATTACTTACCGAGACTTAGAAATGTTTAAGCATCAAATCATAAAGAACAAATTAGTATGATTTGCACACTAACACTTTCAGAAGATTATTCTTGTGTTAAACGTTGGTCATTGAAGAGATGTGTGTAAGTGATATATTACTCATATACATCTCTTTTTATATTGAAATATGTTATAATTACGATAAATAGTTTGTAATTATTGGGAGGTATTTAATGTGGGGAAAATAAATAATTTAGACGCAAAAAATGCATATTATAAAATCAAGGGATTTAAAGATAAATCTGGAAAATATTACAAAACATTATTTCATTTACATACTCCTGAATCATATGATTATGAGCTTTTTAAAGAAAGGGAAGGTTTTTCATATCAACAAGCAGGAGATGATGATTTATATAATATCTGTGTAGAAAAGGGTATCTTTCCTAGAGATAGTAATTATGCTTCTTTTAATAAGATTGGAGTAGATGAAGGCATTTATAATACTTATAAAGAAGCCTTTTCGTTTCTTTTGCTTGTTAATGAGTTGGCAATTTCGAATATAGATATTGCAATAATAACTGATCATAATACTATAGATGGATATAATAAAATGGATAGGGCGATAGCTAACTTGAAACAACTTAAAGGGAAATATTACCGATATCCGACAATATTATTAGGCATTGAAGTTTCTTGTGCAGATAATAATCACGTTGTTGGTATTTTTGATAAAAGTAATGAAAAATGTATGGATAAACTTCGCCATTGGCTAGATTTTAATGTCTATAGTTTTGAAGCAGGAACCGTATTAACCAGTATGGAAGTAATGAAATTTTTTTATTCAATTGGTGCATTTACATATATAGCACACTTAAATAATGCTGATATGATACAAAAAAAACATTATTTAAGTGGTGCATATAAGAAAGAAATATTAAATTCAAAATATTGCAAAATAGTAGGATGTTCCTCAATAGATAGAACAGATAGATTAAAAAGCGATTTATGGAGGTATTCGCCAAAAAGAGAGTATAAATTTATAATCGATAATGATTCACATTGCTTAGAAGACGTAGATAAAAATCAAATGTGGTTGAAAGGTTCTTCAAAAAATCTTCAAATGGTAAAAGAAGCTTTATTCAATTACGATATCTCTGTTTCTTTAGATTTTGAGTATAATATTCATAAGCGGCAATACATAAGCGGGATGTATATTCAAAACAATGATGCATTTTTAGTTACTAAAAATGGTAAAAAAAAGGATGGATTTGTGATTAAGTATTCCCCGTTTTTAAATTGTCTAATTGGTGGACGTGGTACAGGTAAAAGCACTGTTATTAAATTTATGGAATATATATTGAATCAAAATTGTGAATCTTTAGAAATGTTGAATTTTATATGTTCACATGGTCATATGTGGTTACTATATGTGTATGAAGAAGAAGAGTATATTATTGAAATGCAGAATCCTACTAAAGAGAAGGAATTTACTTTTAATTCTGATATTTTAAGTTACTTTGATATTAACGGGAGAGAATATTATTCATATAAACCTTCAGATTTTAAAGAAAATATAGTAAAAAAATATGCTTATGAAAAAAACTTAAGTATATATAGAGTAAATAAAAAGAATAACAATATCATTCTGACTACAGTTGAGTATAAGAAGAAATATCTTAATAAATTTTTTGATACTTCTTATTCTGTAAATCAATTAGTTAATACAGCTTCCAGTGAGAAGATGAACTCATTTATTTTCTCAGTAATGTTTAATAACAATAAACTAAAAAACGCAAATAATATTATCCGCATTAAAAGTATTAATGGACTAGCAAAATTAATGACAGGAGCAGAAAATATTTTAAGAGAAAGAAAAAAACAAGTAATGCTGGTAATAGATGAATTTAATAAAAAAATGAACAAGAAGAATGAAATTTTACGAATTGTTTATGACCAGAATCAATTTGTAACGTTTCCAGAATTCGCAATATGGCTTGGTATTTCTGAAAACAAACTAAATTCGATGTGTACAATTAATAAGGTTAGATACAACATAAAAAATAAAAACGTGATTGATTTTCTTGAAATGTTATTTGATAAATATGGGCTGTTTGAATTTTTTAATAAAATGATTGATGGTACAATTTGTGAGGATAGTATCTTGGATTATACTGAAGAAGAAAGTTTTGATACAATTAATAGTGGTTATACAGTAGTAACTCGAGAAAATGAAAAAGATTTAATTTCGTTGATCTCCAAAAGAATAATCAGAACTAGTAATATAACAAATATAAGAAACTATTTAAGAAACTATATTGAAAATAAAGAATCTTTCAGCATTGAGTTTAATATTAACAGTAAAACAGGCATTCAGGGTGTTAATTTTAAGGATATTAGAGTATTATCGCTAGGACAAAAAGTTGTTGCAATGATTGATTTTATCCTAGGATATAGTGAATATTCTGGTGATTTCAGACCATTGATAATCGATCAACCCGAAGATGATTTAGATAATCAGTATATTTATATTAATCTTGTTAAGCAGTTTAGAGATACAAAAGAAAAACGTCAAATAATATTAGCTACACACAGTTCAACTATAGTAACAAATTCAATGTCTGACTTGGTCTGTGTTATGGATTCAAATGGTGAAAATGGATGGATAAGAAAATATGGTTATCCAGGAAACAGAGTAATAAAAAAAGAGATTATTAATTGTTTAGAGGGGGGAATAGAGTCATTTGAGCATAAGTTAGAAATTTACAAAGAAGTTTTAAATATATGAAGGACATGTGATATAATAAAATTATCTTAATAGAAATGATAAATAAAGATGGAACTAGTTCCGTCTTTCGAAAGAATGTTGAGTTGTATATTTTTAACGTAAGGAAAATAAACTGTTTGATTTATTTAATTTATTGCATGAGATAAAAAAAGAAAAATAGAAATAATCTATTTTTCTTTTTACTTGTATAGTGTTTTAGTATTCACTTATAGATGTAACAATGCCATTTTCAAAATATATAAATTTATTTCCATTGTAGACCCATTGCTCGCGATCAGCATACTTTGTTGAGGTTTTGTTTATTTTTGTTGGTTCTCCCCATTTTGATTGTCTTACCTGCATTCTAGTCATACCAATACTAGGCTCTGGTGCGTTTCTTTGTTTATTTACACTATAATGCATATTATATATCTGTTGATTACCGAAAAATTCGTTTACTAAGTTTTGGGAGAATTGGTACCACGGTTCTTGTTCCTCGAACGAGCTTGTGATGGGGTATATACACCATGAATCAAGTGAAAGTATTTTTAATTTTGCACTTTCGCTATCTATTGCGGTGCGAATATCAATGATTGCAGGTATATTTATAGAGCTGCTTTCATAGTCATCAATTAACCAGTTTTGATATCTTTTTAAATACTCTTCATGATTGGGATGATTATTTTTATAATCAGATATTGCATTAATAATAGATTGATACTGTTGTGCATTATACAATTCAACACATTTATTATTTAATTCTACAAAATCTGCTTGATACCGAATTTCTTTTTCTTCTTCACTTACCACTGTTTCAGTATAATTATTTGTTACAATTTTTTCTGTATTTTTACCATTATACTCTATGCTTACTCCTATTAATATAAATGTTATTGAGATTACTAGCATTGAAATAAGCAATATAGTAATTTTTTTATTTCTCATAACTACCTCCTTAAAAATTAACACATAAATTTCGAAATAAATTATATCATATTTTCACACTATATTGCATACTTCAACACTACAATGACTTAATTGAAATATAAGAAACATTCAATAAATAATATGTATTAGTATAATTGAGATTCATTTTCTTCTCAAAATTATTGACAATTTAATTACGTGTAGTATATAATATCATCGTAAGGTGAATTGTTACTTTAATTAGGCAAGGGCACTAACACAGTTATACAATAATTTATGGATTGTTACTCCTCAAGGCATAACCATTATATTTAATATGGTATCCTTGGGGCTTTTTTATGAAAAAGGGGAGCTGATATGAAAGCAGTAAAAAAACTTAATAATAATGCCGTTGTTTGTGTTGATGGAAAGGGTAGAGAACTTATTGCAATTGGTAAGGGGATTGGATTTGGTGAAATTCCTAGGGAAGTTTCTATTAATAACATCGAAAGAACATTTTATGATGTGAAATATTCGGAACAAAACATTTTGAAAGATTTGCCAGTAGATGTTGTTATTTTTACAGCTGATTTAATGGATATTGTTAAAAGTGAATTACCTTATGAATTAAATCCTAACGTTGTTTTGGTAATGGCTGATCATATAGCATTTGCCATAGAGCGAGCTACTCAAAATATTTTGGTGAAAATGCCATTATTGTACGATGTTCAACAAATGTATCCACTTGAGTATAAGATAGGGAAATACATTTTAAGAAAAATCGAAAAACAATTTTCTTTGTCTTTACCTAAAGATGAGATTGCTGGTATTGCATTAAATTTAATCAACTCTGGATTAAATAACAAGGAAGTTATAGATAAGAGTAGGGTTCAGGAATATGAAAATATGCTATATGAGGTTACAGAAATAGTTGAGCATACACAGAAAATGATTATCGATAAAGATAGTTTTGATTATTCTAGATATGCAACACATTTATTATACCTGTTTCAAAGGGTTCAATCCCACAAGACTATAAACAGCGCAAATTATGAAGTATATGAAGATATCGTTAAAAAATTCCCTTCCATTGAGTTGTGTGTATCAAAAATTTGTCAACACATAGAAGGAAAATGGAAAGTAGAACTGTCCAAAGATGAAAAATTGTATTTAATGTTACATATTAATCGAATATGTACGAAAAAGGATTGTAACCTGAAAGACAGGGCATAACCTCCAAAAAGACACAGTATCAACTGTATTTTGGAGGTTTTTTATTTAGTCAGGTAATCATGCATTGAATATTGAGTAGACAAGGAGGAGAAGAAATGAAAGATATTCAAAAATCATTAGAAGAAATCATACAGTATGTTGGTGGTATAGGAAATATTGCTAATGCAACTCATTGTATGACAAGACTTCGATTAGTATTAAAGGATGAAAGTTTAGAAGAGAAAGAAAAATTAGAAGAAGTCGAAGGAGTTATTAAGGTTGTTCATGCTGGTGGTCAAGTTCAAATCGTGATTGGTCAACAAGTAGGTAAAGTCTATGATGAACTATGCAAGATAGGTGGTTTTGAAAAAAAACATTCTATTGATGAAGAAGAACAGGAAGATAAGAAAGAACTGACAATAAAATCTGTTGCTAATAATATTATGAGTACTCTAAGTGGGTGTATTATCCCAACATTGCCAATAATGATTGTTGCAGGGATTTTTAAGATGTTTGTCATTTTATTCGGTCCTGATCAATTAGGATGGTTAGCTAAAGACAGTGATTTGATTGTTTTATTTGAAATGGTTGGAAATGCGGGTTATTATTTCTTGCCTTTTTATGCAGCCTATAGTTCAGCAGTAAAGTTTAAGGTTAGTCCAATGATGGCACTATTATTTTCGGGAATAATGTTAAGTCCTAATATGTTAGGGATTGTAGAAGCTCAAAAAGCATTTACTGTTTTTGGTATTCCAATGCATTTGACAAGTTATGTACAGGCAGTTATTCCTGTTATCATTATCGTATGGATTATGTCATATGTGGAAAGATTCTTAAAGAAACATATTCCAGATATGTTAAGGACTATAGGAATCCCAGTTTTAACAATAACTATTATGCTTCCTGTTGGTTTATGTATTTTAGGACCGGTGTGCTATATTGTGATGAGCTGGGTCGCAGATGGTTTGTTATGGTTAACTGCAAATTTTGGATTATTAGCTGCTATTGTTGTTGCTCCATTATGGCCGTTTGTTATTTTGTTTGGTATGCATGTTCCAATTTTAACAGCCTTACTTCCAGCGCAAATGGAAATTGGATATGATATGATTGTATATCCAGCAATGATAGTAGGAACTTTTACATATATGGGATTATTTTTAGCATATGCACTACGTGCAAAAGGTGTAAAAAAGAAAAGCTTGGGATGGAGTTGTTTTACGACAATGACATTAGCTAATATATCGGAACCAGGATTATATGGAATTGTTTTATCAGATCGTAAAGCATTGCTTTATTCTATGATTGGAAATATATGTGGAGCACTAACATGCTATTTATTAAGTGCTAAAGTCTATATTTTTGCTGGAGTAGGGTTTCCATTTTTAAATCCGTTGCGTTTTGGAGAAGACATTGTACAAGGAACAATTGGATGTATAGTCGGATTAGTAGTGACTTTAGCAATTGGAATTATTTTTGGATTCCAAGGCGAAGATAAGTTACAAATCGGTAAAAAGAAATTGAAAATTGGTAAAAAAGAGGTCAACATATAACTAATTTTTAATAGAAATGGGGATTTATAAATGACATTTTCTAAAAAGTTTTTATGGGGTGGAGCACTTGCGGCCAATCAATGTGAAGGTGGATGGAATGAAGGTGGTCGAGGGCTAGCCAACTGTGATGTTCTGCCTTATGGAAAAAATAGAACAGATATTATTAAAGGAAAAATGATACGAACAGAACCTATACAGGGAGAATATTATCCAGCACAAAATGCAATAGATTTTTATCATCATTATAAAGAAGATATTGCTTTGCTTGGAGAAATGGGATTTAAAACGTTGAGAATATCTATTGCATGGAGTCGTATTTTTCCATATGGAGACGAGGAACAGCCTAATGAAGAAGGTTTGCAATTCTATGAAGATGTATTCAAAGAATGTCAAAAGTATGGAATAGAGCCGTTAGTAACCATTACGCATTATGATATGCCCATGCATTTAGTGACTGAATATGGAGGCTGGAAAAATCGACAGTTAATTTATTTTTATAAAAAGTTAGTGAGAGTTTTATTTAAACGCTATAAGGGTATGGTAAAGTACTGGTTAACTTTTAATGAAATTAATATTATGGTGAGTGCATGTTTTATGGCAGCGGGTTTAACATTTGATAGTAATGAGGATCAGTATACAAGCATTTATGATGCTGTACATCATGTTCTTGTAGCGAGTGCGTGGGCGGTTAAGATAGGTCATGAAATTGACGGTGAAAATCAAATTGGGTGCATGCTGAACGCTGGATTATTTTATCCAGCGACATGTAATCCTTTAGATGTTCAGGCAGCTCAACAAGAAAACAGACAGCATTATATGTTCACTGATGTTCAAGTGAGAGGAGAATATCCTCAATATATCAAAAAAGATTTTGAAAGAAATAATTATACAGTTCCATTCTGTGAGGATGACGAAGTAATTTTAAAAACAAATCTAGTTGACTATATATCATTTTCATATTATTCAACAAGAGTTGCGAAAGCAGATAGTGAAGGAAAATTTGATTCCAATTTATTGAAATCAGCACCAAATCCTTATTTAAAAGTTGAGCCTTGGGGTAGATTCATAGATCCACTAGGTTTAAGAGTAACAATGAATGAGATATATGATCGTTATCAAAAACCACTGTTTGTAGCAGAAAATGGACTAGGCGCTCCAGATGTACCTGATCAATATGGTAATGTCAATGATGATTATAGAATTGAATATTTAAGAGAACATATTAAGGCAATGAAAGATGCGGTAGAAATAGATGGATTGCCAGTTATGGGATATACTTGCTGGGCACCAATTGATTTGGTTTCTGTGGCTACTGGACAAATGTCAAAAAGGTATGGATTTATATATGTTGATTTAGATGATGATGGAAATGGAACGTTAAAGCGCAGCAAGAAGAAATCATTTGACTGGTATAGAAAAGTTATTGTTTCTAATGGGGAAGATCTCGGAGATTAATTTTTGTGACATATACTATTGAGTCGGCTTATCTATTCACCTCCCTATGAATAAGGATTAATTTCCATTAACTTTTATTAAATTAATTGTGAAAGGAATACTGTTATGAAATTATTAATACAGGCAGATGATTATGGAATAACAAGAGCAGTATCGAGAGGCATTATTTTTGGAATTCATCATGGTCTTATTCGTAATACTGGCATATTTACAAATATGGAGTGGACAGAGGAATGTTTAGATATGATTAAACCATATCTTGATCAAATAGATTTAGGTATTGATTTGAATATTTCTACTGGAAAGCCTATTTCACCTGCAAATAAAATACCAACATTAGTGGATCAGCAAGGATTTTTTTTAACGAGTTGGGAAAGTCGTAAACGAGATGAGGCTTGCGAAAAGAAAAATCATACTTCTATGGAGGAAGTATATCAAGAATTTGAAGCCCAAATTGAAAGATTTATTGAGCTTGTAGGAAAAAAACCAGACTATATTCATGGGCATGCCTATACAACTGAGGAAATTTGCAAGGTCCAAAGATTATTAAGTCGAAAATATGGAATTCCATATACGTCAGATATTTGGAAAAAACTATTTGGTTTTGATGTATCTGGCTATAGAATACCTTGGTATATAAAGCCGGCAACTTTGGATAATCAAATTAATTCCTCCCTATCTCAATATCTTCTTAGTCACAAAAATGAACTCTTAAAAAAAGATTACTGTTTAGTTGTGGGTCATATGGGTTATGTTGATGATGAATTGCTAAAATTATCCAGCTATCATTTATATAGAATAAAAGATTTAGAAGGTATTACTAATTTAGAAGTAATTGACTGGGTGAAGGAAAGTAATGTTTCACTTATTCGTTACAGCGAGATTTGTAATAATGAGAAAGGAAGATGAAATTGATTAATTTTATAAAAAGAAATTCAGAACAAGTTGTTGCACCAGTTAGTGGTAAATGTATATCTATCACTCAAGTAAATGATGAAGTATTTTCATCAAAGGCCATGGGCGACGGATTTGCAATTATACCTAATGATTGTATGATTGTTTCACCTGTTAATGGAGAAATTATGCTTATTGCGGAAACTAAACATGCGTTTGGATTGAAAACAAAAAAGGGTGTTGAAGTATTGGTGCATATTGGATTAGACACGGTTCAGTTAGAAGGAAAAGGATTTACTATTCATGTCAAACAAGGAGATAAAGTCAAAGCGGGTGACCAAGTTATTAGTTTTGATAAAAGATATTTGAAGGATTTTTCAATTGATATGACAACAATGACCGTCTTTACTTCTGGAGTGACTGAAGAAGTTTGTTTAGACTGTTATGAAAAGCAAGTTAATCATGGCGATACTCTCATCCCTAAGATATAAATATAAATTTTAAAGAAAATGGAGGAATGAAAATGACTGAACTAGGTGTATTAGCTTATCCTGATTTAAGTCCAATGAATAAAATTAAAGAGTATTTAGAGCTCGCATCAAAGTATGGGTTTACAAGAGTGTCTTCTAGTATGCTTTCAGTAGAAGGAACAAATGAGGAGATAATTTCATATTTTAAAGAGTTTAACCATATTGCGCATGAATTTGGAATGAAGGTTTCTTTAGATGTGAATACAAATTTTTTAAAACGAATGAATCAATCCTATGATGATATTTCTTTATTTCATGAAATTAATTGTGATATTATCCGTTTAGACGGTTCTTATGGAGCAGAAAATGACTATATAATGATTCAAAATCCTTATGATATAAAAATTGAAATGAATGCAACTTCATCAAAGGTTGCTAAAGAAATTGCATATTTTTATGAGAAGGGAGTATCTCAAAAACAAATCCTATTAGGGCATAATGCTTACCCTCAGCGATACACAGGTTTGAAATGGAGAGATTTTTTAGAAAAAAACCATCAGTTAAAATCTTATGGCTATAAAATTGCAGCTATTGTAAGTTCAAATGCTCCAAATACTCATGGAATTTGGAATGCTGAAGATGGATTGCCAACAGTTGAAAGACTTCGTGACTTGCCAATTGATTTACAAACAAGAATTATTTTGGCTACTGGCGAGGTTGATGATATTTTAATTGGAAATGCATATGCTACAGAAGCAGAATTAAAAGCAATTTCTGAAATTGTAAAACCGGCTAAATCATTTGAAGATTCACCTATTTTTGCTGAAATTAAAGCATACGGACCTATTTTGCCAAAATTTGGTCCCTGTAAGAGATTAAAAGTGATTCTTGAAAAAGATATAACAAAAATTGAAAAAGAAAATCTTTTGGATTTTGTTCCACAATTAGATAATGGAGATTCTTCTGAATGGATTTGGCGTTCAAGAAGTGGACGATTAATAAATAAGAATAGACCTATTCCACCTAGAAAGTATGGTGAAGAATATTTCCCAGTCGGAAGTGTTGTTGTTGTCAATGATGTTAATAAACATTACTCTGGTGAAATTCAAATTGTAAGAATTCCAATTAAGAATGATGGGAAAAGAAATTTAATCGCAAGATTGGCACCAAATGAGGAACAGATGCTTGAATTAATAAATAATGAAGATTTAGTCGAATTTATTGAATATTATGAATATTAGAAGGTAGGTGAAATTGTTATGCTCATAAAAAGTAAAAGAGTATATGTTGGTAATCGATTTATCCCATGTATCATTGAGATTGAAAAAGATAAAATAATTAATATTTTTGCATATGATGATCGTAAAGTAGATAGGGATTATGGTAACAAACGTTTAGTTCCCGGGTTTATTGATATTCACACGCATGGTGCATATGGATTTGATACTAACAGTGCTGATAAGAATGGATTAAAGAGTTGGCAAAAACACTTAACTGAAGAAGGTATAACATCCTTTTTACCAACAACTGTAACTGCTTCAAAAGATATATTATTAAAGGCATTAAAGAACGTAGCAGAAGTCAAATATGAAAATTGTTCAGGAGCTGATATTGTTGGGATTCATTTGGAAGGTCCATATATAGATAAAAAGTATCATGGTGCTCAACCAGTCAATGCAGTGGTTAAACCAACTGTAAAAGAATTTCAAGAGTATCAAGAGGCAGCTAACGGATTGATTAAAGTTATCACTTTAGCTGTAGAACATGATTCGAATTATATGTTGACGAAATATTGTTCAGAAAATAATGTGGTTGTTTCATTAGGACATAGTTCGGCGACTCTTGATCAGGTTACCTTTGCAGTTGCTAATGGAGCAAATTCTGTTACCCATACTTTTAATGGTATGAGTCCATTTAATCATCGTGAAAATGGTGTTGTTGGTGCTGCTTTACATTGTGATTCATTGTATAGTGAGATTATCTGTGATTGCAATCATGTCACTCCAGAGGCAATACAATTATTTTTTCGCTCTAAAGGTAAAGAAAAAGCTATTATGGTAACTGACTCATTGATGTGCAAAGGATATAAACCAGGCGAAATGTTTCATTTTTCTGGTCTCGAAGTTAAAATTTATTCTGATGGAAGTGCTCATCTTGTTAAAGAAGGGAGTTTTGCTGGGAGTACATTAAAAATGAATGATGGATTAAAAAATCTTGTAGAGAAAGCATTTGTCCCATTTGATGTTGCGCTTCAATCATGTACATTGAATCCTGCAAGATTACTAAAAATAGATGATAGTGTTGGTAGTTTGGTAGTTGGCTATGATGCTGATATTGTTGTATTAGGTGACGATTATTCAATTATAGAAACATATTGTAAAGGGATTCCTCAGTTAGAAATTTAATGAAAAAATTATGAAAAAAAAAGAAATTATTGAGCAAATCAAAAATCATCACTATCATGAGTGGTTAGGTAAAGATATAAATGAGGAAACTACTCGTGATCAAATTTTATTTGGGAAGATAGATGAAGAGTGTACAGGTATCATAACAGCTATATATGCAAGTGTAGATGTGATTAAATATGCTGTAGAAAAAAATGTCAATCTAATTATTGTCCATGAGTCTCTATTTTGGAATCATGGGGATCATACAGACTGGTTATTAGAAAATGAAACATATCAGATTAAGAAGATGCTAATGGAAGATAATCATATTACTGTTTGGCGCAATCATGATTATCTTCATGCAGGACTAAACTATAATGGAAGACGTGTTGATGGAATATTTTATGGTTTACTAGAACTTTTAGGGTGGGAAAATTATGTTCATGGAAATATTGAATTTCCACTTATCATTAATATTCCAAAAATAAAAACAAAAGATTTCATAAATAGGCTGATACAAAAACTTAACTTAAACGGACTGAAATGTTTTGGAAACATTAATGGTTATACTGAAAGAGTTTATATTCCTATGCATATAACAGGTAATGACAATGATAAAATCACGGTGGTTGATCAAGAAAATATTGATACAATTATAGCTATGGAGTGTATTGATTATACATTAGGTATCTATGTTAAAGATGCTGCTATGCTAAATATTGATAAATGTATTTTGTCAGTTGGACATTTCAATTTAGAAGAACCCGGAATGAAATGGTATGCTGAAAAATATCTACCTGCGGTTTTACCCGAATCAATGCCAATTTATTTCAAGCAAGTTGGTGATATGTATCAGTTTGTAATTAGAGAGTGAATTAAATAATTAATATATAAAATAATCTTAAAGATGATAAAAACAGTTAAGATAATAGTGTCATTTTTCAACTAGTGTTGTTAAAATATTGAAATAAAAAGAGTGAAGATTATTTTTGATTCTTTCTTACTTTAGAGTATAAATAAAAAGGAGGATTTAAATGCTGTTGATAAATTCAATAGTTTGAATCCTCTAATTTTATGATTGTCTAAACCAAGTAAGAATCATTATTCTCTGCACTCTTTTTTTTCTTTGTCTTCTCTAATACCTTTGCAAACAGGTTGACGCATACCTTCTTTGTTAGAAGGCATATATTGTACTACACATACTAAATTAGGTTCTATCCAAACTGCATTATCATTTCCTTTGGGTAGATCACAATTAAATGGATGATGCTTTATGATAGTGTAATTGTATTGATCTAATGTTCTTATACTCGCACCCAAAGTGACATGTCCATAGTATTTTAAATTATTACTTGAATCGTATTTACCTAATATAAAACTTGTCATATTGTTGTTTTTTTGAATATATCCGCAGAGAACGAAATCATCATCAACCAGATATTTAAATTTAATCCAGTCAGTTGAACGCTTTTCAAAGAAATATTTGCTATCTTTTCGTTTAGCAACTACTCCTTCCAGTTCTTTTGATTTGACAATATTAAATAACTCTATACCAGTATTTTCTATAACTTTTGATATAGATATACGATTATCTTCATTTATTAATCGTGGCAATTTGTTTATTCTTTCTTCTATTGGTATATCGATAAGTAAGTCATTGTCAAGATATATTAAATCATAGACAACAAAGGTAGCAGGATACTTTTCAGATAAGAGTTTTATTTTAAAAAAGTCAGTTATAACTGTACGCTTTTGAACTTCGTAAAAGTCAGGTTTACCGTTTTTAAGGACAATGATCTCTCCATCAAGAATGCATTGTCCATTAACATTGGAAAAAATATTAGAAAGTTCAGGAAACTGATTAATCAGTTCTTTGTTACGCTTATTTCTTAAATCAACACTTTTTCTATCAATATATGCAAGACATCTGATTCCATCAAACTTTAATTCAAATAAATACTCTGGTGAGTTGAACGGCTCAGATTGATTAGCAATTAGCATTGGTCTTGCTAAACGTTTGTCAAAAATATCATTCATAGTTACGATGCCATGTTATTTGATGCTTGTGTGTTAGCTAGATCAATAGACTGCTGCAGTGCAGACATTAAATCAATTACACTGTTAGGCTGACTGTCATCAGCAACTACTACTTCCTGACCGTTTATTTTAGTCTGTATAGCATCATGCAATTTGGCTTGATATTCATCGTGATACGCTTCTGGTGCAAATTTATTTGTCATAGAGTTGATTAAGGTTTTAGCCATTTCAAGTTCATTTTTATCAACAGAAACCTTGTTAATAGTTGGAGCTGGTTGAATTTCTTCCTGAAAAAATAGTATTTTAGCAATGATGTCTGTTTTAGTGGGATACAGCACTATAAGTTCCTCCTTTGTCCCCATAACGGTTTTAGCAATGGCAACTTTCTTTTGAGATAATAATGCTTGTCTGAGTAGTTCAAATGCCTTTTCACCACCAGGCTCTGGAACAATGTAATAATTTTTATCATAATATAATTGATCAATGTCGGTCATTTTAGCAAAATGTAATACATGAATAGTTTTATCAGTTTTTGATTTGATTCTTTCAAGTTCATCGTTAGATATTGTAACATATTTACCCTTTTCATATTCATACCCTTTTATAATATCACTACTTTTAACTTCTGAATTGCAAGAGGGACATAACTTTTGATATTTAATACGCTGGTATTTTCCGTTCTCGTCTTTACATAGTTGATTGAAACTGATAGCTGTATTTCGGGTTGTTTTATAAAGTGAAACTGGTACATAAATAAGTCCAACGCTTATAGCGCTTTTGTGTGCAACTGCCATAATATCATTCCTTCTTTCATTAATATTAGATTTGACAAGAATAAAGAAAAATAAACTATAATTATTATATTGATAAATAGATAAGTGCATAAATTATATAATACATGGAATGGGTTAGATGTATATCCTATAAATGATGATGAGATTCTTTTGGTGTGTTGTATATTTAATAGTGACAGAAGATTACAGATGCAGGATATAATCCACATAGTAGTTGTCTTAATTAAATATGAAAACCTTAATTTGTCAGTTAAAAGTAAATAATTAATGTTTAAGTGTGTAGTTTGTTGAATTACGCACTTTTAAATTTTATAATCGTTTTGGAATCAGTTTAATTACTAATGATGTGTTAATAATTAAATTAAAGGCAGTTGAGGTGAGAATGATGAGTGCA
>OBJP01000925.1_pt1 | contig 15284 bp, 11 predicted proteins | sample 1519821 | NCBI WGS metagenome assembly OBJP01 (sample SAMN04209218, study PRJEB22552) | human gut metagenome | biome: gut; material: feces | host: Homo sapiens | place: USA: Oklahoma | reverse complement strand
ATAACCGTCTTATTTCCTATTATCACCACAATACGTCATCAGAATCACTGTCTCGTCGTGCATTTCATTGGGTAGGAAATAAACAGAATCATCTCCCTCGCCTTTTTCTTCTCCATCCCCATGGAAACCAATGCTATCATAAAAGGTTCCATCTACGTCTAACGGCACTTTAAAACGGACATTTCGTACCCATCGACCGTTTGCCTGTCGTTTTGGGAATAGCTCTACTTTATCCAGTACAAGTCCCATCAACTGTTTTATTCGATTCTCTGGAATTTCTTCCATGTATCGCACGATTGCATCCAGCAATTCATAATACTGTTCAGCAGTAAAGGTCTGTTTTTGCATATTCTCAATGGCAATGTTATTTCGCAGTAAATCTGCATCCAACTTTGCCAGCTTTTCGGTCAATTCCCGTACAACACCCATATAATCCTCAAAAAGAGTATCATATAATTCATCATCCACATCCATGTTTCCGATTTTATCCAACATTTTCTTTTTTCGGATTTCCAGCTTCTTCTTCGTATCTTCCAGACGTACTTTCTCTGCCATCAACTCATCCAGAGAACCGTCTTCCTTTCCACCAGCCCGTTGTGCAATCCTACGTTTAAATTCTTCATCATTCAAAGCATATTTTACAATGCTGATAACCTCTGCATTGACAATATCCTGTCGGATATGGGTTTTGTAGGTACAAAAATGTCCTTCCACCTTGATACGATTTTTACACTTATAATACCACATATCCTTGTAAAAATCATCGGAACCAGCCTTTTTCTTGCGATTGACTACCCCATACATCTTCGCTCCGCACTCTGGACATCGCAACAAGCCCGATAGGATATGACAATGCCCTGTATCATGGACTTTATCATACTTCACGCCTGTTACCAGCCGTTTTGCATGGGCTTTCTGCCATAATTCCTCGGATACAATAGCTTCATGTATTCCCTGATACAGCTCATAGGCATCTTCTGCCTGTTTTACCACATGATATTCATTGCGTTTTCCTTCGATTTTCTCGGTCTTTCGTCGTCCGTATGCGATTTTTCCCATGTACACAGGATTATCTAATACCAGTTTCACAAAATTAGAGCTAATCGTAGATAGTGTTCCATTCTGGCGTACTTCTTTTGTATAACCATGGTCATTTAGCCATTTTGCCACAGAGTTACATCCCATATCCGTATTGGCAAATTTATCAAAGATAATCCGAACCAGCTCCGCTTCTTTTTCGTTTATCTCAAGCACTTTCCCTCGTTCCCCGTCACGAGGTACTAATGTATAACCATACGGAGCAAAACCACCATTCCATCTACCATCACGGGCTTTCTGCCTACGCCCAGCCATCGTCTGCTCATGGATATTTTCACGTTCAATCTCTGCTACCGCAGCCACTACGGAAATCATCAACTTTCCAGCAGCTCCGGCACTATCAATGTTATCTTCCACACAATACAGATTCACTCCATAATCTTCCATGAATTGCAAACTATTTAACGTATCTGCTGCATTTCGCCCGAATCGTGAAAGTTTAAAGACCAGCACATAATCCACTTCATCTTTTCCAGATTGAATATCTGCAAGCATCCGCTGGAACTCTGGTCTTCCAGTCACGTTTTTTCCTGATTTACCTTCATCACTGTACGTCCCGACCACTTTCATGCCCCTGTGTATGGCTTCTTTCTCTAATCGCTCCTTTTGAGCTTCCAGAGAATAGCCATCTACCTGTATCCCTGTGGATACCCTTGTGTATAGATAACACCTTAGTTTTTTTGCCATTTTCCTACCCACTTTCATCGTAAATTATATAACGTGCTTTTATTATATAGCGTTTTCTTTCATTTATCAATATCTTTCAAAATATAAAATGCCGCAAGGCGGCATCGGGTGAATCTATGATTATATAATTTTCTTTACAAGGAGGATTCACTATGAAACTTACAGAAATGAGCAAAACAACTTTATTAGCAAACATTTATCCTATTCTTCATCCACAATTACATTCTGATGCTGTATCTGTCCGTATGCAGGGTATGGAAGATATTGAAATGGGATTCCGTTTTAATTTGTCTGATACCAAAATCGGAGTAGTCACTAAACAACTGTTGGAAACCTATTGTATTACGATTGAGGAACTAATCCATGCAATCAATACAAATCATTACGAATATCAATTCCAAACATTAAGTGAAATGCTCGGTCTTCCAGCTGAATTAGAAAATGGTATGTTCCCAATATATGTTCTGACGAATAAGCAAAAGTTCTACGGAGCCGGTGCGTTCTGTGTAAAAAGCATTGTACATGATGTAGTGGAAACTCTGAAATGCGATATATTCATTTTCCCATCGTCAAAACACGAACTTCTTATTGTTCCTGCAAAACAATGCGGAATTTCCACAAGAGAACTGACACAAATGGTACACCAAATCAATCAGAATACAGTAGAACCAGAAGACCGTCTATCAGACAACATATACCATTTATGTTACAAAACTGGAATCTTATCAACCATTTATTACACCGAATAAAGGAGAAAAGAGATTATGAATAAATACATGGAAGAATTAACAGAACTCTTACAGACAGGATTAGAAAAATATGCCACCTCTGAAAAATATCGCGACCTATTGCATGTTATGAGCCTGTTCCATAATTATAGTGCAAATAACTGCCTGTTGATTGCTCTGCAATGCCCTCATGCATCTTATGTTGCCGGATATACAAGCTGGCGTAATAATTTCCATCGGCAGGTGAGGAAGGGCGAAAAAGCAATACGCATCATTTCTCCTGTGAAATACAAGAAGAAAAACGAAGAAGATGAGGAAGAAGAGCGTATCGGCTTCAAATCTGCATCTGTCTTTGATATTTCCTCTACCTATCAGATTCCAGACATGGAACCTGTCACAATCGGAGTGGAGGATTTACAGGGACACGTTGAGAATTACAAAGATTTCCTTCATGCGTTCCAGTCTATTTCTCCTGTTCCTGTGGATTTCCGATTGTTCGATGGGGATGCAAGGGGATATTACAGTGATGCAGAGAAAATCATTGTGATACAGGATGGAATGACGGAAAGACAAAGCGTAAAAACTTTGGTACATGAAATTGCTCACGCTATGTTACATACGAAGGAAAAGCTACAGGAGCATAAGAAAGACCGTAAGCAAAAAGAACTGGAAGCGGAATCCGTAGCTTATATCGTCTGTGAGCATTATGGCTTTGACAGTGAGGATTACTCTTTTCCGTACATCATAGGCTGGGGCGGTACTGGATTTCAAGATATTCTGAAAGAATCCATGACCGTCATACAGAAAACAGCCGACCAGATTATTACTGGTGTAAATAAATATTTTGAAAAATAATAAGAACTGATACAGAATTGATAAAACCGACATTCCAAAAGAGTGTCGGTTTTATTTTTTCCATACAAGAAAAATACTTTACCTGAAAATCCGCTTGTACACTAGGAAATCTGAAAGGGTAAAGATTTTACAGAAAAAGGTAAAGACCCATATTTACCGTAAAACCCTGATGTACACTGGGAAAAGTGTAAAAGTAAAGAAGTAAAGACTTTTTTATAATTCTATCCTACAAGAATATATTTAAGACAATATAATACATAAAGTATTGATTTATATTATATTTTCTAACTATTAACTTAAAAATATTCTTTACTTCTTTACTTTTTATAAATTTCCCTTACTACGACTGTAGTTACGGGTAAAGACTTCCGTAAATTTTCTTTACCACTTTTTCCTGTAAAATGCGAAAATCCAGTCCCCAAGCGGACTTTCAGGGAAAGAATAAATCTTTCCCTGAATCCTAAAAACATCTATATGAACTTTAAAACCTTAAAAGAAAGGGCTTATTGGCATTTCTCTAGGCTCTGTATCGTGCATGGATAACATTTCCTGCATCTGCTGTAATTCCCTTGCCCGTCTTGCTTTCTCCCTATTTTCGCTTAACTCATCCAGTTCGTTTGCGTAAGGACTTAACTTCGCCCTACGCTCCATATCAAATTTCTTATAAAGATTCTCAAAAGTCTGTCTGACTGGCTTATTTCTCCGCTGGCTCTCCCTGTCTAAGAAATCCAGAAAATCATCCTCCATCATATTTTCCTGCTGTAAAACAGAACGGCAAATATCTGCAACTTTATAGGACTTTTGGAGCATCCCGTTTGCATCAGCTCTCATTTTCTTAACCGCATTTCGCTCTTCAACCAGAGCCTTCATCTGTGTTTGTAAATTGGCTTTTTCCTGTTCAAAATCTGCCTGCTGGCACTCGAAAACCTTCATGTTATTTTCAAGTTGTTCGTGTGTTTCTACTGCCTTTTTCTGTACTTCTTTCATTAATCTTGCAAGCTCATCTACTTGATATTTTTCAATTTTCAACTTTTCTTCCTCCTTCTGTAACTGTTCTTTTCTACCTGTAAGCTCCTTTAACTGCTCTGGTGTAAGTCCTTGCTGATGCCAAACACCATCTTTATCCACATAGCCAGCTAAATGCTCCTCTATGGGTTTATTTTCCTGCTGGATATCATAACCCTTTTGTAATAACTTTTTGCGTATTTCCCTGTGCATCCCTGCTAACTGCTTCGGATTTTTGAAAAACTTTGTCTGAGAAATTGCACATTTGATTTCCCCATTATCTTTTTTCTGTTCATAGCAAGGAACGAAGATTGCATGAATATGAATATTCGTTTCATCTCTATGCACAGAAAATCCTGTAATATTATCCTCCATGAACATCCCTTCCAGAATCTCTATCACATCCCATACCCATGTATCACTGTGTTCCTGCAAGATATCCCTGTCCATCTGAACCACGATAGGGCGGACAACAACTGTATCGTTTTTCCCTTTTGAAGATATCCTCGCCTTACGCTCTCTGGCATAATCAATACGCCTGTTTACCGCTCCGACCATATCACTTGAATGTACTGTCGGTTTCCACTCACCGTTTTGGTCTTTGTAAAAGGATTCATTTTCAAGCGTGTAATCAGGGTTGATATCAGGGTTACTATGTTGAACTTCACAACCATTCCGGCGGTCAGTCCCCCGGTCTATATGTCGGATATAACCATAGATGCCGCCCCAACCCATTCTATTTGTTTTTGTACTAGCAAATCTTCCAGATTTATGTATTTTCACGCTGGCATCGAAAGATAAATACCCGATTTTTCTCACCCTTTCCCTGTTCTACTTGATATAGACATTATAGCACTTTGTTAAATTTTTGTCAATCTTTTTTAGCGTAATATCTACGGGACAAATTGTCCCGTTGGCTATTTCTTTCTTATTATAATGTATATCTTCTTTGCGTATGTTTTACTGTATTCTCTTTCCGTCTTTTCTTTTTCTTCCTCGGCAGGTTCTCCCATCTCCCCGATAGTGTATCTCTTTTCCGATACTCCTTCTCTCCGCAATGGTTGTAGCAAAATACATCTAAACTCTAAAGCGTTTAGAAATATTTTGCAAAAGGGGCAAGCCCCTCTTGACTCCCCCTGTCCATTGCTATTCCAATCCCTCCACGTGATTTTCTGCAATGTCCTATTTATGGGAAATCTATGTCACATGGTTTTCCCATGATTGTTCCAAATCATGCCCTTATCATGTCACATACCTTTCCCATGATTTTCCCCTATCATGTTATCTACCATGCCCTAATTATGTGACATGATTTTCCCCTTGAAACCTGATAGCGTATTCCTCTCACAGTAGTGCTTATAAGTCATTTCTGTAATAAAAATAGCGGGTGCAAAAATGAAAAGGAGGATTTTAAACATGACACTACAAGAAATCTATGAAACATGGAGCAATCAGACACCCGACAACGAAGAAATACTTAAAAAACTTGATGAAATGGCACTTCATTTCCCTGTACCGCTGGGGGAATCCATGACCGAGGAGCAACAAAAGGAATATTTTTCAGACACATTTTATATCCCTTATGTCCTTCCCTACATTAGAAGTGTTGAACAACAAGCCTTTCTTGCCGCCTACAAACAGGCATTTCAACTCTTTACGGAACTATTGAAAGAATAACTTAAAAATAGCCTTTGTCCTATCCTCAAACGATAAAACAAAGGCTATTCCTCTAAATCTGTATCAGCATATATGATTCTAACAACTTTCTCCACAGGTACTTGCAGAATTTTACATAATGTTTCTATGGTATTAAGCGTAACATTACGGTTCTGCTTTAAAGAATCTAGCGTCCCTTTGGAAAAGTTATAATCACGAATCAAGGCATAAGTTGATACATTTTTTTCTTTCATGGTTTCCCACAAAGGGCTATAATCAATCATCTTGTACTCTCCTTATTATAAGTAGAGTATAAATTACGCCCTATACTCTTGAAATCCCCGACATATCGGGTATAATATAGTTATATTCCCGGTATTACGGGTATATGAGCATTTTACAAAAAGAAAGGAGAACATTATTATGAAACTCAAACAAGTAAGAGCATTGATGACTGCTCTTGCAATTGTGGTTGGCACTGCCCTTTGCGTATCAACCGTCTCATGGGCGAAGAGCTTAGACCCTGAACCAATTCCCATCATTAACGAACAGGGAGAAATTGTAGAATCCAACATCCAGTCCGACAGAACCCTTTACTTCGGTTCCACAGTCGAACAGGACATCACAAAAACTATCTTACAGAAACTTCGTACAGACAAAGCCATCAAGAAAGACAGCTTAACAGCAAAAGATGTTAGCATCACACTCAAATCCGAACTCGTCTTTGACGAAGAGAAAAACGAATTTGTAGAATCTGAAAATGACATCAAAGATGTGATGACCGTCAAAGATGACGAAATCGCATTCAGCAAAACAGGATTCTTCTTAGCAGAGGTCAGCATCAAAGATGACAAATTAAACGTTATCTTTGACATTGATGACAAAATCTTAGCTTACGCAGACTTAAACGACTGGGTACTTTCAAACAAAACATCCAATCCTGATTTCTCTGTGAAATTTGATTCCAAAGAAATCAAATCTGTGAAATACGATGACTCCAAAGTCAAAGTTGGTACAGACGGAAAATACGTGCTTACTTACACCATCACAGATGCCAAAGACCATGTCGTAAAGAAAGAGGTTCTGGTAACCGTTGGCGATAAGAAAGTCGTAAATGAACTTTCTGAAAAAGGAGTTTGGGTTGCAAATGGAAAAACAGTTGCCGGAAACAGCAGCACAACAAAACCAGTTGTAAAACCTGAGAACAAACCAAGTAAGCCAAGTAAACCAGAGAACTCTGGAAATCATGGAAACCAGAATCCATCTGTTCCAAACAGACCGGAAAAACCTGAAAATCCGGACAAACCTGAAAAACCTGAAAAGCCACAGCATGTTCATACATTCGGTGACTGGCAGGTAAAGAAACCAGCTACCTGTGAAAAGACAGGTCTGGAAGAAAGATTCTGTACAGACACAAATTGCAACAAGAAAGAAATCAGAAAGATTCCTGCTCTCGGACATGACCTCAAAGAAACGGTTATCACAGAGCCAACTTGCGGTACTGCTGGTAGCAAAGAAGTAACATGTTCCCGTTGCGATTTCAAAGATACAAAAGAAATCCCTGCAACAGGCAACCACGCTTACGGTGACTGGGTTATCGTCAAAGAAGCTACTTGTACCGAAGAAGGTTTAAGAACACAGACTTGTGCTAACTGTGGTGATGTGAAGAAAGAAGTTCTTCCGAAAGTCGACCACACATGGAATGAAGGCGAAGTTAGTAAACAGCCTACTTGTACAGAAGATGGAATCAAGACATTCACATGTACGGTTTGTGGTGATACCAAAACAGAAGTCATTACTGCTACAGGTCATGCTTGGTCAGACTGGGAAGTCAAAACTCCTGCAACTTGCGAAACAGAAGGTCAGGAAGAAAGACATTGTACAAACGAAGGTTGTACAGAGGTAGAATTCAAAGTAATTCCAGCTTTGGGACATGACCTCAAAGAGGAAATCGTAAAAGAGCCTACTTGTGGTGAAACAGGTCTCAAGAATGTAACATGTTCTCGTTGTGATTACAAAGAAGAAAACGTAGAGATTCCTGCTACTGGAGAACACAAATTCGGTGAATGGATTGTTACCAAAGAACCTTCTTGCGGAAATGCCGGAGAAGAAACACGTACTTGTGACGTATGTTATCATACAGAAACAAGACCTATCGCCCCTGTTGCAGAGCATAAATGGAATGAAGGCGAAATCACAAAACAGCCTACTTGTACCGAAGATGGTTCAAGATTATTCACATGTACGGTTTGTGGTGATACCAAAACAGAAGTGATTCCAGCTCTTGGTCATGCTTGGTCAGACTGGGATATCAAAGATTCTACCTGTGGACAGGAAGGCGAAAAGACTCGTCACTGTACACGTACAGGATGTACAGCAACCGAAACGGTTAAGATTCCAGCAAGTGAAAACCACAACTGGAATGACGGTGTTGTAACAAAAGAAGCTACTTGTACCGAACAAGGTGAAGTAACTTACACATGTAACGATTGTGGTCATACAAAAGTAGAAAAGACTCCTGCTCTTGGTCATGACTTAAAAGAAGTGATTCTCAAACAGCCTACATGTAGTGAATCCGGTTTAAAAGCTATGGTATGCCAGCGTCCGGGCTGTGACCATAAAGAAAATGAAGTTTCTATTCCGGCTACAGGTGAGCATCACTGGGATGAAGGTGTCGTAACGAAACAGCCTACATGTATCACAAAAGGTGAGAAGACTTATACCTGTGAACACTGTGGTGAAAAGAGATACGAAGAAATCGGCTTAATCGACCATCTCTGGGAGAAAATCTTTGAGAAACAGCCGGATAAAGTCGTAACGGAATACCACGCTATCTGTGGTGGTTGTGGTGCAGACTTTGGACCGGGTGAAGCCGGGGCTAATGCCGCTCTTGACCACACCATGAAAGATTTCAACGATGGTTGTGTTAATTACAGCTCTAAACCTGTCCAAGTGACAATTCCGGGAGAAACCATCGAAGTTGGTCACAAATGTAGTGTCTGTGGAAAAGAAGAACGCTACTAAGCAAAATGAATCCCCACTCTCCTACTCGCCTAACAAGCGGGTAGGAGAGTATTTTTTCAAGAAATACAACCTAAAGCACAAAGGAGAAATCATGATGTCAAAGAACATCTATACCCTACAAGAACTGGAACAAATGACGCAGAACAATGACCCATTATACGAAACTGCTCTAAATGACTATGCCAATATCCTGCCATTCCATACGCTTCTGAAAGGACACGCTTCCCGTTCTTATACAGAGAAATGGTATCCGATTGATGTCAATCGTTACAGAAATGCCTTAAATATAAACGATACGGATACACCAACTCGTATCCTACACAGAAATCTCTCTTACAGTATCCAGTATTTAGAATTTTTACAAAAACAAATTAACGAACTGGAATTATCTTCTGTACTGCATCGCATTCTCAACAAAAATTTTATTATTACAGGAGTTGCCATCTTAGAGGCAATTTTCCAATACTTAGTATGTAGCAATAATTTAGAAAGTAAAGAAAATCAAAATCTAGCTGGTAAAATTATCACTTTAAAAGAACATCCTGAAATTTTAAACATAGATAAATCCATTTATGATACCTTAGATGAATTTCGTAAATTAAGAAATGGTGTCCATCTATCTGTAAAAATCTCCAGTACAGAAGATGACCATGACTACGAAAAATATACACTCGAAAATCAATTACTCGTATCACAGGTATTATATCAAATACTAACCTGTAAAACAGTGAGCAGGCAACCTGAATTGTTTGATTTTCTAAATACAACACCAAATACTAAGTCATAATAAAAAGGGCGGATACGCCCATAAAACATGCCCCTATTGGGGCATGTGCGAGAGAATGAGTGAGAATTAGTAGACAAGCTACATACAAACTGTCTAACAGAAAGGAGTCGTAAACGACACAGCTTGTCGAAAATTCGTAATGTCTAATTTTCGTATTTAAAGGAGGTCGTTCTTATGAAGAACACAAAGAAAATCGTTGCGATAGGAATCGCACTTATCATGACTGGTGTCATGCTTACAGGATGTGGCAACGGAGTTGACCACAAAGATTACATGAAGGATAGTGGCTCTGTCACTGCTTCTGTCGACAAGGATGTCGAAAAGGACTCTGACAAGAAGTCTGAGACTGCTGATAAGGCAGATGAGGACAAGAAGGACAAGGCTCAGTCTGAGACTGAGAAGAAGGCTGACGCTACTGAGAACGCAGGTAAGGACAGCAAAGCTGAGGATTCTAAGAAATCCGATACTGGCTCTTCTGTAAGTAACAGTGGAAATGCTGGAAACAGCTCTAACAGTGGTTCTGTGAGCAAGCCGAATACAGGCTCTGGTAACAGCAATACTGGTAATAATGGAAACCATAATGGTTCTGTGAACAAGCCATCTGGTGGAAATAATTCCAACAGTGGAAATTCTGGCAATAACGGTAACCATAATGGTGGTAATAAGCCTGCCGAAAAGCCTTCTGAGCCTGAAAAACCTGCCCCTCATATATGTAGCTTTGATACTGTCGTAAGCACAAATGCGGGTAACTGCCAAACTGCCAGCTCAACTGTTAAGAAATGCAGTTGCGGCAAAACCACTACAGTAAATGGTGATTTTGGTAGCCACAACATGGTTCACCATGATGCTCAAGGACATGAAGTCACTGACTACGAAAAACATTACATCTGTAATCAGTGTGGTGCTGACTTCGGTCTTGACGCTGATGCGGCTGGTAAGCATACCATCGTAACTCAAGGTTGTCAGAACTACTCTCTGAAACCTGTTCCTGTTGGTTCCCACTGGGAAGAAACCAGCCCTGCATATGATGAATGTAGCATTTGCGGTAAACGCTAATTACTTTATATCTTAACAGCCAATCCCCTACCCGTTTCGGGTATGGGGATTTTTTTAAAGAAATACTACCTAAATTCTACAAAATAGAAATACTCCAAAAATAAAATAGGCGTTGCATTCGCAACGCCAAATCACCTTAAAAAATAAACGAAAATACATATTTCATTCATAGTCAACTTAAATAATCATCCAATATGTATTATTTTTGATATTCCTTATAATGCTCTTCCAATTTTTGAAAATCACAACATGTATAATTCAGAACATGCTCTTTATTACAACCAATCTTATACACAGCAAGAGCCTTTTCCTGTATATCTTGTAGATGTAATTTGCAATAATCATACTCAGATGCAAGCAAATCTGCATACGCTGCATCTGTCTTTGCAATATCAGCAAAATTTTTCTTAGTCAAAACTTCATCAAAGGCAGGAATCATAAACGAAAACCGAATACTGGAAATAGGCTTCCCTTTATCATAAATCAACATATTTGTTCGTTGTTTATTAGTCATGTGTGAAATTGGAGCATAATATTTTACACCATGAATATCTAAAACAACACCACACACAAATTTATTATTCGTATGATACTCAATATTCGGAACCTGTTTATCAATCGTTTTTAAAAATTGCACATATTTCTTATCTACATCGTAAAAATTTAACATATCTCTCCTCAAAACAAAAGAGCGAGAAATAAATTCCTCGCTCTGCATTAAACTCTCACATTTACGGTAGTGAAACACCGAGCATTAAAACTCTTCTCTTACGGACGAAGCAATCCGAGCATTAAAACCTAGTTTAACAGCACTAGAAACTGTAGCAATAAAGAAAACTCTTTGTTTTCTTACCTATAGTATATGCAATCTTTTCGAAAATGTCAACAGGAAAAAGCCTCATTTATGAGGAAATTTCTGGATTTTTTATACACGCTCCCTTTCGGGAGTGAGAAAGGAGAAATTATTCTCCTTTCTTTCTCTTCCGTTTCATAGCAACCACTCCAACACCTGTCAGACCAGCCATTCCACCAACCAATGGTAAGAATGTCATGAAATCTGTAAATCCACCTGTCATCGGTGCTTCAAATGTAGCGTGATTACTAATCTCGTATTCTACATCAAATAAGAAATATTTCTGTTCTTCTTTATCCAAACCTGACAGCTTACTTCGGTCAATATTATATTTCTTAATATCTGCCTCTGTAATTCGCATTGGCAGTTCAATCACGATTGGGTCTTTCAGAAGATTCTTTCCATTCTTCGTTTTAATCTCTGTTACTGTATATCGGTCAGGATACATGTCTTCCCAAACCACATATCCATCTGAACCAGAGGTCTTTGTAGAAACAATTTCCCCTTTACTGTTCATCAAAGTAAATTTGGCTCCGGCTAACGGATTTCCGTTCTCATCAACTTTACGAATACGGATTTTGTTTGGTTTTGGCTCATTCTCACCTTTGTATTTATGACCACCATGTAACTCAATTGCACCACTATCTTTATTAACCTGAGTTACGTATGGTTCATTCGTTTTACCAACTACATTTCCGTTTTCATCTTTTAAAACACCTTCCGTTTCATAGCCTTCTGCTGATTTTGTTTCAAGGAATACATAAGTTCCGTATGGAAGAATAACAGTATTGGTCTCTGTATCTTTGTACAATGGGTCACTACCCGAAACTAAATACTTATCCAACAATTGGGCAAACCATTTCTGAATATCCTCTTTCCATCTTAACTCAATCACCCATTTACGCTTTGCTTTCGACTGATAACTGTCATAATCAGGCAAATTATCTTTCGTAAAGAATCCGTCATAATAACAAACCGTAAATTGTGTTCCGGCAAGCGGTGGAACTGTCGGTGTTTCTGGTCCATTCCAGATTTTTGTGACTTCGATAGCAGCAGGGTCATTACCAGCAGGCTCTACAGAACGAATCGTCGCTTTCGGATTAGCTTCCGTCACACTAATTGGATATACGTTGGTATCCAACTCAAATCCTTTGGACGGCGTAATTTCTTTTACCCAGTAATTTCCAAAAGGTAGCTTATCCACTTTCGCATGTCCATTCTCATCTGTAGTCATACGTTTCCAAGGCGTACCAGAACAGCTTGAATTTTTCCAGACTCCATATACAGCTCCTGCAAGAGAGTAACATTTATTACCATCTGTCATCACTGGATTATCTGATTTCTTTTCCAGTTCTCCTTCTCCTGTTTTCGGTGGCTCACTGGAAGTCTTCCTATTCTGAATAGCAGTCTGTCCACCCACTACTGTATAAGTATATGTGTTCGGGTCTAAATCATACCCCGGAGACGCTTTCGTTTCTTTGACGTAATAGGTTCCAACACCTAGTTCTGTATCTCCTGTAGCAGCATAACCTTTATCATCTGTGGTAATTGAAGTAACCGGATTTCCTGAACAGCTTGCGTTATCCCAAATACCATACACAGCACCTTTTAAACTGTAGTTCGAATTTCCATTTGTAATTGTGGTATCCTTAGATTGCTTTTGGATACTCAATCCACCGTTAGGTAAATCCAACTTCACAGTTAATCCAATGGTCTGATAACCAAAATACCATCCCGGATGGCTTGGGTCCGGTGTAGGCGTATACCATCCATCTCTCTTAAATTCAATCGTGAACATTGCAGTACCATTTCCAACAGATGTACATCTAGCAGTATAATTACCACTTGTACCAGCAACTTCATTCGCAGCACCATGCCAAGTACAATAAAATCCATCAATGGTCATATCTTGTAAAATACCACTACCAAAAGATACACTCCAACTTGCTCCACTGCCATTCGCTCCATTGGGATAATTACCACGGATAATCGTAGCTCTACCTGAATAAGTCTGTCCTACTTCTGGCATACCGTTCAAACCAGCAGTCTGAATTCCTTCTTCATCACTCATAGCTAACAATCCATCATAAATGTTTGTACCCTTCTCCGCAACAACATTCACTTTATTTAAAGTAGGCTCCATTCTTTTTCGAATATGGTTTTCCAAACAATTATCATCACAAAGTACGCTTTCCAAATACAAAGATTCTGATACAATATCAAATCTCGGAACGTCATTTTCTGAAACAGATGTTTCCGCATAAATATTCATTTCTTGCATAGCATCTAATACAAAAGAAATATTTCGGATTCCATCTACAACGTCTGATTCTATTTCTGGAACAGGAGTATCCAAGACTTTCTTTCCTTCCTTATCTGTAACAGAAACTGTATCTAATTTCGTATACATCGGTGCTAATACTTCTACTTGACACCCTGTCATTGGAACATCTTCTGTAATAACTTCATCCGTTGCAGACATTTTCTTTACAAAAGACCCATCTAAATTGGAAAAGATAATTTCAGCTTTCCCCTTTACATCAATAGTAACAGGAAAAACTTCACCTGTATCCTCAATCGGCTTTACATCCGGTTTTTCTCCATTACCTTCTACTGTATCTTCTTCTGAGCCACCAAATCCCGTCTCGAAAATCATTCCCTGATTTAATACTTCGGAAACCTTATCCAGTCCATTCTTTGAAATATATCCAGTAAACAATGCGGTTGCCTCAGATGTAGATTCTGCTACTACATTATAATCTACGGTCGCACCAAAGTTTGAAGTCTCTAAACGACTTCCGTCTTCTTTTGCAGCACCAATGATATAAGCAGACTCTACAGAACCCGGAACATAGTCCACAACATCTACACCATCATTACCAGCAGCTCCGATAACAGTGATACCTGCATCTACAGCTTTCTGGATTTCTGATTTTAATACAGACGTAGAAAGTGTCGTACGAGCATATAAGGACAAGTTAATCATATCCACGTTTTCACTGATTGCATATTCCATTGCCGCTACCAGAGAAGAAATCGTTCCGAAACCATTACTATTCATGGCTCTGATAGATAAAATTTTCGCATCTGGATTTTGACTTACAATTGCCTGTAACATAGCATCACCGTGTTCCGTTGACGTTTCCGGTTCCTCAATCACAGATACACGGTCAATCACATTTGCAGACTCTCCTACACCTGTATCAATCAGTGCAATCACATTCTCGTCTTGAGATACCGTGATTTCTTCTGAATCAGAAGCATCGGACATGATATTGTTTAATGTATCAATTGGATTTTCTGTTTCAGAAACCGTTAACGCATCTTTCGATACGATAATCTCTTCGGTATCCTCTTTCTCACCAGCCGCTTCTACGGGCATGTCAGGTTCTACAGACAAAGACAGATTTTTAAAATATGTATAAGCGTTCATACAAAATCAATATGTTTACCAAAAATCCGCTTGTACATTAGAAAATCGTAAGCGCAAAATATTGCTACGTTACTCATGAATTACGCTTGCACCAAAATGATA
>OBJP01000918.1_pt1 | contig 15381 bp, 7 predicted proteins | sample 1519821 | NCBI WGS metagenome assembly OBJP01 (sample SAMN04209218, study PRJEB22552) | human gut metagenome | biome: gut; material: feces | host: Homo sapiens | place: USA: Oklahoma | reverse complement strand
GATTTGAAATCAAGACAGGAAAAATGCAGCAGTGAAGTAGTAGCATATGCGGATAAAGCCAATGAAAGATTGAGAAGAAAATACTATCGAATGATTTTGCGAGGTAAAAAATATAATGTAGCTAAAACAGCTATCGCAAGAGAACTTGCATGCTTTATATGGGGTATTATGACAGATCATATTGATTTATGTAGTTGATTATAAAAGGACTTAAACTTATTAGACAACATTTTTGATTGTCGTTAATAAAATTAATATTTAGTAAAAAAAGAATTGAGGCTATTGGACAGGAAATCTCTATAAGAAGATGGTTAAAGTTATTCAAGACTAATCTATGTAGACACTTCTTTTTCCAAAGATTTGATTCACGACTATAGATAAAGAAACTTGCGGCGAAACCATTGACCTGAGGTAACCAATCCACGCATAACAGAGTGGCCAACCGCCGATAAATCTGTATAGAAGTTTCTTGTCCTATGTCCTTGATTTAAAAAACAAAATAAAACGAAAAAACGGAAAACGAAAAACGAAAATCAAAGAAATGTGTTATTTCCACTTGACAATCGTCATTTCATAACAGATTATTAGTTGATTATATGCACTTTACCATGCCACCATCAACATTTAAAGCAACACCAGTAATATAATGTGCTGGTTCACTAGATAAGAATACAGCAGCTGATGCAATTTCTTCAGGTTTAGCATATCTACCCATTGGTATATTTGTCTTAGCAAACCAATCAATAGATTCATCACGACTCATACCAGTAGCACCTGCTAATTGATCACCTAACTGTCCTTCTGCATGCCATAACGGTGTATCTACAGGGCCAGGGCACACAGCATTTACATTCACATTAAATGCTGCACAATAATTTGAATAATCTTTAGTAATCATAATATCAGCAGCCTTAATAGTATCATAACTAATTAATCCTCCAGGCTGTTTACCAAAGATGGAAGCTGTATTTACAACACTTCCCCAGCCATTTTTCTTAAAATGAGGAATACATAAATTAGTTAATCTCACTGGTGCATACATCATAAGTTCTGCATGTTTTCTGAATGTTTCTTCAGGGAATGTTGCAATATCACCCATTAAAGCTGTTCCTGCATTATTACATAGAACATCAATCTTTCCAAAATGTTCAGCAACATTTTCAATAAAATCTTTGCAGTTTTTTTCGTCTGTAACATCTACTTTTTCAACATAAACTTCATTATCTTTTAGTTCTGTCTTTAAAGAATTCAACCCTTCTAGATTTAAATCAGCTAATGCAAGTTTTGCTCCTTCTTTTGCATATGCTTCCGCAATAGCTTTACCAATACCAGAAGCGGCTCCTGTTACGATAACGACTCGATTTTTTAAACCTAATTCCATAACAATTCAATCCTCCTTGTATGTATAATTTATATATATAATTATACTCCTCGATAAAGTGCATATTCTACCAATACAGTATTTTAATAGTAATTTATCAGACACAAGACAATTAATTAAAAAAATACTTGAATAAGTACATTGTAAGTGCTATTATTTCACTGTATGAAAAACGTATAGGATTGTTACTATTAAATTAGGCAAGACCAGAGTAAACCTTCTTTTTTAGAGGGGTACTTTGGTCTTTTTTGTTGGTCCTATATAAAAAGGAAAGGAAAACGTATAATGAACAAAAAACAAGGTGTTATTGGATTAGTTGCAACTGTCATGATTGCGAATGCTGCATTTGTTGATGTAAGACCAGTCTATGCTGTAGAAAACTTAAATCTTGCTAAAGGATGTGCTGTTAATGCAAGTAGTTATGAAGTAGATTCTACATCACCAAGCAAAGCAGTAGATGGTGATATGAAGACTCGCTGGGGAACTGCACAGAATAAGGCAGACAATGAATGGATTGAAATTAATCTAGGAGAAGAAAAGACAGTACGTCAGATTAATATCAATTTCGAAAGAACAGATGATGCACAGAATATTCTAGGCTATAAGATTGAACTAGAAGAAAACGGGAAATATGTAGAAGTTTATAAAAAGACTTCTAAGGCTAAACAAGCTGAAATCATTCAGTTAGATAAAGATCATCAAGCGACTAAAGTAAAAGTTACTGTACTTTCTGCAGATGGAGGTACAATCAACTGGAAGAATGTCGGAATCAATGAAATTGAAGTGTATAGTAAAATCATTGAAGAAGCAGATGCTACGCCTAATAAAAACCATATGGCAAACGCTACAGTCACTGCATCAAGTAGTGAAGCTAATACACTCAGTCCAGATAAAGTAAAAGATGGAAGCACAGAAAAAGCCAATCGTTGGGCAAGTGATTATGAAACGCCTACTACTAATATCTGGCTTAATACTAAATTTGCTGGATTGACTCTCATTAAGGAACTTAAGATTCATTTCTTTGAAAGAGATGTAGCTCCAATGCCATCTAATGTTAAGAGCTTTGATATCAAATACAAAGATAAAGATGGTAAAGAAAAACTCGCTCAAAGCTTTACTAATAAGACAAAAGGTGATGGATATGATAATGAAGTTGTTATTAGATTCAAAGAACCTATTGAAGCAAAAGAATTAAAGCTATGTAACTTTGTTGCTGAAGCATCATCATGGAATAACGTAAGTATTGCTGAAATGGAAGTTTATTCTAATGAACAAACAGCACAGAAAGCAACTCTAAACTCTGTTGTCTCTTCTATTGAATCTCAGAGTAAGACAATTGAAGCAGATGTGAATACATTAGATATGCCAGCTATACCAGCAGGATTTACTGTAAGAATCAATGGTGCAGACCTTGAACAGATCATTGGTGCAGATGGTAAGATTGTCCATCCATTAGTTGATAAGAATGTAAAGGTCTCTTATGTAGTTACAGAAACTTCTACAGGAAAAGAAAAGAAGACTGCAGATGTTGACTATGTTGTAAAAGGTATAAATGAACAGTCTGCAAATAAGAATACAAAACCTACTGTTATTCCAGAAATCCAGGAATGGCATTCAAACTCAACAGAAAAGATTTCTATTAACTCATTAAAGACAGTGATTTATACAGATGATAAGTTAAAAGCTGTTGTAGATGAATTTGTACGTGATTATAAAGATTTCACAGGTATTAACCTTACAGTGAAAAAAGGTGCTTCTCAGGCTAATGCATTCAACTTTGAATTAAAAGCACCAGATACTCTTCTAGGTGATGAAGGATATACAATGGATATCCAGAAAGACCGTATCAATGTTGCGTCTGTTCATACAACAGGTAACATGTATGGTATGCAGACAATCCTTCAGATGTATAAAGAAGACAATGAAGGCTATAAGATTGGTAAAATGCGTGACTATCCTCGTTTCAAGACACGTGGATTCTTATTCGATGTAGCACGTAAACCAGTTTCATTAGATATGATGAAGGATGTTGCAAGAACAATGCGTTACTATAAGATGAATGACTTACAGACTCATTTGTCTGATAACTATATCTTCTTAGAACAATATGGTAAAGGTGATAATGAAAATGAAGCATTTAAAGCCTATGAAGCATTCCGTCTAGAATCAGGATTATCTAACGATAAAGGTGAAACACCTACTGCAAAAGACTATTCTATTTCTAAGAAGGACTTCAGAGAATTCATCCAGGGTGAAAGAGCATTTGGTATGAATGTAGTACCTGAAATTGATGTTCCAGCTCATGCCACTTCATTTACTAAAGTATGGCCAGAATTAATGGTTCAGAATAAGGTATCACCATTAAATAGAAATAGACCACTTATTGACCATCTTGATGTCTCTAAGAAAGAAACAAAAGATAAGATCAAAGAAATCTTTGATGATTATACAAAAGGTGCTAATCCAGTATTTGATGGAGAAACAACTGTACATATTGGTGCAGATGAATTCTTATCAAACTACACAGCATATCGTGGATTCGTTAATGATTTAGTTCCTCACCTAAAAGAAACAAATACAGTACGTATGTGGGGTGGTTTAACTTGGATCAAAGATAATCCAGTGACTCAGATTAAGAGAGAAGCTATTGATAATGTAGAAATGAACCTTTGGTCAGCTGACTGGGCAGATGGTATTGAAATGTATGATATGGGCTATAAGCTTATTAATACAATTGATGACTTTGGTTACATGGTTCCAAATGGAAACAAAGGACGTGCCAATGCCTATGGAGATTTATTAAACGTAAATAGAATCTTCAATCAGTTTGAAGCAAACAAAGTAAGAGTCAAAGGTGGTTCTTATAAGTATGTTCCTGCTGGTGATGATCAGATGTTAGGTGCTGCATTCGCATTATGGAGTGATAATATCGATAAGAGCGCATCAGGTCTAAGTGAATCTGATTTATATTGGCGTTTCTTTGATGCATTACCATTCTATGCAGAAAAGACATGGGCTGCGACTGGTAAGGAAAAAGGCAGTGCTGATGCTCTTGCTAAAGTGGCTCAGGATAAGGGAACAGGACCTAATACAAACCCTTATTACAAAGAAAATAAAAAGGGTGAAAACTATGAAAGCTATGATTTCAATAACGGTTTAAAGGATAGTTCTGAAAACAAACGTGACCTTAAAGAAGGAAAGAATACTGAAATCAAGGATAATGCATTAGTATTAAAAGATGGTGTAAGTTATGTCACTTCTCCAATTAAAGAACTTGGTAATGGTAATAAGCTATCATTTGATATTAAACTAAACAAACCTGCTAAACCAGGAGATATCCTATTTGAATCAGATGCGAACTATGGAACACATGATATCAGAATCATGGAAGATGGTAAGTTAGGATTCACAAGAGAACTTTATAACTATTATTTTGACTATGAATTACCAGTAGGTAAGACAGTCAATATTGAAATCACTACAGCTCAGCAGAAGACAAGTCTTTATGTTAATGGTGAATATGTATGTGATGCAAAAGGTAAGTTTATTCACAATGATATGGTGAAGAAAGACAATATCACACATTCAACATTTGCCTTACCATTAGAAAGAATTGGTTCTAAGACAGAAACAGTTTCTGCAGTAATTGATAACGTAGTAGTAACTGAAAAAGCACCAGAAGTAGATCTTTATAATAAAGCTTCTTGGACTGGTAAAGCTGAATCAGAAACACCAACAGCTCACGGTGGTCAGAGTGAAGGTATTATCGGTATGGCATTTGACAATAAGCCTTCTACAATCTGGCATTCAGACTGGTCACAAGCTACAAAAGATAAGGTTCCAACAACATCTGGTGCTCCAGGTACAGGTAAGGGTGCTGATGGAAGTATTTGGACAGAAATTTCATTTGATAAAGCTTATGAAATCAATCAGGTATCATTCACACCACGTCAGGATTCTAACAGTGGCCTGGTGACTAAAGCTTCACTTTATATCCAGACTGAAAAGAATGGTGAATGGGTAGAAGTTGCGAAAGATCAGACATTTGATGCTAACAAGTCAGAAAAAACATTTACTTTTGATACACAGAATGTATATGGATTCAAGTTTGTAGCGTCTGAATCAAATGATGGATGGGTAGCTATCTCTGAATTCAATATTGCGAATAAAGATGTAACTAATAACACTTATACTGTTTATGTAGAAGCAGAAAAAGGTGGTAAAGTAAGTGGTGGTCAGGAAGTTAAAGCAGGTAAGTCTGTAACTATTACTGCAACACCTAATAGAGGTTATGTATTTAAAGGATGGTATCGTCCTAATGGTGAAAAAGTATCTGATAAAGCAGAATATACATTCAACGTTAAGGGTAATACAGCTTTAATTGCGAAGTTTGAAAAGTCTTCTGAAGCAGATGTAAAGATTACAGATATCCAGAAGCTAGATGATCTTACTGTAGTAAAAGGTACTTCATTTGATTCATTAAATTTACCAAACAAAGTATCTATTACATTAGAAAACAATGAAACAGAAAAAGTAGACGTAACATGGAATAAAGCATCTTATAAGGCTAATGAATGTGGTACATATGTATTAGAAGGTACTCTTACATTACCAGAAGGCGTTGTAAACCCAGATGGCTTGAAAGTAGTTGTAAAAGTAACTGTTGAAAATAAGAAGTATACAGTTGCAGTAGAAAGTGATCAGAACATGGGTACTGTCAAAATGGATAAAGAAGATGGTATTTATGAAGAAGGTTCAAATGTGACTGTAACAGCAAAAGCAAACAAAGGTTATGAATTTGTGAACTGGACAGATGAAAATGGAAGAGAAGTAAGTACTTCTAACCCATATACATTTGAAGCAACTACAAACACTACTCTAAAAGCAAACTTCAAGAAGGTAGAAGTTACTCCAGCTAAACCATCATCACAGGATATCCTAGATGATTTACTAGCAGGAAATAAGGTACAGTCAGTTGTTTCTAAAGGACAGACACAGTTTGTACTTCCTGAAGTACCAGAAGGCTATAGTATTATTATTACTAAGGTAAGTCCTGAAGGTATTATCTCATTAGATGGTAAAGTAACAACTCCTAAGAAGGATACAGATGTGATTGTTAGTATCACTGTAACTGATGCAGAAGGAAAGACTGCAAGTCATGACTTTACTGTAAAAGTAATTGGACTTAATGAAGTAGATAAGGAAACTCCAAAAGATCCTGAAACAGGTAAGGATACACTTAAAGATCCTACTCAGGATAAGAAACCAGCTAAGACAGGTGATGCAACATCAATTGCAAGCTGGATCTCTATGATGACAGTAGCAGGTGCTATGTTACTTAAGAGAAAGAAAAGATCATAGTATTTAATTGGTCTGAGAGATAGCGAAAGCTATCTCTTTTTAAGTGTTAAAACAAAGAAAAAACCCACGACATAAATCGTGAGTTTTCTTCCGCACCGAGTGCCATTTACATAGATGATTGTATGCTAGATTAACTAGAAAATCAATAGAATATTTATGATTAAAAAAATATTTTAACACCTATTATTGGGCATTGTCAGATCCTAAATCTAAACATTAATTTAGAAAAAGTAATAGAATAGACATAGAAAGGGTGATGATTATGGTTGAACAACTAGATAAACTCATGAATGCATTGTATGAAAAAAGTACTATTTCACATAAAAAGAAACACTCAGAAATAATAGAGAAAAAATTGGATTTTAGGGTTGTAGTTATAGTTGATTTTGAAAACTATCAAGCTATTCCTACAGTTTTATTAGATAAAGAGTATATCTACTATTTATTTTGTGGGTCTTGTACCACAAAATCAGCACAAGAATATCGGGATATGTTAGAAGGATATGACATTAACATAGTAGAAACTAAGCATACAGGAACTAACTTTGTGGATAATAGAGTATCTATGTATATTGGTTATATGTTTGGCAAGTACAATCCTAAGCAGGTTATACTGGTATCTAATGATATTGATTATTATGAAATGTTTATGGATTTAAAGGCTCATGGGTATCCAATCAAACTAAGAGAACCTTATTTAACATGCAAACAATTATTAAAAAGACAAACTGATTATTTTTTTGAACCTCTAAAGAAAACTACTCCAAATAAAACAAAACCAGTGGATAATGAAATGAAAAAGCTTATAGAATTTAATGATGGAAATGATGTGATTGCTGCTTCTAAAGTACGATGTTATTTAAAGCAATCTAAGAAGTTGAGTAAGAATGAAATAAATAAAACTATTGAGAAAATCAGAGCATCATATAAGGTGGTAGCAGTAAAAGGCAAAGAAGAGTTTTATAAAATCACATAAGAGGTCAAAACAAAACTGCAGGTTGTTCCTGCATTCGTATAAATTAGATATCTTTTGAATACATATTAACCATACGTTGGCCTAATCCCAATAGATATTCTCTCATTTCTTTAGGTTCTAATACTTCCATCTCATCATAGAAATGTGCAAAGTAGTTCTTAAAATGCATTTCAGAACAGTCAAAATAATAGATTCCTGTCTCTGGATCGCTATTTTCTAATGCGACAGGCTTCTCAAGATAATTTAAATTATTGTAACGTTTTAATCCATCTTCAGTGAATCGGATTTTATAAATCGTATCATCGTTAATACTAAACTGTACACCATTTCTTTTCATTCGTTTAAAGTAGTTAAGTATTTCTAGACTAAATGTACAATTGTCTGGAAGTAGAAATGCTGTATCGATATTAAATAGATGAATAGATCTGGTTTCGTCTTTCCCATCAACTGATTTTTTAAATAACAGATAATTGTATATTTCTTCATTAGAAACACAAATCTCTTTTGGGGAAATGATTTGAAAGGCGGGTTTACTTTTTCTATTAGACTTTGCTTTTATTTGAACAAGTTGATTTTCTTTTATGGCTTCTTCTAATATTTCTAATTCATTTTTAAATACAATTCTTTCCCTAACATATTGAGGATTATCTAAATAAGAATAGATGATACTCGCAATAAACTCTGATCTAGATGCATCTGTTGGACAGCGACTTAGGATAAGCTCTAATTCTAGCTCATTATTATTAATTCTAAAATGAAGTTTATCTTTTTTATGTTTGTTCTTTTTGACAACAGATTTATTGATAGATTTTTCAGCCATATATTGAGTGATGTGCCAAGACATTTTTCCGATAAACGTTTGATTCATTTTGACAGTCATTAAAGATTTAATTTTATCATAAAGTTTCTTCATTTCTTCGTTGCATTTTGGATAATAATTCACAATGATTCGTTTGATTAGAATAGATTCTGTAGGACTCATATGAAATGATTCCTGATCATTTTTGATTTTTGCATGTGCAATTGAATCAAGATAAAACGTAATTTCATTATTTTCCATGTTTCTATTTCTCCTTTATAGCCTCAAAATGTAGGCACATTCTATATATAGAATATAAGTAAAAATTAAAAAATACAAGTAAAATACAGTGTTTTGATGTAGGCTTACTATTTTTTGAAAAACTCATATTTCTACAGATATAAAAGGTTTACAATTAATTTGAGGTGATAGAAATGAAAGAATTGTTAGACAAAATATTTGATCAAAGAAGTAATGGATTGTATTTTGTGAATACTCCAACAGGTTCTGCAAAATCTTATAGTGCAGTACAGTTGATGAAAAATAATTACAGGAAGTTTGATAAACACTTTATATTTATCACAAATAATTTGAATAACTTACCAATGGATGATTTAAAAAATGCATTAGGTGAAGATGAATATAAAACAAATGTATTACGTGTAGAAAGTGTTGTGGATAATATTGTGCATCATTTTTATGAAGCTCATATTCCAGATGAATTTCAAGATTTAGATTCATACAGAAACTTAAAGAAAAGTTTAGATATTTATAAACATTTCCAAAAGGAATTTAAGAATAGTAATGTCACATCGGAAATGCTTCAAAAATCTCAAGAAGATCTAGTATCAGCTGATAGTAAGTTTAGAAAAGAAGTTAGAAGTAAACTAATGACTGCTGAATTTAAAAAGAAGAATGTAGATGATAGAAAGAAAGATATGAAGGCACTTCATTCGTGGCTTAGTGTTCTATATCCTGCTATGTTTATTGAGGACTATAAGATTATTTGTATGTCTGTAAAGCGTTTCTTTACTTCAATTGATCCTATTTATAAGAAAAAGTATAAATTCTCTGAATCTGAAATTATTAACGACAGTATTCTTTTTATTGATGAAGTAGATGCAACTAAGAATGAAATTAACGATATTATTATAGAAAGTAGTTTAAGCTCAACTGTTGATTTGATTCCTATGGTTTATCGCATTACAAGTCCATTTATTCATTGGGAGGATAATACACCTAAAGATGTAAAGGATTTAGTACCTGAAAATGATTCGCAGTTAAAAGATATAAGAAAAAAAGCTTTAAAGATACGAAACAAATATCATGATGAGCTGCCTTATTATTGCCCAGGAATTAAAAATCGTAATTTCTTGATGAGTGATTCAACATTCCACGCAAGCTTTGATGGTTTATCTAAGAAAAGAGCTTATGTCTATTATGATGAGGAGCATAATAGAATGACCATCAAAATCTTTGATAGCGAAGAGAGAAAAAAAGAATTACCTAAAATAAGTAGTGAAGTGTATAGCTTATTCTCTATTATTGGTGAGATGAGTAATTTTTTGGTTTCTGTAAAGAGATATATTAAGAAACTCGGTTCAGCTCATAAAAACGATAAGAATCTAAAAGCAGAAGAAGATGATCTAATTAATGATGAAGAGGCAGTACGATCTATTTATCATTTATTCAAATTATCTGATCCCGATATATCATATATTGATAATGATATTAATATTCAGCCTGTAATGAAGGTGAATAAAACAAAGAATGAATTTAAGAAAACGAATAATTATTATAATAGAGGTATTCGTTCTTTTGAATTTACTAATAAGAAGGATAGTGGCTTTAATACAACTTTCCATTATATGCATCTTATTAAAAGTGCTGAATGTATATTAGCTATGTTAGCTAAAAAAGCCACTGTTATTGGATTAAGTGCAACATGTAATATTGATTCTGTATTATCAAACTATTCACTCAAGTATCTTAAAGAAACTCTAGAAGATGATTTTCATATTATTGAAGAAGAGGATCACCAAAGAATCCAAGATACATATTCTTTATTGAATGAGAAATATGAAACGGGAGAAATTCAAGTAAAGGTAGAAGAGATAGATTATCATAATGAAAATTTAAAAGAAGCTATTAGATTAGTATTTTCTGATCCTAAACATCAAAATGAAGTCTGTAAGATTCTCACTCAGGATATGGAGGCAGATAAGAAGGGTTATTATGCTAAAAGATATTTGATGGTAACACAAGCTTATAGATACTTTGTATCACATAAAGATATTCATTCATTCTTATGTTTAAATAATGCTTTACCAAAAGAAACAGGTAACCTTAGATTGTTAAAACTTAAGGAACTATTTCGTTTGGTAAATATTGAGTGTGGTGTTGATGAAAATAAAAAGAATTATATCGTATTAAAGAGTGGTGCAACATTTGATGAGGATAAAGAGAAGATATTGAAATCTCTAAAAGAGGGTAAAAAGATTTTTGTGATTTCTGCATATGCTACTATAGGTGCAGGACAAAACATGGCATATGACTTACCTAAAGGCTTGGATACGATTAACTTAACTGATTTCGCAAATAAAAAAGATGGAAGAAATAAGAAAAAGGATTTCGATGGAATCTTCTTAGGAGATATCACGAACGTAATCACCAATCTCTATGATACTGAATCTGGATTTAAAGAAGAGGATTTACTCCATTACTTAATTGAAGTGGAGAATTTATATGAGAATAATGAAATTGATCATCGTACCTTAAGTAAATGTATCTCTGCAGGCTATAAGAAATTAAAGAATCCAAAAGAGAAAGGATTTAATACGGAACTTAAAGGCTGTAGAAGTATACGTCTCTCTAAGACAAAACAGATCATTCAAGCAGTAGGACGTTTATCTCGTTCATTTAATAAGAATAAAGTCATTCATATTCTAGTTACGAGAGATATCGTGAATAGTTTTGATACATCAATACTAGAAACTGAAATACTTTCACCAGAAACAATAAAACTCGCAGAATATGCTAAAGAAAGACAAGAAGATGTTCCTGTATATGATTATGTTGAGAATGAAGCCAGTCATATTTCTAGTTCTGGTAAGTTCTATATATATGAATTACTATCAGGAGATTGGACATCACAACAAATACAACGCTATAAGAGATTGGGTGAAACATGTTTAAAGCATCCTACTATTTCTAACAAGGATGATGAAATAGTTAAGGAATACTATATTCATTCATCTGAACCGATGAATAAATACTATTTCGTTGGTGAACATGATTTTGAATATACAGATGTTTATTTTAACGAATCTAAAGAGGAAGTTATAGTCAGACTACAGAATAAGAAAGATTCTGAACGAATCAAGCATATATACGAAGTTAGTGAAGAAAATGCACGTCTTTCTAAGATGTTGAATTATCCTGGTTTAAGAGAGGAGTTTGTTAAACATAAGTATGCCACTCGTTTTGAAGTAAATGATTATATGTTATCACCTGTTTTATACCAGAATATCTATAAGGGAAGACTAGGAGAGTTTGTAGGTCATTTTATTATAAAGAAAGAATTAGGTATTGATCTAGATGAACTTAAACCAAACGAATATGAACGTTTTGATTATAAACGTGGTAAGGTCTATATCGATTTAAAACATTGGAGATATTCAAACTTTGATTCTAAGAAAATGACTAAGAAGATTATTGATAAGCTAGATGAAATAGGTGGAGAAAAGGCAATCATTATTAATATATTTGATGAAAACAAATCAGATAAGATTATAGAATCTCCAAGAATTGTTGAAATACCTTCTCTACTTGAAAAAGATGGATTCCATGCCAATCGAGAAGCAATTAATAAAATAAGAATGTGTTTGGAGGAATATAAGGATGATTAAGACAAATAAAGTAAAACTTGAAATTCATTATGATCATATTAATCGCGATTATGACCTTTATAGAATACAACCAAAACAAACTGATGATAAAGATGAAGAAAAATGTGTTCTGAAAAGAAGCTTAGAAAAACTAGACCAATTATCTCCAGTATTAGCTGTACTTTATAGATATAAAGGTCCAGTTTATCTTATATTTGAAAAAGGAAGTGTATGTTCAGAAGACCTTCAATCACATATTAATCAGTATGATAAAGGAGCATTTGTAGAAACATTAGATATAAATGATCCTTTAAGTATAACACCGACTGAATTATCTCAATTGTTGATCAATATGCTGCCTAATATGGAATTCTCTCAGAAGTTTAATAACATCTCAGGTAGATATTTCAGTTTCAATCAGAAGTCTTTTAGAAAAGATTGTATTCTCGCATATCATATTAGTTTGATTGAATCAGAAACAAGTAAGCAGGAATGTATGGTGTATATGGAGGGTGAATCTTATCATCGTTTATCTAAAGTATTAGAGTATAATAACAAATATAGAAATGATATTTTAAAACTGCCTAGATATTACAAAAGTAATGAGGGATATGTACTTCGTCGATGCCTTACACCACTAAGTACAGATCAATGTTTTGTGAGAAGAAGTGTATATCGCAGACAAAGAGAGGACTTTGTGAATAGTCTAGATATTCATGATATTCAGGGGTTTGAAAATTCTAAGTGTGGTATGTTGCATCAGTTTTATATTGATGTTGATCTACATCTTAATGATTATGTTCAATTACATCCTATAGATTTAAATAATGAACAGATGGCCAATACATATTCAGACTTCTTATCCCAGGATTATATAAGAAATCTATATAATGATTTAGGTGTTCATTTGATTGACCGTGTGAACGATAGTTCATCTAAGAAGATGATTGATTTAATTGTTTCTAAATTAAAGGATAGAGGTATCGATAATATTCATTATGATAAAGGTAAACAGTTCAATATTGCATTGATTCATAATCAGAAATATTGTAAGAACAACAAAATACCAGACCAGCATGTCAGTGATTTAAACTTCCAACATATCACTTATGAGACTTGTATTGCTAGAGATAATACAGTTGATATTAGTGATAATATTATGGATAGGATTCTAATGGAATTACTTATTAAAAGAGATATCGCAAATAGAAGTATATCTATATATCACTGGAATTGGGATAAACCAGTTGAATATGTTACAAGAGAATCTGAACGTTGTGGTAATAAAAAAATTACTAAGTATTTTCTCTTAAGTGTATTTCCTGATGGGAGCATGGATTACTATAAGATTGAGGATGATACTTCAGAACTATATCAGAGATATGAATCTGTCTTTACAAATTATAAAAGTTCTGTTTTTGAACCAGAATTATTGATTTCTACTCAAGATTATCAAGCTTTAATAAGTGATAGTAAGATGATGGTTTTACCTGATTTAAAAGAACTTGATTTTAGACTCAATGCATATAGGAAAGATAAAGAAATTTCCAAGAGTAAACTAACATGTCTATTAAAGTCTTTTGTGGAAACAAATGAAGAATACAGAGAAGAAATAGAACGTATACTAAAGAATTTAAATAAAAACGCTAAGTTTAAGAAAAATGTTGCTACTAGATCATTAAATTTAGCTTAACACCTGATTTTCTACTTTATAGCCTTATAACTCAAGTCATCATTTTTCAAATAGTTGTAAAATGATTTTAAAAGGTCAGGTGGGTGCTATGATAACTGAAAATCAGGTAAAAAACTATTTAAAGTCTAAGGATAAGGATTATGTAAATAAGCTTATTGAATCATTATATGAACAGGATGATGAAGACATTGATCCATCTCATAAGGCATGCCCTATCTGCGGTTCAGTTCATTTCAAGAAGAATGGAAAGGACAAAAACGGGCACCAGAGATATGTCTGTCTTGATTGTCACAAATCTTTTAGTGATAGAACTCATACCTTATTCTACTGGTCTCATTTCACTTTGGAACAGTGGCTTCACTTCATTGAACTGGAACTATATAAGATGACTCTGGAAGATGAAGCACAGGTCTTGGGAACAAGCAAGACAACCTGCTTCTATATGCGTCATAAACTATATCATGCAGCGTCTGAAGTCATGAGTCATCAGAAATTATCTGGTGAAGTTGAAATAGATACACAGTATAAAAGCATTAACCTAAAGGGAACACGCCCTCAGAATATGCCCAGATACTCAAAGAAAAGAGGCAAACAGTCTGCGTATAGAGGAATATCTCATCATAAGGTTGCCATTGTAGGTGCTACAGATGAAAATGATCATATGATGATGCAGGTATCAGGTCTTGGAAGTGAATCATTCGATAAATATAAAGCGAATAAGGACTATTTTGAAGATGTGAAAGAGTTCATATCAGATTCAAAGGCAAGCATACAGCAGTTTGCCAACTATCTTGAAGCGGTAAACAATAAGATAAAGACATCTCCCTTAGAGAAGAGATATCTTACTGATGACGGAAAATCATTAAGTTCAGTCAACGAGATGATGACAGAAGTGAGTTTAATGATACAGACAGCAAAAGGAGTTGGAACCAGATATATACAAGGTTATCTAGATTTTCTACTTCTTAAGAAGCAGGTTAAGTATAAGTTCAAGAAAAAGGAAATGGCATCTGAAATTCTTAGAATGATTATGAATACAGAAGCTTTCAGTAATGAAATGGTGAGAGCTACACCTATGCCCATTTCACTTAAGGAAGCATATTACGAGTTAAACTGGTTCAAAAGTCAAGGACAGAATGTTGACAGTCCTTGCCAAATGGGGCTGTAACGAATAGGTAGTATTTACTACTACCTTGAGCGTTACAGCTCTTTTTCGTATATCCAAACCCAAAAAGGTTATTCACTATTGCATGGTGAATAACCTTTTCATATTTCAGACGCACT
>OBJP01000917.1_pt1 | contig 15383 bp, 9 predicted proteins | sample 1519821 | NCBI WGS metagenome assembly OBJP01 (sample SAMN04209218, study PRJEB22552) | human gut metagenome | biome: gut; material: feces | host: Homo sapiens | place: USA: Oklahoma | reverse complement strand
GTCCCGGTTCATTGTCAATCGTAAGCTTTGCACCTTTCGCCACACTGATGCCGGCAGGTGAAACAGTTAACCTTGATGAAGATTTCTCTGATTTATTAATCGAAATCTTGTTTTCCCCTTCCAGATAGGTGATCACCTGGGACTCTCCGTTTATCTGAATCGGTGCGATAGCCTTTTCCGGGGTAATCGTAAGATTCTTTAATACGAGCTTTAGTTCCCTGGAAGCTGGGATATCCACGGAGAGATGATACTTCTCTACATTATTCCCAGATGAAGTGATCCGATAGCATTTATCATAGGACTGGTCTATTAACCTTGCTGTAACCACCTGGCCGGAACCATCTGTTTTAGAATATAATATTGTCAGCTTACCATCTTCCCCGGAAAAAGATATATTTCCAAGGGAAAGATCCAGCTCTCCCTCCAGTGCCTCTGCCGCATTTAATACGATGATATCCGTTCCGGCAGCCTCTGCCTTTACCGTTTCGTTGTCCAGAGTAAAGCTTCCACCGGAGCTTCCTAATTCTGTGATACCTGTATTTATCACAAACCGGTAATTTCCGGCCGGAAGATATGCCAGAGCATATGCATGATTACCTGCTGCTGCATCGATTGTCAGCTTCCCGTCAAAGGCAAACTGGCCTTTGTCCTGCTTTAATTCCACCGGAGCTTCTAAGGCTCCAGCCAGCCGTCCGGCTGTCAGGGATACATTCTCTGCCGCCTGCACCTTAGATGAGTAGAAGTGGAACCGGACAGGATACAAGGGTTCTCCGATGGTAAGGGAAAGATTCTTTTCCTCCTTTGACTCCATCGAGAGGGATCCTGTTACTGTAAAGCTATTCGTATTTTCTCCTTCCCCTCCTTCTTCCTTTACCTGAACCGATACCGGAACCACTCCGGACAGAGGCGTATACCAGCTGACTTTATCGGTCTTTATCTGATAACCGGAAGCTTTTTTAGATGAATAGGTTACTACATCCGGTGCAGTGCCGCCTTCGCTTGCTTCTTCCCCCAGTCGAACCGTCAGTGTATAATTCTTATCATTCTTCAAACGGCCATCATGGATGGTCAGATCCATTGTCTTCTGGTAAGCGGCTTTTCCCAGCGTGACGGAGATGGCTTCATCCTTTCCTTTGTTTAGAACAACCCTTCCATCCATCGTCTTACCTTCCCCGCCACCGGAAGGCTTCAGCTCTACAACCATCTGCATATTTCCAGAATGGCCTATCCACTGGGTTATATCCGGTATCGCTCCCCTGAATCCGGAGACGGTCATCTGAGTGCTTGTTTCATAAACCGGAGTTGCTTTTTCTGTATCATTTTCCCGATACAGGGATATGTCCGCCGTATAGGTTCCATCTGGTAGCTGGTTATCATAAGCGGCGATCCGGAATGTTTTCTTCCCGTAGGTACAGTCTCCCCGGGGCTCAATTTTGCTTTCAAGCGGCAGCTTCAGCTGCACCTCCTCGGAAATAGTGATACTGCCGCCTTTCATGCCATTTCCAGGAAGAGGCTTTAACACTCCATAACCAATATTTCCGCCCGTTACCTCCACAGATCCACTTAATATCCGGATATCGCCACAGGATAATTGTAAACCATCCACTCCATTCCATCCGGTGCCGATGGCAGCTCCCGGATATCCTAATTCGCCATTATTATAAGAAGATACGGCTATATTGGGAGCTTCGCCTTCCGTCCCGCCGATCACGATGGTGTCTACACCTCCACCAGCTCCGCCTCCGATTCCGGCTCCTGTCTCCCTTCCTCCTGCTGCGGTTATCCTTCCGCCCAGTATTTCAATGGTTCCGCCGATTCCATACAGACCGGTTCCGATTCCGGCTCCTCCATGATAACGCGTCGATTGGGAAACCTGATAAGCTCCACCTTCAGCTACAATGCTTCCACCCTTGATTATAATCGTTCCTGTCCCATAGTTCTTATCTGCACCCTCGTAACCTGTTGTTCCGGGTTTTCCTCCGATACCGGCGGCCCCATAGGCACCTCCCACTGCCTTCAGGTTTCCGGTACTCTGCTCCGTAATAACCAGTGTTGCCCCTTTTTCCACCTCAATTCCGGCTCCATCATCCAGTCCCACAAGTGTATTGGTTCCTTCTAAGGTCAGATTCAGCTGGGCTTGGCCTTTCAGGTAAATACCGGCCAGATTCCATCCTCTGGCCCCATCAGATTTGATCGTTACATCTTTAATCGTCAAATCGACCGTAACATTATCAATTATGATACCGCCCTTGATGTCTGTATAAGTCAACTCCGGCCGGGTGCTCGGGCAATAGGAGCCGGTAATGGTTTTTCCATTAAACTGATCTTTGTTAGTGCTATTAATGAGCAGATGCTTATTATTCAGGTTATATTCCACGCCTGCCAGAGTCATCAGCTGCATCTCTCCTACGAGAACGCAGATTTCCGGAAGCTCTGTCTCCTCTCCCAGTGAATATTCCTCCGGCAAAACCGGTGTATAGACATAGGTACTGCCGTTGTAGTCCTGGTTTGCCTCATGATAGCCCGCCCAGGTCTTCGTCGAAGTCTCGACCGGCTCGCCGTTTTCGTCAAATTCCTCGAAATAGTCTTTTTCGGAAATGCCGCCGTGAAACTCCGGGAGGTCACTCTGCTCTTCGTCCAGTTTCCAGGTTATGCCGGAAATCTGCCAGACTGCCGTTTCCGCCTCTGTATCTTTCTCTGTGCCCTTATCCACTGCTTCCACCAGATGCACGTTCTGGCTGTCTTCCGCCAGCGTTTCATCTGCCTCTTCCACCTCAACCTCCAGTGTATCCGGCAGGACGATATCGCTTTCTTTCGCGCCAAGAGGTAGCTTCTGCACCGCAACCGCCTCATCTAACTCCGAAAATCCGATGATCGCCGGACCTTTTTCCTCCGGAAGCACCGTCACCTCGATGCGCGGCAAAAAGCCGGTATCCAGTTCATAGCGGTTGCTTTTCAATTCCGCATCAAACACATAGATACCCGGTGTTTTTCCATCGTATGTATCTTTCTCACTGAATGTCTCATCCAGCACCCAGCGGACCTTGACTTCCTTCCAGTTTTTATCGGTTTTCGTCCCGTCCGCATCGGATGGGGATGCTTTCTGCTCAGTGTCATCCTCCCCTATTTCCGATTTTTCTATAACATCTACCTCAGATGGGGACGCTTTCCGAACTGTACCATCTGTTTCAGATGAAGAAAGCGTCTGAGACCTTTTTTCTGTTTCCACTTCACCGTCTCCGCTTTGAAGCTCCGACGGCGTAGCAATCTTTTCCGCACCATCTTTATCTTCTGCACTGTCTTCTTCATCCGGTGCTTCTTCCGCCAAAACCCGCACTTTCAGCTTGTCCGGCAGCTCCAGATCCTTATATTTCGTTCCATACGGAACCTCCTGATGCAGGATTTCATCCGAAAGCTCCTTCACTTCCTCGATATACTGCACCGAACTGCCTGCCAGCGCCTGCGGGTGCCAGTCACATGTATTCCATATCATTACCGCCGCCAGCGCCGCTGCCAGGGCACGCTTATATTTCTTTTTCATGCTGTTTTCCCTCCATCTATTCTGAACGAATTTTTCTATTTCAGTCTGTTTCCCACTTGAACAAAATACTTTTTCTTCCGATCCAGCAGGCTTTCGCTGCACGCCGCCAGAAGTTCTTCTAATTCTTCTTTTTTCGTCGGAAATACCCCGAATGCGGTCACATGGAGCCGCCAGGATTCAAGGGCATTGTCCCGGCCGGAAAGCCAGATTAAGGATGCCGCCGGGTTATTTTCCCGGATTTTTTCTACGATTTCCACTCCCTGTCTGCCCTGCACGGACGCCAGCATAATGAGGTAGGGATTCCCCTTTACAAAGTGCAGATATGCGTCCAGATCACTGATATACGTGTGAATCATCGGCCATCTGCGGTTTTCAGTCAAAATTTCACACAGCATTTTTTCCAGACCTTCAATGTCGGTCGGTTTTTCTCCATATATCACTACCCGTACCATATTCCACCTGCCTTTTTTGATTTGTTACTTTTCACACACCGTTATTGTTCACGCATACGTGCCCAGTAACGGATTTTCATTTACATTTCGGGTCATAACTTTTATACTATAAGCATACCAAATGAGCAATTTAATGAAAACCACATCGACGCAAACGGTCAAACCTCGACCTAAATGGTCACGGTTTTGAATAAAGGAGGCGGTTGAGCTTTGATGCATTTTGCGATTGTTGAAGATTTGAAGATAGATCAGAATCATCTGATTCATTTGATACAGGAAAACTTGGAGAAGCATGGGGAAACAGTGCACTTTGACTGCTACGAGAGCGGCGAGGCGTTTCTGGAAGCGTTCCGTCCGGGACTTTTTAATGCGGTTTTTATGGATATTATGCTGGACCGGAACGGGCGCAATGGCATTGACACGGCGCTGGAGCTTCGCAAGAGCGCAGAACGTCTCCCGATCGTTTTCACCACATCGGAACGCGATTATTCGCTGCAGGGTTACCGTGCCCATCCGCTTGATTATCTCTTAAAACCGGTTGAGGAAAAGGCGCTTGCCTGGTGTCTCGATGAGATCCGGACATTTCTTGCCGCGCCTGCCTACATCGAAATTCAGGCGGCGCTCGGACGGGGACAGTCATCCACGCAGCGGATTCTGCTTGATGATTTTCTGTATGCGGAGACGCAGAACCACCGGCTGATCATCCACACCAGTTCCGGTGACACCGCCACACGGATTTCTTTTTCGGAGCTGATGGCACTGCTCCCGAAGGGCAGACGTTTTTACATGAGCGGACGCGGGCTGCTTATCAATTTTTCACAGGTTACCTCGGTGGACGAGGACGGTTCTGTCCATCTGAAAAACGGCAGCTGCTTTTTCTGCAGCCGCCGGAAGAAAAAAGAGACAAAAGAAGCATTTGCAACCTACTTATTTGACACATTGCGGAAGGGAGGTACTCTATGAACTGGTCTGTGTTTGGCAAGGCATTTCTCTGTGAAACAGTCTATGCCATTCCTTTTTTTATTTTATCGATTCTGCCATTTAAAAAGCAGCTGCGATTTCCGATCAAAATCCTGATTCTGTTCATTTTTATCGGTCAGTTGCTCCAGTCCTCCCTGTATACCTACCTGATCAGCCACGGTAAACCGACCCGCGTCACCGACACGGTATTTGCCCTCGTTTCCCTGGCGATCTATTTTTTATGTGTGAAGGCTAATTTCTGGAAACTTCTGTTTCTGGGAGACTTCATCCTGAATTATTTTGTCACGGTCCGCGGCATCTGTTTCTTTCTGGAAAGCCGTCTATTTTACGATCCCAGCATTACCTATTATTCACTCCGTGATGAAAGCCTGCTGCTCATCTCGATTCTTCTGCTTCTGACGCTCCCGCTCGGACTCAAATTTATGAAAAATGCTACGGAACGCGTTTTTCAGGTAGACAGCTCCGCATTCTGGCAGAAAGTCTGGTTTATTCCATTTTCATGTACCCTGATTATCTGCGCATATAACTTTGATTTAAACATTGATACCGTCCGCAAGTTCCGTTTTATCCTCACGCGGCTCTGGCTCTTTGCCATGACAATTCTCATTTACTATGTCCTTTTGGAAGCGCTCAATGCAGTCCGCCAGCAGGCGCAGCTGGAAGAACGCGCGGCGCAGCAGGACACTCTCCTGGCGATGCAGTACACACAGTATCAGCAGCTTTCCCGCCACATCGAAGAGGTACGGGAGGCGCGCCACGACCTGCGCCAGCACTTAAATCTCATCGAGCATTACCTGCAGAGTGGGAAAACGGAGGATCTGAAAGCCTATATCGAACAATACCGCATGACGCTTCCGCCGGACACCGCGCGGACCTGGTGTGAAAATTATGCGGTCAACACGGTTATCAGCTATTACGGCGAGGAGGCGCGCAAGGCATCGGTCGATTTTTCGGTCCGCATCCAGCTTCCGCCATCTCTCCCGCTGCGTGAGCCGGAGCTCTGCTCGATCTTCGGCAATCTTCTGGAAAATGCCCTCGATGCCTGTCGGGAATGTACGGACAGCGCGCCGTTTATCCGCATCTGCGCCCAGGAGGATGCCAGTCACATCGTGATCGCCGTTGACAATACCTGCTGCCATCCGCCGATCGAGGAAAATGGACGGTTCCGCTCGACCAAACATGACGGGCTCGGCACGGGAACCGCCTCCATCCGTTCGATCGCGGAACGGTATCAGGGCGTGGCGGATTTCCGGTATGAGGACGGGATCTTTTATGCATCAGTGATGTTGAAATTTGATTCTAAAATTTCTCACGGAAATCCTTGAAAAAAGATTGACTTTCATCGTGTCAGGACGCATAATATAAATAATAATCATTATTAATATTATTTAGAAAGATTGGAGTGTCGCCTATGAAAACCTTAAAATACAGCCGTCAGCGCGAATCGATCAAAGCCTGCCTGATGAGCCGGAAGGATCATCCGACCGCCGACGCCCTTTACACCAGCATCCGGGAACAGTTTCCGAATATCAGCCTTGGAACCGTTTACCGCAATTTAAACCTGTTAGTTGAGCTTGGCGAGATCCGGAAGCTGTCCTGCGGCGACGGCACGGATCATTTCGATTATGATACATCCCCACATTACCACTACGTCTGCCGCCAGTGCGGACGGGTCATGGATATTCCGATGGAAGCAACCAAGGAGCTGGAGACAGCCGCCAAAGAATTTGTGCTGGGAACGATCGACGACCATACCGTGTTTTTCTATGGGATATGCGATGAGTGTCTGAAAGGGGAAAAGCACTAAAGGTTCTGAGAATATCCAGGTTATCGATAAAAATGAAAAAATAAGAATTATTTCTATTTTTCCATTGACAAACGCAGGAATCTATGATATCTTAATATCAGTAATCATTACTGATTTCATTTAAGCCAAATAAACGATTTCGTTTTAAAAGCTCCTATGAAACAGAATGGTTGCAAGCAACTTTACTATCTATTTATTGTTTCTATAAAACACGAAATTAAAAATTTATTTTAGAAAAGGAGAATTGACTATGAAGAAATTTGTCTGTACAGTATGTGGTTACGTATACGAGGGTGAGGCTGCTCCGGAGAAATGTCCAGTATGTAACGCTCCGGCTTCCAAGTTCAAAGAGCAGTCCGGCGAGATGACATGGGCAGCTGAGCACGTAGTTGGTGTGGCACAGGGTGTCAGCGAGGATATTCTCGAAGATTTAAGAGCTAACTATGAAGGCGAGTGCAGAGAAGTTGGTATGTACCTGGCGATGGCACGTGTAGCTCACAGAGAGGGCTATCCGGAGATCGGTCTGTACTGGGAGAAGGCAGCTCACGAAGAGGCTGAGCACGCTGCTAAGTTTGCAGAGCTTCTCGGCGAAGTTGTAACTGATTCCACCAAGAAGAACCTGGAGATGCGTGTAGAGGCTGAACACGGCGCAACCGAAGGCAAATTTGACCTTGCAAAACGTGCGAAAGCTGCTAACCTGGATGCAATCCATGACACCGTTCATGAGATGGCTCGTGACGAGGCTAGACATGGCAAGGCATTTGAGGGTCTGTTAAAGAGATACTTCAACTAATCTGAGTGAATGAATGGACAACGCATTACGGCGCTGGTGAATAAAAGAGAACGGATGAGGGCGTATGAAAATGGGAAATTCCTTTTTCATACGCCCTGTCTATTTTATGCAGATTTGTTTTATGTCTCTGTTCAAAAAGACGCCAAAATCTTATCTACCGTCTCCTTCTCCATCTCCCCAATCGGAATCATCTCCGCCGGTACGTCCTCATATGGCAGCAGCGCTTTCTCATACCAGGTAACATCGTGCCATTTTCCGCTCTTATAACCGGTATTTTTACACACGCCCATCGTCCGGAATCCGCATCCGTTATGCATCGCATCGCTCTTCAAATTCGGACTTGTCACCAGACTGTAGACGGTGTGGACGCCCTGTGCCTTTAAAAGCTCTAAAAGCACCAGAAGCATCCGTTTGCCGATGCCCTTCGACGTCACCCGACTGTCCAGATATTCAGAAAGTTCCGCATTCCAACGGTACGCCGCGCGCTCAAGCTGCTTATGCCCATATGCATAGCCAATGATTCTGCCCGTTTCATCCTCGCAGACAATCCACGGATATTCTGCCGTGATCGCCCGGATGCGCCCCTCAAATTCTTCCAGGGACGGCAGCTCCGTCTCAAACGTGATCGGCGTGTCCATATATTGTGCATAAATTTCCAATATCGCAGGTGCATCGGCGATAGCGGCCAGACGCAGGCGGCAGGATGTATGGTCCATAAACTGGTTCCTCCCTATCATTTTCGGTCATTTTTCCTTTACAGGCAACTATATATGAATCTTCCCGTTTCGTCAACTATTCGCAACCGGATTCATGCCTGCCCGTGAACCCCTCAATCCACCAGCTCATTCTGATGCCTCGACAAATGCTCATACGGCAGAATCAGCCGCCCCCGGTACAGCCCGCAGCCGTCATTGACAAGGTCGTTGTTGATTGCCGTAAACATATTGACATCCACTTCAGCTAAATTGAGCGATACCAGGCGCTGGCAGCGTTCATATGCCTCATCAAAATAAACGCACGCGCCCTCCGGAATCTCATCCCGTCTGGCCCGCTCGCCCTCCTGGCGCTTTTCGTAGCTTAAATGATTGGCCACGCCAATCTCCGCGATATCGTCCATGTGCTTCGTGCGAAGCTGTACCTCCACATAGCTTCTGGAACAATTATCGTAAAACGTAATATGCAGAGACTGGTAATCATCCGAACTATTTCCGCAGACATAATCACGGTAGTACGGCCTTACCTCCTCATCCATCAACGGGGAGGTACTCTCCTTCACCCCGTAAGCCGGTTCCGCCGTAAACCCGCGTTCCTCCAGAAATCCCGGAAGTTCATTCGCAATCTGGTAGAGGTACCGGATATCTGCCTCCTGCTGCGATTCCCCCGGTTTCAGGTAACACTTCGGCAGTGAAATCACGATCCGGTACGCGATCAGGTCGCGGAAACAGCTCAATCTCTGCTTCAAATCGGAGATCGACGGAAATGTCTTATGTTCCGTGTAACAATCATAGATATACTCGACGATATATCCATTAAATTTCGCCTCCGAGCGGATCAGCGACTTGATTCTTCCCTTAAAGTTAAATGCCAGAAGCGGATATTCCTTTGCCATATGAATATAAAATTCCCGGATCTTCTGTGACTGGGTCGTCAGGAAATCATTGTGTTCCAAAAGTTCCCGGATCTGAATCAGGAAATTTGCATGTATCAGGTCTATCTCATTGTTTGTCTGTTTTGCCTCCGCTTTCAAATCCCGGCTGTAATTCTTTAAAATCTTAAACATCGTATCGCCGGAATACAGATAATCGTTTAAGGTCACCATGGTCCTCACCTCCTTGCTGCAGCAAAAAGGGGACGGTGCATAGGATAACAATGCCCCAGATGCACCAGCCCCCTCATTTATAAAATAGAGCTATTTATTTTCCGTAAACCTTCTTGATCCGCTCCATTGCCTCTTTTGTATTCGCAGTCGTACCAAATGCAGTCAGACGGAAGAATCCTTCTCCATTCTTACCAAATCCGCTGCCCGGTGTGCCGACCACATTTGCCTTGGCAAGCAGATCGTCGAAAAACTCCCAGGATTTCATGCCGTTCGGGCACTGCATCCAGATGTACGGTGAATTTTCGCCGCCGATGTGCCAGATGCCAAGCTCTTTTAAGGTCTCGGTCATGATCTTCGCATTGGTGCGGTATACGTCCAGGTGCTCGCGGCACTGTGCCATGCCCTCCGGTGAAAGAGCTGCCTCTGCGGCGCGCTGTACCGGGTAGGAAACGCCGTTAAACTTGGTTGTCTGGCGGCGCAGCCACATCTTGCGGATGGAAGAACCACCGCGCTCTAATTCAGACGGAACCACGGTATAGCCACAGCGGGTTCCGGTAAAGCTTGCCAGCTTCGAAAGGGAGCAGAACTCGATCGCGCAGGTCTTGGCGCCCTCAATCTCAAAAATACTTCTCGGAAGCGCCGGATCTGCTACGAAGGACTCATACGCCGCATCAAATAAAAGAATCGCATCCTGCTCGTTCGCATAGTCAACCCACTCTTTTAACTGCTCACGGTTGTACACACCGCCAGTCGGGTTGTTCGGGGAGCAGAGATAAATAATATCCGCTTTCTGTCCCTTCGGAGGCATCGGAAGAAAGCCATTTTCCACATTAGCATCCATAAATACGATCTTTCTGCCTGCCATCACGTTCGTATCCATGTAAACCGGGTATACCGGATCCGGGATCAGGACCGTGTTGTCCGCATCAAAGAGATCGAGGATATTTCCGACATCACTCTTCGCGCCGTCGCTGATGAATATATCCTCCGCCGCCACCTCAACCTGGAAGGACGCATAATACTTCTGAACTGCTACGCGCAGAAAATCATATCCCTGCTCCGGACCATATCCATGAAACGTAGCCGCCTTGCCCTGCTCCATAGCTGCTTTTGCAAATGCGTCAGCTGCTTTCTGGCAGATCGGAAGGGTTACGTCACCGATACCCATTTTGATTACTTTTGCCTCTGGATGGGCTTTGGTGTATTCATCTACTTTTTTAGCAATGGTAGAAAACAGATAGCTTTCTTCCAGATTTTTATAGTTTTCGTTGATCTTCATACTTTATTTTCTCCATATTTTAAGAATTTTTTTCCTTTACCTCCAGAGCCGCTTTCACAAACTCCCGGAAGATCGGATGTGCGCGGTTCGGGCGGCTCTTGAACTCCGGATGGTACTGAACTCCCAGATAGAACGGATGTCCCGGAATCTCCATCGCCTCTACCAGCGTACCGTCCGGAGACTGTCCGGAAAAGATAGCGCCATGCTCCATATAAACTTCCCGGAACTTGTTGTTAAATTCATAACGATGGCGATGTCTCTCTTCGATCAGACCTTTTCCATACGCTTTCATCATCAGCGTATCCGGACTGATGCGGCACGGATATGCACCCAGACGCATCGTTCCGCCCATGTCAGCCAGATCCATCTGCTCTTCCATCAGGGCAATGACCGGATGCTTGCTGTCCGGCGCAAACTCGGTTGAGTTCGCATCCTCATAGCCTAACACGCCTCTGGCAAATGCGATCGCCGCGATCTGCATACCAAGGCAGATGCCAAAGTACGGGATATTGTTTCTTCTCGCATAATCAGCTGCCGCAATCATGCCCTCGATGCCTCGGATGCCGAAGCCGCCCGGCACGATGATACCGGTTGAACCGCCCAGGATTTCCGGTGCCGTCTCCGGGGTGATCGTCTCACTATCCACCCAGTTGATCTCCACCTGCGCGCCATTTTCCCATCCGGCATGGTGCAGGGATTCTACGATCGACAGATAGGAGTCGTGCAGTTTGACGTACTTGCCGACCAGGGAAATCTTGACCGTCTTGCTGCTGTTCTTGATGCGGTCCAGCATATGTTTCCACTCCGTCAGATCGCACTCCTGCGGCGCTTTCTCGATGCCCAGCTCGCGAAGCACGATCTTGGCAAGTCCTGCTTCCTCCAGCATGATCGGCGCCTCGTAGAGAACCGGAAGGGTCAGGTTCTCGATGACGCAGTCCTCTTTGACGTTGCAGAACAGTGCGATCTTGCGGAAAATGGACGGATCGTCCACCGGACGGTCACAGCGCGCCACGATGATATCCGGCATGATGCCGAAGGACTGCAGCTGTTTGACTGAATGCTGGGTCGGTTTGGATTTATGCTCGCCGGAAGATTCCAGATACGGAATCAGGGTTACATGGATGAAGAGGCAGTTGCTGCGTCCCGCCTCGCAGGACACCTGGCGGATGGCTTCCAGGAACGGCTGTGACTCAATATCGCCGGTTGTTCCGCCGATCTCTGTGATAACGATGTCCGCATCGGTCTTTTCCTGCACGGAATAGATAAATGATTTTATCTCATTTGTGATATGTGGAATCACCTGTACCGTCTCGCCCAGATATTCGCCGCGGCGCTCTTTATTTAACACATTCCAGTAGACCTTACCGGTCGTCAGGTTGGAATACCGGTTTAAATCTTCATCAATAAAACGCTCATAATGTCCCAGATCCAGATCCGTCTCCGCACCGTCGTTTGTTACGAATACTTCGCCGTGCTGATACGGGCTCATGGTTCCCGGATCGACGTTGATATACGGATCCAGCTTCTGCGCTGCTACCTTAAATCCCCGTGCCTTCAAAAGACGTCCCAGAGACGCTGCTGTAATACCTTTCCCCAATCCCGATACAACACCGCCTGTCACAAAAATAAATTTTGCCATCTGCTTTTCCTCCTCTTCCTTTCTTTAAAATATTAATCCACTTTTTCCGTCATATATGATTCTGTCAAATTTTGCCTTCGCAAAAGATTTCAGCCTGCACGGATTCCGCAACCCTCAAAACGCAGAATCCATGCAGACCATCGTTCTTTTTAGTCGTTCTCATGCTCCTGAAGCACATAACCCGGAATCTGGATTTCTTCCGGTTTTTCCATCTGGCTCAGCTCTTTTCTAGCCGCTGCACCATGTGCAATGTGCGCGATATCTACCAGTTCAACGTTGTCCTCGTTGTACTGGCTTTCCAGTGTCAGCGCCAGGACAGCCGCGGTATCAAGCGATGTCAGGCACGGAATACCAAGCTCGACTGCCTTTCTTCTCAGGCGGACACTGTCGCGTCCCGGCTGGCGTCCCGTCTTGGAAGTGGAAATTACATAGCTGATCTTTCCTTCTTCCAGCAGGGAAATGGTCGTCTTCTCGCCCTCTTTGGCTTCCTTCGGCTTCTTGACTAACGTTGAAGAAATGCCGACGCTGTTTAACCGGCTTGCAGTACCGGAGGTCGCGTAGATGTGGAATCCCATCGCCACGTACTCTTTGACCAGTTCGCGCAGGTCGCTCTTATCGGTATCGCGGACACTGATTAAGACGCCGCCCTCGCGCTTCATCGTATATCCGGCTGCTACCAGGCCTTTGAACAGCGCTTCCTCCATCGTCCGGGCGATACCCAGTACCTCGCCGGTCGATTTCATTTCCGGTCCGAGCTGTGTATCTACGTTGGACAGCTTCTCAAAGGAGAATACCGGAACCTTGACTGCGTAGTACGGAGAGCACGGATACAGGCCTGTCTCGTAGCCCATGTCAGCCAGCTTCTCGCCCATCATGATGCGGGTTGCCAGATCGACCATCGGCACGCCGGTTACCTTGCTGATGTACGGCACGGTACGGGACGAACGCGGGTTGACCTCGATGATATAGATCGTATCCTCATGCAGGACATACTGGATATTGATCAGACCTTTCGTATTCATGGACAACGCCAGACGGATGGAATAGTCCACCAGACGGTCTTTCTGGCTCTCGGTCAGCATAAACGCCGGATATACCGCGATGGAGTCTCCGGAATGAACACCCGCACGCTCGATGTGCTCCATGATACCCGGAATCAGAACCGTTTCGCCGTCGCAGATCGCGTCAACCTCCAGCTCGGTACCCATCAGGTATTTATCAATCAGGATCGCATTCTCAATCTTGTGTGAGAGAATAATCTTCATATACTCATGAATATCGGCGTCGTTGTACGCGATAATCATGTTTTGTCCGCCTAATACATAGCTCGGACGCATCAGAACCGGATAGCCCAGATGATTTGCCGCCTGGATTGCCTCATCCTCAGTGTAAACGGTCTGACCCGCTGCCTGTTTCATATTTAATTTTTTCAGCAGGGCTGCGAAACGTCCGCGATCCTCCGCCATATCGATGCTGTCTGCCGGAGTGCCGAGAACCGGAATATTGTTCTCTACAAGGCATTTTGTCAGACGGATCGCTGTCTGTCCACCAAAGGCCACAACTGCGCCGATCGGCTTCTCGATCCGGATAATATCCAGCACATCCTCCGGTGTCAGCGGCTCAAAATACAGACGGTCTGCTACGTTGAAGTCGGTGGAAACGGTCTCCGGGTTGTTATTTACGATGACAACCTCATAACCGGCTCTCTTTAACGACCATACGCAGTGAACAGAGGCGAAATCGAACTCGATACCCTGACCGATACGGATCGGACCGGAACCAAATACCATAACAACCGGTTTTCCGCTTGCATTCTCTTTAATAAATTCTTCTGCCTCATCTTCCTCGCCGAAGGTGCTGTAGAAGTAAGGGGTACTTGCCGTAAACTCAGCGCTGCAGGTATCAACCATGCGGTAGCATGCCGGAACATGTTTGATTTCCGAAAGCCCGGTCATCTCCTTGATGACTGCATCCGGGAATCCGTTCTGTTTGGCTTCCATATAAAGCGCATCGCTCAGAGTCTCAGACTGCATCCGGCGTTCCAGGGACAGGATATGCATCAGTTTATTTAAGAACCACTCGTCGATCTTGGTCAGCTCATGAATCTCGGCAACGGTCACGCCGCGCTTGAAGCTCTCATAGATTGCAAACAGACGCTCGTCATCCTGCGCCAGAATTTTTTTTCTCAGCTCTTCCACACTCATCGGCGCCAGTTTCTTCATGTTCAGGCTGTTCTGGGAGATCTCCGCGCCGCGGACTGCCTTCATGAGCGCCTGCTCAAAGTTGCGGCCGATCGCCATAACCTCGCCGGTTGCCTTCATCTGGGTACCCAGCTTCCGGCGTCCGTAAACGAATTTATCAAATGGCCATTTCGGGAATTTAACCGTTACATAGTCAAGTGCCGGCTCGAAGCATGCCATCGTCTCGCCGGTTACCTCGTTCGGGATCTCGTCCAGATGATAACCGATCGCAATCTTGGTTGCCACGCGGGCAATCGGATATCCGGTTGCTTTCGAAGCAAGGGCGGAAGAACGGGATACACGCGGGTTTACCTCGATAACGGCATATTCAAAGCTCTCCGGATTCAGCGCAAACTGGCAGTTGCAGCCGCCCTCGATACCCATCGCCTGGATAATATTCAGCGCTGCGGAACGAAGCATCTGGTATTCCTTATCCGCCAGCGTCACAGCCGGTGCGATAACAATGGAGTCGCCGGTGTGGACGCCGACCGGGTCAAAGTTTTCCATCGAGCAGACCGTAATCTCGTTGCCGATGGCATCGCGCATTACCTCAAACTCGATCTCCTTCCATCCGGAAATACATTTCTCAACCAGAATCTGATTGATCGGTGACAGGCGGATACCCGCCTCCGCGATGTTGTAAAGTTCTTCTTTATTTGCCGCAATACCGCCGCCGGTACCGCCCAGAGTAAAGGCCGGACGCACGATAACCGGGTAAGAAATAACCTCGGCAAAATCAAGCGCATCCTCGATGGTGGTGACAACCTTGGACGGAATGACCGGCTCACCGATAGCTTCCATCGTGTCTTTAAAGCACTGGCGGTCCAGATCG
>OBJP01000914.1_pt1 | contig 15410 bp, 12 predicted proteins | sample 1519821 | NCBI WGS metagenome assembly OBJP01 (sample SAMN04209218, study PRJEB22552) | human gut metagenome | biome: gut; material: feces | host: Homo sapiens | place: USA: Oklahoma | reverse complement strand
TGGTAAGCTCTTTTTTACGCTCATTTGGTGTCGGGATATTCTCTGCATTCATAACGGCTGCAATCTTTCTTGATGCAAGCCCTGTAAGTGCTAAATCATATACTTTTCTCACTATCCAAGCCGTTTTCTCATCAACAATGATGTTATGTTTATCTTCTGGATCTTTCATATAACCAAAAGGCGGACTCCAAGCAAGAAACTTTCCTTGCTTCTTAAGTTCGGTTGTAACTGTCTTTACCTTCTGCGAAATATCTTTTGTGTAGAAGTCATATAGCAAGCCTTTGAATTGAATATCAATATCTGTACCATTGCCCTTTTCTTTTGCACTGTCATAGCTATCATTGATAGCTATGAACCTAATACCAAGAAAGGGAAATATATTCTCCAGATAATCACCAAGAGCAATATAGTCTCTCATAAACCTTGAAAGATCTTTTACAATTATCGCATTGATTTTACCATTCTTAACTTCTTCAAGCATTCTTTGAAAAGATGGTCTTTTCTCATTTGTGCCAGTATATCCATCATCAATATACTCTTCCCTTTGAAATCCTTTAAATTCATCATTTCTATCAATAAAATCATTTAGGAAATACCTTTGATTGATTATGCTTTCACTCTCATCTTTCTTCCTCTGGTCTTCAACAGATAATCTAATATAAAGTGCAATCTTACTCGTCTTTCGCACCTCCCATCAAACTATCCATATTAAATTTGAAGATTATTTCAAAATTGTGATTTCCATAGACTATTACCTTTTCTACTAAGCTATGAATTAAATCAGCTGGTAATCTTTCAACCTTTTTTGCCGAAAACACATCCTTGATCCACTTAATAGATTTTTTCTTATCTCTTTCAAGGTCTTTTACAATTTTTTCAGTAGCAACAACTTCATTATTAATTGTTGCAATATGGCTAAGGGCAATCTCTCTTTTAAGACTATATTCTTCTCTATCAATCTTACCTAAACTATATTCTTCGTAAGCTTTTTGAATTAGAAGTTCTTCCTTTTGAGTTTTATTATTAAGCTTTGAAATATCTTTGCTTAGTTCACCTATGCTTTCAGAAAATCTTGTAGATACTCTATCCATTAGCTTTGTCTTGCTTGTAGCTTTCATAATAAATTCTGCTACCTTTTCAGACATTGCTTTATCAAGTTCTCTTTCCATAATAAATACACTAACTTCGTTTTCTATCTTGCCTGTGCAAGTATCATTTTGAAAAGAGTAATAAAGCCTATCATGGTTTATCCCATAAATTCTGGTTCTTCGATGAAGTTCTTTGCCTGTTGCATTATTGAAAATTAGCCCCTTATATCTATTCTCATAATCTCTTTCAAAGTTATGCATTTCTGCACCAAAAGCATTATTTTTTAATCTTTCTGCTCGTCCTTGCAGCACCTTTTCAAAGTCTTCTTTCGAGATAATAGGTTCATGAGCATTTTCATAAATAATATGCTGACTTTCATCTACAAATTGTTGCTTAATTCCTTTTGCAAGATTTTGTTGCTTGACACCTTGTACTAAAGTTCCTGTGTAAGCTCTGTTAGTAAGCATTTTAGAAATAGTAGCTTTATTCCACTGTGGATCACCATCTTGTCTATAAATTCTACCTGTTTTGTAATAGACCATTCCTGTCGCATAACCCTTTGTATTAAAGTGCTTTGCAACTTCATATTGGCTTTTCCCTTCAAGTGTCAATCGGAACATTTCTTCAACAATGAATCTAACATTTTCATCAACTTCTAACTTCTGTCCCTCTTTTAATTTTTTTACTTTATATCCATAAGGTGGTACAGAGCCAATAAAATATCCATTTCTTGCCCTATTGTGCTTACTTGTTTTTATCTTTACCGAAATGTCTTTAGCATACATATCGTTGACGATATTTTTTAAAGTTACTTCAAACGACTTCTTAGAATCTAAGTCTTTCACAGTATCAACCTTATCATTAACAGAAATAAATCTTACTCCTAAGAATGGAAACACCTTGTCTATTAGTCTTCCCATCTCAAGATATTCTCTTCCAAGCCTTGATAAGTCTCTTATGATAATGCAGTTTATTCTTCTGTCTCTTATATCTTGCATCATCTCCTTAAACTGTGGTCTTTCAAAGTTCGTCCCGCTATATTCATAGTCAGTATAGATATTTACGACTTTGACATTTTCTTTTAGAGCGTACTCTTTACAACAAAGCACCTGTGTTTCAATGGACGATGATTTTTCACGCCATTCCTCTTTTCTTTCACTAGATAATCTTGTATAGACTCCAGCTTTATAAAAAACCTTTTGTGCTTGTTCTTCACTTTTTCTTATATATCTTTTGGAAGTCCTTGCCATTAACAAACACCTCCAACTTCAAGTTTAAGTTCAGTTCTTTCTAAACGCTCACCAAATAACTTGCCCATTGATATTAATCTTGCTTTATGTGTATCTTTAGCTTCAACTTTATTACTGTCTACAATCGCTTGAAGCAGATTCACTGTTTCAATATTGTTGAAGACAAAGTTAATTGCATTATCTTCTCCAATTTCAATACGATCTACAAAAGACACTAAAAACAATCGATCCAGTTCATTACTTTCAGGATTAGGAAGTATTTCAGAAACAAAACTACCTTTATCGTTTATCTTCGTCTTTAGTTCATCTACGATATTTTGCTTTGTAATAATTTGTTTCTCAATTTCCCTAATCTTCATAAGATAATTTTTTCTAAATCGTTCAAACTCCTCGGTCGTAATAAGCTCTTCTTCTAAATCCATATATAGAGATTGTCTAAGTCGTTCATACTTTCTTTTTTCTGCATTTAAAGACTCAAAATCAACCTTTACTGTAAACTTTGAAATATCAATCTTGCTAACTTTCTTAAGCAGCTCATTATACTTAGATAGATATTCATTTAGTGCATGAATGGTTGCATGAGTAACATAATCTTCTTTTACACTGTGTCTTGAACACTCTCCAGAATTGTTATATTCAGAGCATATATAGAAAATCTTGTCTCTTACTTTTCGTCTAATCATAGGACTTCCACAATCTTTACAATAAAGCATACCTGATAATATATATGGTTTATCCTTAGATTGTTTCACATCACGAAGTAACATTTTGTTCGCCAACGCAAAGATAGATTTTGAAACTATGCTTTCATGTGCATTTTCTATTGCTATCCAATCTTCTTTAGAAACATCTACTTCATGTTTTGATTTATAATTTAGCTTTGTTGTTTTTCCTTGTTCCAGGACACCTATATAAACCTTATTTGAAATAATACGGTTTACCATCTTAGCATCCCATTTTGCTTTTTTCACAACAAAACCAGTATTGAAGTTATCACCGTTGTTTTCCTTATGCTTTGATGGTGTAACTGTTCCAATACTGTTTAGAAAGTCTGCAATAGCTTTTGAGGAATAACCCTCTATTTTCATGTTAAATATTTGCTCAATAATATGAGCTACTTCTCTATCAACTACAAGCTGATGTTTGTTTTTATCATCTTTTTTATAACCAAAAGGAGCGAATGAACCTATAAACTCACCATTCTTCCTTTTCACTTCTTTTGATGATTTAACTTTCATAGAAATATCTCGACAGTAACTGTCGTTGATAAAATTTCTAATTGGAAGTATTAAATGTGTATCGCTAACATCCGCATTATCACTATCATAGTTATCATTTACAGATATAAAACGAATACCTTTTTCAGGAAATATCTTTTGTAGATACTTACCAGATTCAATATAATCTCTACCGAAACGGGATAAGTCTTTTACCATAATGATAGAAAACTTACCTTTATTCAGATCATCAATCATATTCTTAAAATTTGGACGCTCAAAATTAGAACCGCTATATCCATCATCTACATATTCATAGGATAGATCTATGTCCTTTTCTTTAGCGTAAGATTTAATTATTTGTCTTTGATTTGAAATAGAATTACTTTCATTACTATCTCCGTCTTCTCTTGAAAGACGAAGGTACATACACGCAGTATTTCTCATAACAATCCTCCTAAAATGATATTTTGGCAAATAGTCATTTCGGAAGATTACTTCTACCACCTATATTTTACCGCACCCTATTTCTCTTTGTCAGCCCCTCAAATTTTGACACAGGATTTACATAGATACATCTCAACAATATCCAGTAAATCAAGCTTTTCACTTTCGCTTGTAGAGTAGGTTATTTTCTTAGAATAATTATTGGCTATTTGCTTCTTATCCTTATCTTTCTTAACTTCTTTTTTCTTATTCATAGTCTTAACCTCACTATTGTTTTTAATAAGTTTTATGACATTGGTAGGTGCATTGGCTGCTACATTGGAATCTCACCACCGCCCCTTATTTAGACGAGCCGGCTTAAACTATTGAAGTATCATTATCACCATTTGCGTCATAGAGATAAGTTGCCACACTTATCCTTTATGTATTCCTATTTATCGCTCTTTTTCTTTTATCCTTGGCACTTACCAGTATTTATTTAAACCGAATTACTCAGTAGAAAAGTCTTGGCGTAGGTCATAACTCTCAGTAAATGGATAACGTCCTACCTTGGTCTATTTAATTATCAAAGAACAATTACCTGATGGCATTAAGAGAGATTTCTTTTTAAATATTTAGAATTACAATTCATATCTTCTACTAAATTAAAGAGGACAGATCTCCCTTCACTTTATAAAGGAAAATCTGCCCTCATCTACAAGGTGATTATTTCAATATTTCTTCCAAAAATTTCTTTAACTTCTTAAGTATATTGGTTTTTCTCCATTGTATGGCTTGATAACTCACTTTCTTTTCAGATGCAATGCTCGATAGAGTTTCGTCATCAAAATATAGTCTTTCGATAATATCCCTTTCTTCAGCATTAAGTTTTGATATAGCATTTCTGACTGCTTCAATCATAATCTTTGTTTCCACAATCTTTTCTACATCAACGCTGTCATCGACAATATTATCTACAAAATGTCCATCATGATCCAATGATGAAAAAAAGAGCAAGTGGTTTTTCTTGTCCACCTGCTCTAAATACTTCTCGTGTTCTTTTTCTCGCCAGTAGACTTTGTATATCTGCTCGCTGACTCTAACCTTTTGTCCGTTGACATAAAGGTAATATTCTTTTGGCATATATGTTTCCTCCATTTCTTTTTTGTCTGCGTTTTAAGACAAAAAAGGAGGACTTCTGCACATAGGCATAATAAGTCCTCTGAAATGAAAGAAATATGTTCTTCCAAAATATTTTAAATTTGATTTTTTGTGATAATTACCAGTATCAAAAAGGTCTATTGTTTTTTTCTATATAAATAACAGACCCAACATAACACATAGCAATTACCTCCATTATTTAATCCATTTTTCCCTCACTTAAAAGATGGATATTAAATCACTCCTGCTTTTTCAAAATGTTTTTTGAGTATCCTTGTTGCAACTAATGCTCCTATGCAAGCAAGAACAAAAGTTATCAATCCAAATCCTACTGCCCACGAAACTTTAAAATAAGATAGTGCTTCATTTATTTGAGCTTCGCTCATTTTCCATTTTGATGCTCTTTCCACAAAAGAAGCTGTTCCAAATAAAATCACAGGAATTACTGTCCCTAAAAAATCTGCTAATGCAAATGTCCCATATCCAAGAATCATTCGTCCCTTGCTCTCATAATTTCCTATAATCAAATCACATATAATTCCACCGATTACAGCAAAGACTGCATGCGGTAAATGTCCTCCCGATAATGCAATTAAACCAAGAAGCGTTCCTGATATTGTAAATACTCCCTTCTTTTTAACTTTCACAGCCATAAGAATATAAACAGTGGCAGCTATCATAAAGCTAACTCCTGAAGCAATAAATCCTCCAATAACTGTTGTTGCCATAGCAAATGCAACTGCCATATATATGACAATTCCAATTGCATTAAAGATTCCGATTGTAATAAAATCACTACCATTTAATTTGTTTTTCATAAAAGTCCTCCTAATAAATTTTCTGTATCACTATCACAAGAGCAATCATCAAAACTCCTAATAGTCCAATCAATAAATCTGTTGTTCTAAACCTTAATTCTGTTAATGTTACCCTCTTCTCATCACTATCCAGTCCCCTAATGAGTGCTGAAGCAGATAATTCATCTGAAATCTTAATCATTCTCATTAAAAGTGGAACAAGCGTATATTCAATATATTTAATTGGATGTAGCAATGGAAAAAATCTGCTCGTTACGATCCCTCGAATCTTCATATTCTCTTTTAATGCCTTAAATTCTATTTTTATAGTTGGTACAAACCTAAGCAAAACACTAAAAGGTATGCCAATGCTTCTGGGTACTTTCATTCTATTTAACGCTTCAAGCATTTCACTTACACTTATAGTCTTTGTTATATATCCACCAAACATAGCAATTAAGGTCATTCTTGATGCAAAGTAAATAAACATATATATCGCAAATACTATGCTTGCTTCACAAAACTTTCCAAGTCCTAACTCTATGCAGTATAAAAGCACAAAAAACAAGATAAAGCGTAACGCTCTTTTCCACATACCACTATATACATATAGAAAAAAGGCAAAAACAATTAGTCCAAAAAGTAGAATTGTATCGCTTATAAAAAAGCTCGTAAATCCAACAATTGGAAGTAGAGTAAGTTTTATTCTCGGATCGACTGTTTTTCTATCTGCCAAGCTCTCTACCTCCTCTCATCTTGTCCAATATGAGAAATTTATTAGTTTCACTCATATTCAAAACACTTTCTATTTTTCCATCTCCCATTACCCATAGCTTGCTCACTATATTTGCTAAAAACTCAAAATCATGACTTATCACCAAGACAGTTGTCCCATTTTTTAATTGTTCTTCAATCAGTTTTGCCACTGAAAGCATTGAGTCTTTATCACAACCTGATGTTGGTTCATCATAGATAAAAATTTTTGCCTGTTTCATCATTCCACAAGCTATTGTAAGTCTTTGCTTTTCTCCTCTTGATAAAGCAAACGGATGCTTATCCATATATTTATCTAAGCCAAGTACATTCAAAATAGACTTTGCCTTTTTGGTATTTTCTTTTTTATCTTTACTTGAAATACCAAGCAACATTTCATCAAGTACACTTTCCGAAAACAACTGATAGTCTGAATCTTGAAAGACAAAATATGACATATCCATTAAATCTTTATGATTCAAAGGTTTATCTTTTTCCGCCCATATTTTTCCCTCTTTTATCTTCTCAAGTCCTGAAATCACTCTTGCAAAGGTGGTTTTCCCAGTGCCGTTTAAACCAATAAGACCGATGGCTTTTCCGCACTCCATATTGAAATCAAGATTTTTTAAAATGTACTGGTTTTGTTTATTTCCATCCTTAAATACACTCGGATAGCAAAATTTCAAGCCTTTTCCTCTGATACTTTCATCATTTAATTTGTATGAGTCGTTCTTCTCGCTTATCCTGTATTCTTCTAATTCAAGAGTTCTTAGTCCATTCTCATCCCAAAACTTACCCTCAAGATGGATAACTTCTTCACGACTCAAGTTCTGTGCAATCTCTCCATCTTTCACTAAAAGAAAGCGATCAAATAGAGGTTTTACATAATAAAGGCGATGTTCAATTAAGACAACTGTTGTACCCTTTTGCTTTAATTTTTCTAAAATCAAAAATAGTTCAAATGTTGCTTTCATATCCAAATTTGCTGAGGGTTCATCTAAAATTAAAGCTTCTGGATTCATCGCATAGATACTTGCAATAGCTATCTTTTGTTTCTGTCCGCTTGATAATTCAAAAACAGATTTTCCTTTAAGCTCCTCAATATCCAATTCTGCATATACTTCTTCTACTCTCTGCTTGATTTCATCTATTGATTTGCAGATGGTTTGAAGTCCAAAAGCTATTTCTTCATCTGTCGTTGTCGTAAAAAACTGACTTCTTGGATCCTGAAATACAGTTCCTACAATATGCCCTATTTCATGAAGCAATAATTTGCTTATATCTTTTCCGGAAGCAAAGGCTTCTCCTTGCATTTTGCCTTTGTAATAATGTGGAATAAGACCATTCATTACGCTTCCAAGAGTACTTTTACCACTTCCACTTTTTCCTGAAATTAAAACAAATTCACCTTTTTTAATTTCAAGATTGATATTTTTTAAGGCAGGACGCCCATCTTCCCATTCATAAGAAACATCTTTTAACAATATCATGATTATACCCCATACTGAGCTTTCCATAATTTTGTGTAGTAGCCATCTTTTGCAAGAAGTTCTCCATGCTTCCCTTTTTCAAGTAAATTCCCTTTTTGGAATACGAGAATTTGGTCAGCTTTTTGAATTGTTTTTAAATGATGAGCCACTACTAGTACAGTTCTGTTCTTTGTGAGTTCTGTAATTGCATCCTGTATTAAAGATTCATTTACAGGATCAACATTACTTGTCATTTCATCAAGAATTAAAATCGGTGCATCTTTTAGAAAAGCTCTTGCAATAGATATTCTTTGTCTTTGTCCACCTGATAAGATTCCACCATTTTCTCCAATATCAGTTTCATAACCTTTTGGCAAACTCATAATGAAATCATGTATCCTTGCTTTCTTTGCAGCTTCAATGATTTCTTCTTTCGTTGCTCCTTTTTTACCTACTCTGATATTTTCTTCAATCGTATTATCAAACAGTTGAACATTCTGCATGACAATACTGATGCGATCTAAAAGCTCATCATAAGGAATATCTCTTATATCAGTTCCTCCCAGTGTAATTTTTCCTTTATGCACATCGTAAAATCTTAAAAGCAAGTTGGTTATAGTGGTCTTTCCACTACCTGATTCTCCAACTAAGGCTGTCATTGTTTTTTCAGCAATAGAAAAGCTCAATTTTTCCATTTTAAATTCATCTTTTTCATAGGAAAAACCAATGTTTTCAAAAGCTATATCATTATCTTTCGGAACAATACCATCCGCATTGTCCGGGATTACATCTGCATATAGAATTTTTGAAAGTTTTTTATAGCTGTCTACCGCCGAAACATAATACATATAGTGTTGTTCCATAGAAGCGAACGGCTTATAAAACTCTTTTGAAATTACCGCAAAGATAATAAAATTAAGTACATCAAGTTTTCCCATTACAACAAATATTGTTCCTGCAATTAAAAGAATCAAATATCCAATATCCAGTAAAAAACCAAATATAGATAATTGTTTTGCCTTAAATCTTGAAGCTGCTTTGCTTGTTTCTCCAAACTTTTTCGTTTTATTCATAAGCTCATTATCCAAGCTCTTATTGTTTGAAAAACTCTTTAAGACAGGTATTCCTCTAACATATTCAACAAATAAGCTAACCATATCGAGAAGTGCTGAGTTGTTCTGATTTTCAATTTTTTCAGATTGCTTAATTGTCAGATATAGAAAGATAAGTGCAATCGGAACAGATACAGCCATTAGAATAGCAAGTATTAAATCAATACTTGCAAGACCAATAAATACGACTGTTGCTATTAAAAAATCCCCAAACATTCTTGACCACATGTGCCCTACAACAAGGGACATATTATCAACATCCTTGTGTAAAATTGTATTGATTTCTCCCAGTCTTTCATTGGTATAAAATCCCAAACTGAATTTCTTCAATTTGATAATCATGCGTTCTCTGATTTGATGAACAATATCAAAACCCGCACTATGCTTCTTCATATCTGCAACCATGTTACAAATGCCTTTAAACACTACAAGTAATCCAATCGCAATAAAATATTTGTATAGACTTGCTAAGCTCGTCCCATCAAACACCTGAAACAGTATAGAAAATATGATAACAATCATAGCTATGGAGCTTAATTCATAAAGGGCAAAAAATATACTTGATATAACCAAATCTTTCTTGCCGGTTTTTGTAAGTAGTTTTAACATTTCTCTAAACATTTTCTGTTACCACCTCTTTCAAATTCCATCTATCTACTTTGTTCTGTGCTTCAACCATATCCTTATAGAAATCACATCTTTTCATTAGTTCTTCATGACTTCCCGCATCAAGAACAAATCCCTTATCCATAACAATAATTTGGTCTGATTCTCTAATCGTATTTAGATGATGAGCGATTGTAATTATGGTTTTATCCTTACTTAAATCATCAATCGCTTCACCGATTAGTCTTTCGTTTTCACTATCAACAGCTGCCATTGCTTCATCTAATATCAAAATCGGTGCATTTTTCAGTATCATTCTTGCAATAGATATTCTTTGTTTTTCTCCACCAGATAACTTAACCCCCATTTCACCTACTCGTGTTTCGTATCCATTTGGCAATGCCGAAATAAAATCATGGCATCTTGCTTTTTTAGCTGCTTCTATGACTTCTTCTTTTGTTGCATTTAATTTTCCGATTGCTATATTTTCAAAAATGCTTAAATCAAAAAGGATAACTTCTTGTTGCACACTACCAATCAACATTGAAATATTTTCTTGACTATAATTCTTTATATCTTTTCCATATGCAAAATTCACATCTTTAAATTCTACATCTCCGAATTCTAAGCCCTGTTCTATTTTTTTGTTTGGAAGTGGTACTGTTAAAACTTTTCCAATTGCCTTTAACGCTTCCTTAAACACAATAGAAAAATGTTGCAATGTAGCAGTCTTACTTATGGATGCAGTAAAAGCAGACGACAAAATAATGGCAAGTATAAAATTAGGTGTTGTAATATTTCCATGGTAAAGAAATATACTTCCCAAAATCATGACAATGACTACTCCAATTTCCATAAATATGTCAATGAGTCCCATTGGAATTGTAATTGCTCCCATACTCTTTTTAACCCAGTAAATATATTCTCTTGCCGTTTTTAATGTCCTTTCACTAATCTCCTCTTCTTTAGCAAAAGCCTTAATAACAGAAATATTTTTTACATATTCCATCAGCTCTTCTCTCATCTTGTTTTCATGGTTAAAGTAAATAGCAAAGTTTTTATCCATTGTTTTCTGTGAAAAAACTTTTACAAAATACATGAGTGGAACTCCGGCAATCATTCCAAGAGCAAGACGCCAGTCTACAAAAATCATAGCTATGAAAATGATGGTAGGTAGGAGTGTAACTGCCATTATTTCAGGTAGCCCATGAGCAAGGTATACTTCCACTTGCTCTACATCATGCTGAACGATGTTGGTAAGCTCTCCAGTATTATGTTCTTTGAAAAATCCTAAACTTAGTTTTTTTAGATGACCGATAATATCTAACCTAAGTTCTGTCAATTTTTCGTATGCTTTCTCATGAGCAACTTTCGTCGCAAAATAATAAAACACTCCTTTTAACACAAATGATGTAAAGACTCCCAAGAAAATATACTTTAAATTATCTTCACTAATATTTTTTGTGATTAAGGAACTAATCAAATATACAAGTAAGATCTGTGGTATCAAATCAAATACTATTTTTACAGCAAGAAGCGAGTTGGATAAACCGTTTTTTCCAATCACTTTTTTTCGTAATTCTTTTTCAGGCATGAACAACTCTCCTTTCAAAATTGAATAATATTGAATTTAAATTCAGTATTAAGGTTTAAAGCAAGACTTTGCAATTAAGCAAAGTCTATTTTCCAATGCTAATTATAGGGATTCCACTCCCTTGTAATAACACCTTGCAATAAGTTTAATCATATCTTTTGCCCACTTCTCACTTTGATAATGTCTTGCTATTTCAAGAAGTCCCTCCGTAAAGTTACTTGCTAAAATATGGGCAAGCATTGGATCATATTCTTTTTCTGATTGTCTTTTTAGACTTACTTCAATATGAACCTGCATTTGCGATATCAGTTTTTGTTTTGCCTCTGTATGCTTTGTACCTGAGCTTTTATCCATTAAAATAATTAACTTCTTACGCTCCTTTAAAAGTCCATGTATATAATTCTCGCCAACTTCATCAAACCTTTCAGAGGCAGAACCTTTTTCTAAAGATTCTTCTTCACTACAAGCTGACTCAAAATTTATATAAACAGAACTTACTACTGCATCAAACAAAACCTCCTTGTTTTTGAAATAGGTATAGATTAGAGCAACAGGTATATCTGCTTCTTTTGCAATTTCTGTTAACTTTGCACCTCTATAATCCTTTTTATAAAATACTTTTTCTGCTGCATCGAGGATTCTATTTCTAACTTCTTCTTTTAATACTTGTGCCATAGCACACCTCTTTCTATGTCAATACTGAATTTATATTTAATAATAAATTAAAATTCAATATTTGTCAAGATGCCTATAGAAGCTATATCGTCTTTATGATATAATTTAAGTACAAATTAATATCTTGCTTAACGCTTGTTTTACAATTCATTCTTTTGTAGCAAGCACAGTAAGTGTGTACCCACTTACGAAAAATTGATGAAGCAGCCCCTCGTGGAACTGCTTCTTTTTTTATCAATTTTAACTTGTTAGGGCGTACCCTAAAACCCCAGAAATTTTATGAAAGGAAGTAATCAATATGGCAAATAGAGTTAGAAATGTTCAACTCAAAATCAACTTAACAGAAGAAGAAAAAGCATTTTTTGAAAAGAAAATGAAGATGGCTAAGTGCAAAACCATGAGCCTTTTTTTAAGAAAGCTTGTATCAGAGTCAGATATTTATGTTGTAGATTTACAACCATTCAGAGAAATACAAGGACTACTTTTCAGATATGCAAGTAGTGTTAATCAAATCGCTAAGCGTGTCAATTCAACTGGCGTTATTTATAGCGATGACATCAAGGATATGAAATCTCAGATTGAAGGTTTATCAAAAGAGATATGGCAAATTCATTCACTACTGCTTAATAGAACTACAGATAAAGGAGATGAAGTATAAATGGCAATTACAAAGATACATCCAATAAAGTCAACACTTAACCTTGCTATTGTTTACATTACTAACGAAGAAAAAACTGATGAGAAGATTTTAATAAGCACAAATAATTGCTTTACTTCTACTGCTCATACTCAGTTTTTAAAGACTAGAGAAGATAATAATGTGAAAGGAACTGTACTTGCAAGACACCTCATTCAATCTTTTTTACCAGGCGAAGCAACACCAGAAATGGCACATAAAGTTGGTATGGAATTATGTAAGAAAATACTTAAGGATCAGTATGAATTTGTGCTTACTACTCACATCGATAAAGGTCATATTCATAACCATATCATCTTCAATAATGTGAATATGATTACTGGCAAGTGCTATCAATCCAACAAAAGAAGCTATCATAAAATTAGGTATCAAAGCGATAAGCTCTGCAAAGAAAATAAGCTCTCTGTTATTGACGAATTCTACGAAACTTATAAGAAAAAATATAAAACTAATGGGAAGTCTTGGTATGAAAATGAACAATTTAAGAAAGGTACTTCTTGGAAAAGTAGGCTTCAATTCGATATTGATAGAACTATTAAACAGTCTAAAGATTGGGATGAATTTCTAAAGAAAATGGCTGCCATTGACTATGAAATCAAGTACGGAAAACATATTGCCTTTAAGCATAAGGACAAAGAAAGATTTACAAGAGCAAAGACTATTGGAGATGATTATACTGAAGATAAATTAAAAGAGCGTATTACAAAGAATGCTAATCAAAAAACCTATACTGTCAAAAAGCGTGTAGGAAATATCATTGATATTGCTAATAATGAAAAGGTCAAATCAAGCAAGGGATATGAATATTGGGCTACTAAACACAACCTTCAAGTAGCTACCAATATGGTGGTTTTAATGCGTGAAAAAGGCTTTAAGTCCATTTCTCAGCTTGATGATTTTATTAAGGAAAGTGCTGATAAAAGGCAAAATCTGCAAGATGAAATCAAGATCTTAGATAGCAAGATTTCTGCTCTATCTTCAACTATGGAGCAGGTTCATACTGTCAAAATTTATCGCCAAATCTATCAGGGATATAAGAAAGAGCCATCTGATAAGGCATTTTTTGACGAGCATAAAGCTGAGATTACCTTGTACCAGAACGCCCTTTCAGACCTCAAAAAATCTTATTCTAAACTTCCAAATTCTAAGGATATTTTAGCAACGTTGGATTCACTACACGAAAAAAAGAATACCCTTATGCAAGAGTATTCTTCTACAAAATCCGATATGAAAGAACTTTATCAAATCAGAAAAAATTATGAGAAATATATGGGTAAGGAGATGGAGAGATAAGTAAAACTACCTCTCTTTACTTTTCTAGATGATAAATCTCTTCAACATAATTACCAATAAAATTATCGATATTAAGATTGTACATATCAAAGTATTTTTGCAATTTTGTATCAGTAATTGATTCGATTTCATATTTCTTTATCTCTTTCATAAAGTTTTTAATGTTATCTTTTAACTTCTTCACCCCATTCTTCCTCATAACAAAAACTTCATCTGTAAAATCTGCATCACGGGCAAGTTTTTTTGTAGGAATGACAATAACACGCAATACATCAACATATTCATCATATTCCGTTTTAAACCAACCACAATGATTATTAAATTGCCCAGCCTCAGATTTTTTTATTGCACCACGATTTTCATCTACTTCACTTTTACATTCAAAAATCGCATATTTTTTATTTGAGGCACACCACAAGTTATCTGGTCCTTTTCTTATCTCTTGATCTGGACGTTGACTAATGTATCCTAGCATTTCTCCTATGCTTTTTAATGCAGATTCAAATTTATCGGCATCTATTCCAAATGAAAAGTTATTTAACACTTCGTTTAAATGTAGACTAAACTCATCGAAATCGTTAAATTTACTAATATATTTTCTAAATCTAATTAGTCGATTCTCATTTAAAAATGAAACTTTATCATAAATTATTCCACTGTTAGGTTTTAACAATTGAGAGTTTTTTTGGAATGCAACTTTTTGTAAATGAGCTGATTCTTCTTGAGAGTACATGAAAGTGTATCTTGCCTTCTGTTCTAGATACCAACCTCTCTCTAAGTCATCATGTATAAACTTATCAATAAACTTCTGCGTTTCTTCAGATGCTTTTTCATATTCTCCATCAGAAAATAGTTTTTCTAATTTAGTCTCTGCAGCATATCTTTCATAAATCGAAGTATCTAAAACCCCATCTTCGATTTCATTCATTTCGCTAGCATAATATTCTTTCCAACCCTCATCTCTATTTAATATTTGCTTTATCAAAGAAAATATTTGTTTCATTGAAGGATCATCCTGCAAAATCTCTTCTTTTGCCATTTTAGCAACTTCAAAACCAATTTCAATTTGTTTTTGTGTTTGAGACGAAAAATATTTTCTCGTTAAAATACCTCGCATAAATTTTTCAATATCTGAACCAATTACGATAATTGCACAATAATCTTTTTCACCACGAACCGCTCTACCTATACCTTGCTCTATTTTTTGAGCAATTTTTTTATTTATTATTTCACTATTTGGGCAGCATTTCTCTTCGTATTTATCAAAATAG
>OBJP01000912.1_pt1 | contig 15433 bp, 19 predicted proteins | sample 1519821 | NCBI WGS metagenome assembly OBJP01 (sample SAMN04209218, study PRJEB22552) | human gut metagenome | biome: gut; material: feces | host: Homo sapiens | place: USA: Oklahoma | reverse complement strand
ATATATAAAAAAGACCGATACAAATGTATCAGTCTTTAATTTAAATAAGTTTAATTAAGCGTCAATTTCAGTAACGTTACCAGCACCTACAGTGTGTCCACCTTCACGGATAGAGAACTTAGTACCAGTTTCGATAGCGATTGGAGCGATCAATTCAACGTTCATAACAACGTTGTCACCAGGCATTACCATATCAGTTCCTTCTGGCAATGTGATTACACCTGTAACGTCAGTTGTACGGAAGTAGAATTGAGGACGGTAGTTAGAAACGAATGGAGTGTGACGTCCACCTTCTTCTTTAGTTAAAACATAAACTTGTGCTTTAAATTTAGTGTGAGGGTGTACACTTCCAGGTTTAGCTAATACTTGTCCACGTTGGATTTGGTCACGTGCAATACCACGTAACAATGCACCAATGTTGTCACCTGCTTCAGCAACGTCTAATTGTTTGTGGAACATTTCCAAACCAGTTAATACTGTTTTTTGAGTATCTTTGATACCAACGATTTCAACTTCGTCGTTTAAGTGAGCTTGACCACGTTCAACACGTCCTGTAGCTACTGTACCACGACCAGAAATTGTCATAACGTCTTCGATTGCCATCAAGAATGGTTTATCCATTTCACGAGCTGGATCTGGAATCCAAGTATCAACAGCATCCATCAATTCGTAGATTGATTCTTCGTATTTAGCATCTCCTTGAAGAGCTTGTAATGCAGAACCACGGATAACTGGAGTTTCGTCTCCGTCGAATCCGTATTCGTTTAATAATTCACGAACTTCCATTTCTACTAAGTCAATTAATTCTTCATCGTCAACCATATCACATTTGTTTAAGTAAACAACGATATATTTAACACCTACCTGACGTGCTAACAAGATGTGTTCACGTGTTTGAGGCATAGGTCCATCAGATGCAGCAACTACTAAGATTGCTCCATCCATCTGAGCAGCACCAGTGATCATGTTTTTTACATAATCGGCGTGGCCTGGACAGTCAACGTGTGCATAGTGACGTTTTTCTGTTTGGTATTCAACGTGTGCAGTGTTGATAGTGATTCCACGTTCTTTTTCTTCTGGAGCACCATCGATTTGGTCATAAGCTTCAGCTTTAGCCATACCTTTTTTAGCTAATACTGTTGTAATAGCAGCTGTTAATGTTGTTTTACCGTGGTCAACGTGACCGATAGTACCAATATTAACGTGAGTTTTACTTCTGTCAAATTTTTCCTTAGCCATTTATAATTTCCTCCTAAATGCTAACATATTTCATACAATAAATATTGTATTTCAGAACCAAACGAAAATCAACTAGTTTTCGTTTGAATTCTCTTTAATAATTTTTTCTGCAATACTCTTTGGAACTTCTGAGTAGTGGTCGAACTTCATAGAGTAGTTTCCACGTCCCTGAGTAAAGCTACGTAAGTCTGTAACATATCCGAACATTTCTGATAATGGAACATGTGCACGAACGATTACTGCATTTCCACGTTCTTCCTGTTCAGTGATTTGTCCACGACGACTTGAAACGTCACCCATAACGCTACCTAAGTATTCACTTGGTGCAGTTACTTCTACGAACATAATTGGTTCTAGAATAGCAGGTTTACATTTCTTTCCTGCTTCTTTCAATGCCATACTAGCGGCAATCTTATAAGCCATTTCACTAGAGTCGACATCGTGGTATGATCCATCAAATAATGTAGCTTTGATATCGATTACTGGGTAACCTGCAATCATACCATTTTCCAATGCTGCTTCCAAACCTTCTTGAGTTGGTTTGATATATTCTCTAGGTACGCTACCTCCAACGATAGCATCAACGAATTCAAATCCTTTCCCTTCGTTTGGTTCGAATTTGATCCATACGTGACCATATTGTCCACGACCACCTGACTGACGGATATATTTTCCTTCACAATCAGCAGCCTGACGAATTGTTTCACGGTAAGCAACTTGTGGTTGTCCAACATTTGCTTCAACTTTAAATTCACGACGTAAACGGTCAACAATGATATCCAAGTGAAGTTCACCTACACCGGCAATGATTGTTTGTCCTGTTTCTTCGTTTGTATATGTTTTGAAAGTAGGGTCTTCTTCTGCAAGTTTTGCAAGAGCCAATCCCATTTTGTCTTGGTCAGCTTTAGTTTTTGGTTCCAAAGACAATTCGATTACTGGTTCAGGGAATTCCATAGATTCAAGGATGATTGGATGATCTTCATCACACAATGTATCACCTGTTGTAGTAACCTTTAAGCCAACAGCAGCAGCGATATCACCTGAATAAACTTCAGTGATTTCTTTACGTGCATTGGCGTGCATCTGAACGATACGTCCGAAACGTTCTTTTTTATCTTTAGTTGAGTTTAATACATAGCTTCCTGCTGTAGCAGTACCTGAATAAACACGGAAGAAAGATAATTTTCCAACGAATGGGTCTGTAGCGATTTTAAATGCTAATGCTGAGAATGGTTGATCATCACCAGGGTGACGAACATCTGGTTCTCCATCTAATGTAGTACCCTTAATTGAAGGTACATCTAATGGACTTGGTAAGTAATCTACTACTGCATCCAATACTAATTGAACACCTTTGTTCTTATATGCAGATCCACATAATACTGGGAAGAAGTCACCATTACATACAGCAATACGTAATACACGTTTGATTTCTTCGATTGAAGGTTCTTCACCTTCTAATACTTGCATCATGAAATCTTCATCATAATCTGCTAAATAATCTAATAATTTAGCACGGTATTCTTCCATAAGATCTACCATATCTTCTGGAACTGGGATTTCAGTAATTACACGACCGAAATCTCCACTGAAGCTATAAGCTTTTCTCTTGATAATATCAATGATAGCTTCGAAGTCTGATTCAGCACCAATTGGTAACTGAATTGGACAAGATTTAGCTCCTAAACGATCGATGATTGTATTGCATGACATTAAGAAGTCAGCACCTGTAGCATCCATTTTGTTACAGAATACAATACGTGGAACGTTATATTCAGTAGCTTGACGCCAAACTGTTTCAGTCTGAGGTTCTACACCTGCTTTGGCATCTAATACTGTTACGGCACCATCTAATACACGTAAACTACGTTCAACTTCTACTGTAAAGTCTACGTGGCCTGGTGTATCGATGATATTGATACGGCATTCTTTACCAGTTCCGTCTGTCTTTTTCCAGTGAGCTGTTGTAGCAGCAGAAGTGATAGTGATACCACGTTCTTGTTCTTGCTCCATCCAGTCCATTGTACTAGCTCCATCGTGTGTTTCACCAATCTTGTGGTTTACACCAGAGTAGTAAAGAATACGTTCTGTTGTTGTTGTTTTTCCGGCATCGATGTGAGCCATGATACCGATGTTACGAGTTTCGTGTAAAGCATATTCTCTAGCCATATTTCTTTACTCCTTCTCTTACCAACGGTAGTGAGCATAAGCCTTGTTAGCTTCTGCCATTTTGTGAGTGTCTTCACGTTTTTTAACACTGGCACCAGTTCCATTAGAAGCATCGATAATTTCAGCTGCTAATCTCTGTTCCATTGTTTTTTCGTTACGTAAACGTGCGTAGTTTACGATCCAACGAAGTCCTAAAGTCAAACGACGTTCGTCGCTTACTTCAACTGGTACTTGGTAGTTGGCTCCACCTACACGTCTAACTTTCAATTCCAATTGAGGCATAACGTTTTCTAAAGCTTGTTCGAAAACCTCCATTGGTGCTTTTCCTGTTTTTACTTCTACGATTTCAAACGCGTTGTACAAAATTGTTTGTGCAACCCCTTTTTTACCATCAATCATGATTTTGTTGATCAAACGAGTAACCAACTTAGAGTTATAAATTGGGTCGACTAGTACGTCACGTTTCGCAATGTGTCCTTTTCTAGGCATCTAATTTCCTCCTTTCACGATTGATCTATTTCTTAGGTCTTTTTGTTCCGTATAATGAACGAGATTGTTTACGGTCATTTACACCAGCACAGTCCAAAGTTCCACGAACGATGTGGTAACGAACACCTGGTAAGTCTTTAACACGTCCACCACGAATCAATACAACACTGTGTTCCTGTAAGTTGTGTCCGATACCTGGAATGTAAGCTGTAACTTCCATACCATTACTTAAACGAACACGCGCATATTTACGAAGTGCTGAGTTTGGTTTCTTAGGTGTCATAGTACCAACACGAGTACAAACTCCACGTTTTTGTGGACTTGATTGGTTTGTTGGTTTAGACTGCAATGAGTTGTAACCACGGTTCAAAGCTGGAGACTTTGAAACGTTTTGACTGGCCTTACGACCTTTACGAATCAACTGGTTGATTGTAGGCATAAGATCCTCCTTTCAAAATTTTCAATTTCCAAGCAAACGAAGCCGGGTGGGTCTTGCCCATCCATTAAATATAGGCTCTTTTCAGAACCTATTTTCGCATGCAATATTAAGATACAGTATTCGGCATGATTTGTCAATTCTTTTTTGTTGATTTTTTATAAAAATTTTTTTCGCATTCTCCATTCATTAAAGTATAATATAGACAAGAATAGAGGTATGTTTATGAAACACAAAATTGTATTTTTCGACATGGACGGAACACTTTACCAAACCGAAAATGACGTTATTCAAGAAAGCGCATTAGACGCTATACAGACACTAAAAGATAAAGGATATATTGTCTGTGCGGCAACTGGCCGTCCCTTAAATCAAATGAAACTTATATTACAACGCGTTCAATTTGATTATTATGTATTGATTAACGGAAGCTACATTCTAGACAAAGATTTTCAAGAAATCGGAAGCTATCCAATCTTACAAGATAATGTGAATGACTTAGTCAATTTCAGCAAAAAACATGAAACAGGTCTAATGTTTCACTTTGGAGATGCCACATACATTTACAACAACTTTTACCCAATGTATTACTTTTGTAAATACTGCAACGTACTAGATTCACTATTCTACGACCCTAGTCAGTCCTATCATTTAAGACACAAAGCCTTTAATGCCGTAGTTCTTACTAAAGATAAAAAATTAGTTGACCAATTTATGGAAGCTCATCCAAACCTAAGAAACGATTTAATTAACGTTAAAACCGATGGATTCTGCTTCGATATCTTCAATGCTGATAATGATAAATCAAAAGGCATTGAAATGATTCTTGAAAAAACAGGATTCTCATGGAAAGATACCATCTGTTTTGGAGATAGCACAAATGATATCCATATGTTAAAAAAAGCAGATATTGGTGTTGCGATGGGAAATGCGAGTGACTTTGTAAAAAGCTATGCTAATTTTACCACAACATCTACATACGATAACGGAATCTATAATGCAGTCACAAAAATATTAAAAGACGAATAAACATATATAAAAGGCATTATCGTAATTAGAATGATGTCTTTTTTAGTATCATAATAGCATCATTTAAGTACATACTCATTAAACAAAAAGAAAAAAAGCCTTTATCTAAAGACAAAGGCTTTAATAACAAATTAAGCTTAAATTACTTAATTTCTACAGTAGCTCCAGCAGCAACTAATTTTTCTTTAATTGATTCTGCTTCTTCTGGAGATACATTTTCTTTAATAGCAGCTGGAACACCATCTACTAATTTCTTAGCATCAACTAATCCTAAACCAGTGATTTCACGTACGGCTTTGATTACAGCAACTTTTGTTGCACCAACATCAGCCAATGTAACAGTTACTTCGCTAGGTCCTGCAGCTTCTTCAGCAGCAGCAGCTGGAGCAGCAACAGCAGCAGCAGCTACTACACCAAATTTTTCTTCGATTGCACTTACTAAGTCGTTTAATTCTAAAATTGTTGCTTCTTCTAAATAAGAAAGAATTTCTTCTTGAGTTAATTTAGCCATTTTATTTTCCTCCTATAATTAATTACGCAGCAGCTTCTTCAGTAGCTGGTGCTTCTTCTGTTTTTACAGATCCGTTTTCTTTAGCTTCTGCCAATGCTTTAACAGTCATAGCAAATTTGATAACTGGAGCATTTAAGCAAGATGCGAATTTAGCCAACATACCTTCTTTATTAGGTAATGCAGACAATTTTTGGATAGTAGCTTCATCTACCATAGCTCCATCCACGATACCAGTTTTTAATACCAATGCTTCATGTTTTTTAGCAAATTTAGCTAATACACGAGCAGGAGCAACTGGATCTTTACCAAATGCCAATGCGTTAGGTCCAACTAAAGTTTTTGCGAAATCTTCGTGACCTAATTTTTCAGCTGCACGACGAGCAATTGCGTTACGGTAAACTTTGAATTCAACGTCTTCTTCACGCAAAGCACGACGAAGTTCTGTTACTTCCTTTACTGATAATCCACGGTATTCTACTAATACAACACTACTAGCAGCTTCCATTTTTTCAGATAAGGCGATAACATCAGCTTCCTTTTGTGCAAGGATGTCTTTGTTCATTCGATCCACCTCTTCTTTCATCTATTGTAACAATATTCAAAAGAAAAGCCCGCATCAAAGACGGGCTAATTGTGCAAAGTCAATGCATCATACCCTCGGTAACATTATTAAGCATACGCCGTTACTGTCTTTGGAATATTGATAACAATCTGTAGTTTAATTTATTTTACTAGATTTGTCAATTACTTAACGATTTCAACGTGGATTCCAGGACCCATTGTTGTTGAAACAACTAAGTTTTTCATGTATGCACCTTTTACAGTTGCAGGACGAGCCTTAGCAATTGTGTTGAAGATTGCATTGAAGTTTTCAACTAAAGCTTCATCAGTAAAACTTGTTTTACCGATAGCTAAGTTGATGTTTCCTTCTTTGTCTACACGGTAAGTAACTTTACCTTTTTTAATTTCATCAATAGCCTTAGCAACATCCATTGTTACTGTACCAGTCTTAGGGTTTGGCATTAATCCTTTAGGACCTAAAACACGTCCTAAACGTCCTAATTGACCCATCATATCTGGAGTAGCTACTAATACGTCAAAATCGAACCAACCTTTAGAGATTTTTTCGATAATATCTGCACCACCAACGAAATCAGCACCAGCAGCCTGAGCTTCTTTTTCTTTTTCACCTTGTGCAACTACACAAACGCGTTGTGTTTTACCAGTTCCATTAGGTAATACCATTGCCCCACGAATTTGTTGATCAGCGTGACGAGGGTCTACGTTTAAACGGAAACTTACTTCAACACTTGCGTCGAATTTTGTTTTACTAGTTTCTTTAGCTAATTTAACAGCTTCTTCAATTGAATAAGTTTTTGAACGATCAACCAATTTAGCTGCTTCAGCATATCTCTTACTTACTTTTGCCATTATTGATGTTCCTCCTATTCAAATCCTTCAACCTTGATACCCATGTTACGTGCAGTACCAGCAACAATACGCATTGCAGCTTCTACATCATTGGCATTCAAGTCTGGCATTTTGTACTCAGCAATTTCTTTTAATTGGTCAACTGTAATTGTACCAGCAACTACTTTTTGATCTCCACTTGCTTTTTGTACGTTTGCTGCTTTTTTCAACAAGTTAGCAGCAGGTGTTGTTTTCAATACGAAATCAAAACTCTTATCTTCATAAGCAGTAATGACAACCGGAACAATATCACCTTTACGATCTTTTGTTGCATCATTGAAAGCTGTACAGAACTGAGGCATGTTGATACCAGCACTTGCTAATGCTGGACCTGGTTTAGCTCCACCAGCTTGGAACTGCAACTTACAAACTTTTGTAACTTTTTTCTTGCTCATAAGACGTTCCTCCTATATTTTGTCCTATGCTGTGGTAATACGAACAGTTACGCATTCTCCCACGCATGCCTTTTTACTATACACCACTATAATCTGTGATGCAAGACCATTTTAAAAAAATTAGAGAAAATCATTAATTCTTTCTCATCATTCACATCCTCCTTCATACGAAGAATTGATTTTTTAAACTTATCCATCTTCTTCTGCACTCTTTCATCATCATGATCATATACTTCACTTCTCAAATCCGATTGGAATTCATAAATATCCGAACTTGCATCACTCCACACATCGTAATCTTCCGTATCATATGCATCTTTAATAATTCCATCATAATAGATATCATACATATCCTTACCCGCATCTTCATATATATTCATAGATTCCGCTCAAATCTTTGTATTTCACTTTATATGATACATCCTCATTCATAATCAATTCAGCATACTTATAAGCATATTTCCTCAATCGAATGGACAACAACTCTGTCTGTTTTAAAGCATCATCATAATACGATTTTACCTTATCTACTTTTTTCGTATATACATCAAAATCCGTTATTTTTTTCACTCAAAGCATCCCTTTCACTCTCTAACTTTGTCTTTGTGGCCTCAACATCCTTGATTGCCATTTCCTCTATTTCATCTATCGTAGAAGCAGATACCTCAATTACATTCACTTTTCGTTCTGCATCATTTTTGTCAACAGGTGTACTTGTACAACCTCTAAGAATCAAACACAATCCTAAACACACTAACTTTTTCATTATTATTCACTCTTCTTTCCAAACTCATCTATTACATCTTCTAAACAACAAGGTAACTCTCCAATTATCTGAACTATATTCAATAAATTTTTTTTCGCTTTGTAAATCCTCACATTTCTTATCCAACTCGCCCAACTTTCTTTGGCTCAGTTCCTTTAAATTTTCCTCACTCAAAATTTCTTTAACTTCATCCAAACTAAACCCTAAACTCGCCAACATTCTTATATCCCATAATTATCTCAACCCTTCTTCATTCTTTGAAATCACTCCCTTCTTTTCATATCTACGAATCATATTTCTTGTGATTCCCATATGTTCTTCGATTCACTTCACCTTATACTTCATTGCACAATACTCCTTTTTCAATTTACAGCCTTGTTCTTAGAACAACGCAAGCCAAAAAAGTTATTTCTTCGTTCCTTCTTCCAAACTTTTTTGTCATAAAAGAGCTTGTAAATTTCGCGAATCAAAAAAAAGCGATACACCGACCGCATTGAGTTTAAAGAATAATAATGTTAATATATCCACATGAACTTAAATACATGGATAGAAGAAAAATTTAACGCAACAAACTACACACTCGAAAAAAAAGATAAAGGCATTAGTAACCACAACTATTTATTAACAATCAACGACAATAAATATATGGTACGCGTACCAAAGAAGAATCATGAATCTCTTGGTTTGCAGCATGAACACGAAAAGGAGATTTTGCCACTTGTTTCTGATTTAGATGTACCTGTTATTTTATTCGATGAAAAATCAGGTATCAAAGTAACAACTTATATTGAAGATGTAGAAACATTTGATGAATGTAAAGACAAAGACAAATTCGCAAGATGTGCAAATTTAATGAAATCTCTTCATACTAAAAAAGCTCCTTTGTTTATTTTCAACCCTTTTGGAAAGATTGAATTCTATAAATCTCAAATCAAAGAATGTATCGTATCTTTTCCAAATGAAGAAAACTTTTTAGAAGCATTAAAAAAAGAATATAAACCAAACACACTATGCCATAACGACTTTGTGCAAGGAAATATTCTTTACAGTGATACAAAAGACTATTTGATTGACTATGAATATGCCGCAAAAAACGATTATCGCTTTGATATCGCCAGCTTCTTTTCAGAAAACAACATCCATTATATTGATCAAAGAGACCAATTCTATCAAGCCTATTTTGATGGAGACATCGACCCAATGATTGATGTTCAAGTGCAAGCATTTGAAAGAATGGAAGACATCCTTTGGGGATATTGGGCAAATATGCTTTATGAACAAAGAGGCGAACAAATCTATTTTGACATCGCAAAAGACAAAGAAAAACATTACAGAGGCTAAATAGTCTCTGTTTTTTCATCTATATCCATAAATTCTTCTTCCGATAAAGAAACCGTCAAATACGTATCATCACCAATGATTTGTTTTGCCCCTTTATCATTACACAATTGTTTTGCCCTATCATAATACATTTTTGGGAGCAACATAGGATTACATAAAATGCCATTATACTCACAAATCACGATATGTTTTCCATCTTGAATTGAAACCATTTCCTTTAACGTATCGAATTTTAAATATGGCATATCCGCAACCATCAGTATGCATGCATTATTTTGACAAGCGCCCACACCTAACGCGATAGAATGCCCTTGCCCATATTCAGGATGATCATTCATAACAACATGATATCCTAATGACTCAGCCATTTCTTTTATCTTTTCATATTGTGTGACTACTATCACATCTAAAAAAGCACTTGCCTTATCAAAAGCATATTCAATAAGTTTCTTACCATGAAATTCGTACAAAAGTTTATTTGAAACAAAGCGTCTGGAAAAACCAGACGCTAAGATAATCAAAGAAATATTATTCATCTTCTTTTCCTAATAACACTTTTTCAGCAGTAATAGGCAAAGTACGAACCTGCACTCCCGTCGCATGTTTTATAGCACTAGCAATTGCACTAGTTGGTGTATTAATAACAACTTCACCAATGGATTTAGCACCAAATGGACCATTGTCTTCATAACTGCTTTCAAATTCAACGCGAACGCTTGGAACATCCACTCTTGTTGGCAACTTATACTGCAAGAAGTTACGATTACGCATCTTACCCTCATTTGAGTACGTGATATCCTCACTCAAAGCCATACCAATACCTTGTACAATACCACCTTCAGCTTGTACTCTGGCAAGATTTGGATTGATAACTGTACCACAATCAACTACAGAAACATAATCATGAACCTTGATTTCACCCGTTAACTTATCTACATCTACTTCGGCAATACCAACCATAAATGGAGGTGGACTTGTAGGTGACATGTGGGAGTCACTGGCAATCAACGCTTTGGCGATACCACCATTGAAACATGTATCCGCAAAATCAGCCAAACTCATTTCATGCGTATGATCTAATGTATAGATTTTCTTACCATCAAATTCAATATCTTCTTTATCCACATCAAAGAATCCGGCTGCCGCTTCTAAAATAGAATTTCTTAACTTTTCACAAGCCTTTACTACAGCCATACCCGTTACATACGTTGTACTTGATGCATAAGAACCCGTATCATATGGTGCATGATCTGTATCCAATGAACTAGTGACAACTTGATCTACATCACAATCCATACATTCCGCAACCATTTGAGCAAGAATCGTATCGCATCCTGTACCCATATCTGTAGCACCGATACTTAATGTATAGAAACCATCATCCTGCAGTTTAATTTCAACAGAACCTACATCAAGACCCGAAATACCACTACCTTGCATAGATAAAGAAACACCTAATCCACGAACAAAATCACCCATATCACGTCTTAAAGGTTTATTCTTGTAGTCAATCATTTCCATCGCTTTTTCTAAACAACGATCCAACGCACACGCATTCAATTCTTCATTATAATATTGCGATAACACTTCATTTTCACGTGTCATATTTTTAAAACGGATTTCACAAGGATCCATATTCAATTCATCAGCCAATTCATTAATAATGGATTCAACCGCAAACTGTCCCTGTGTAGCCCCATATCCTCTATAGGCACCTGCTCGCATTGTATTTGTATAAACTACATCATATGTAAAACGACTGGCTTTAACATGGTTATATAAAGGCAAAGATTTATGTCCTGCCAAACCAATTGTAGTTGGACCATGCTCTCCATAAGCTCCTTGATTTGATAATGTATATAAATCTATAGCTTCAATCGTGCCATCTTTTGTAGCACCAATGCGAACATGCATCTTCATTTCATGTCTTGAGTTACTAGCCGCAAAAGTTTCTTCACGAGTATAAACAATCTTACTTGGCTTTTTAAGTTTCCATGTGACAAATGCCGTGAAGATTTCACAACAAGCCGTTTGTTTAGCCCCAAATCCTCCACCAATTCTTGGCTTGACCACATTGATTTTTGACTTTGGAATTTCTAAAGCATTACTTAAAATTCTTCGAACATGGAAAGGAATCTGTGTAGAACTTACACAATTTAAACGACCATATGTATCAATGTAACAATATGAACGCATAGTTTCCATCATTGCCTGGGCATTGGCCTTTGTATGATAATCTCTTTCTAAGACCACTTCACAATCCTTTAATACTGCATCCACATCACCAACAACACTTTCTCCGCTGCTGACAATATTACGCTTTACGTCATTACCAATCTCACAAAGACACTTATAATCATCTTCCTCATGAACCACAATTGCATTATCAATAGACTTTTCAAAATTTAACAACGGTTCTAATACTTCATAATCTACTTTGATAGCTTTCAAAGCACGATCTACACAATCCTCGTTAGTTCCCGCAACGATTGCGACTTCATCGCCTACATAACGAACTACATTTTCTAAGATTCTACGATCATATGGACTTGGTTCAGGATAAGATTGTCCTGCAAGAGTAAAACGAGACGTTGGAACATCCTCATACGTATACACTGCTTCAATTCCAGGAATTCTTTTCGCAATGGAAGTATCAATACTTCTAATTTTTGCGTATGCATGTGGACTTCTTAAAAGCTTAATAATCAAACAATCCTTAGGTGCTAAATCATCACAATATACAGGTTGCCCTGTAACTAAAGCCATCGCATCCTTTTTGATGACACCTTTTCCTACACTATTCATGATTTTCACCTCGACTTAAATACGCCTTGATTGCACGCATCTGCGACATATATCCAGAACAACGGCATAAATTTCCGGCTAAATAAGCACGAATTTCATCATCACTTGGATTCACTAATTCTTTTTCCATTGCCAAAACATTCATAATAAATCCTGGCGAACAGAAACCACATTGTTCAGCGCCTTGTTTAGCCATAAACATACCGAATTCACCCGCTTCTTTTTGAAGTCCTTCAAGCGTCGTAATTTCACGACCATCGCATCGAACTGTCAATGTACTACAAGAAAGAATTGGCGTTCCATCTCTTAACACTGTACATAATCCACAGTTTGCGGTATCACACCCTCTTTTTACACTGTAACAACCACGGTCTCTTAGCCAGTCAAGCAATAAAGTTTGTGGCTGTACATCATCCTGAATCAATTTTCCATTCACTTTAATTTTAACCAACATAAGACTCTACCTTTCTCAATAACTTCTGAGTTAATCCCTCAACAAGTTTTTTTCTATATTCCTTGCTTCCGCGCATATTGTCTGCACAATATACATCTAAATCAATATGATCTAAATCACAATTATAAACTTTCGCAATGGCTGGTCTTGCACCAAAACAGAATCGGTAGTGGTCTGCATACTTTGTACAAGATGCATTTAAAACACTTAAATCCGTAGCACTCCTTCTTACAGAAACAAAGGCACTCAGCAAATTTGTCTTCTTCACATAAATATATTCCACAATATCCTTTTCATATGGAAGACTCACAAATCCTTCAAGTGAAATACGCCCATGTTTATGTGTTTGTACATCACACTCTAAACATAATAAGCTACAGATGACATCACTAAAACTAAAACGCGAATATATACTTCCTCCAACTGTTGCCAAGTTTCTTAATTGTACACCGACAATATCTTTTACAGCATCTCTAAATACATAACAAGTTGCCTCATTGAAAGCTTGATGCGTTTCTAATTGCCGCAAAGTTACCATAGCACCAATTTTGAATTCTGCATCATCTTCTTCAATTTGATCCAAGCCTAATTTGCTTAAATCAATAGCGGTCGGAATCTGAATGTCTTCCATCTTCAACCAGATCATACCGCCTAGAATCATATTCTTTTTATTTTTCGTTAGTAGCGCATACGCCTCATCTAAAGATTCTGGCGATGCATAATTCATTATTCTTAACATAATGGATACGCTCTCTTTCTTTACTAAAATTTTAACACAAAAAGAAAGTGTTAAACACAATGTTTAACACCGATTTGTTAGTCTTTTTTACCAGGCAAAATTAAATTTAATACGGTTGCGATCACAAACGTCATAATAATTCCGTTTTGTGCAAAAATATTTCCAACCCAACTTGGTAATTGTGCTAGAACTGTAGGTACTTGTCCAATACCAATTCCAAGACCGATTGCCAAGGCAATAATCAAAGTGTTTCTTTCATTGAATTCAACATGCATCAATGATTGAATACCACTTACCAAAATACTCGCAAACATAATAACGGCAGCTCCACCAAGTACAGATTGAGGCATAACCGCAAATAAAGCACTTAATTTTGGGCAGAAACCGCAAAGAATCAAGAAGATAGCTCCTGTCATAATTGTAAAACGGTTAACAACTTTAGTCACTGAAACCAAACCAACATTTTGAGAGAATGAAGTATTTGGCAAAACTCCAAACAATGAGGCAACAACAGAACCTAAACCATCTGCCAAAACGCCGCCTTGTAATTCTTCAGAAGTTGCTTCACGATCTAAACCACCATTTGTGATACCAGAAACATCTCCGACTGTTTCAACTGTTGTCGCAATAAACATAATTCCCATCGCAATAATTACTTCCAAATTAAATTCCATCTTCACTGGCATAAAAGTTGGAAGTGCAATCCAAGAAGCGGTTTGAACTTGCGTAAAATCAACCATTCCTAACACAATGGCCAAGATATATCCGGCAATAATACCGATCAAAATCGAAGCATTATTCACAAAACCTTTAATTTGTTTGGCGATAATAATTACCAAAATAACAAATGTACCAACCAATAAATGTTTAGGATCCCCAAAATCAACAGCACCACTACCTCCACCAAAATAATTGATACCAACAGGAAGTAATGATAAACCAATGGAAATGATAACTAAGCTAGTAACAACTGGTGGGAATAATTTTCTTAATGGTTTGATGAAGAAACCTAACACCATCTCAAATAAACCACCAATTAAACTTGCTCCCATCAATGCACCATAACCATATAGAGCACCCATTGCTTTGGCAGTTCCAATAAATCCTGAACTAGTACCCATAACGATTGGAAGTTTAGCTCCCACTTTCCACACTGGATATAACTGAACTAAAGTAACAGCTCCTGCAATAAACATCGCATTTTGAATCAATGCAGATTTTAAATCCGGTGATAATCCAAGCATTCCTGCAATAATCAATAATGGACTGATATTTCCAAGAAACATCGCCAATACGTGTTGGATTCCTAAAGGCAATGCCTCTTTTAAAGGTACAACACCATCAAGTTCATATATCGAACCTTTTTTCACATCTTCTTTTCTCATTCTTTTCCTCCGAAAATAAAAAAGTCTCGTACAAAAACGAGAATCAACGCGACACATATAAAAAGTAGGTTGATTCATAGTCCCTGAATTTACGGTTTAGGGGTAGAAACATCGACACCGTATTAGTCGATATATACGAAACACGTTAGGATTATATCATTAATTAAACAAAAAAAATAGGACAAATCGTCCTATTTCAGATTGT
>OBJP01000891.1_pt1 | contig 15704 bp, 18 predicted proteins | sample 1519821 | NCBI WGS metagenome assembly OBJP01 (sample SAMN04209218, study PRJEB22552) | human gut metagenome | biome: gut; material: feces | host: Homo sapiens | place: USA: Oklahoma | reverse complement strand
CCCCCAATATTTTGAAAAAATACAAGAAAAATCTAAAAACCATTGATTCACGCTTGATAATTAAAAAATAATAAGAATAGTAGAAAGAATAGAATATGAAAAAACAACGAATTAAAATTTTTGTTTTTGAGCAATACTTTGATTCAGAATTTTGGGATTGGGACGAAAAAAAATCTTGGTTTCAAAATTGGGAAGAAAATAAAGAAAAAATCTTTCAAGAAATCTATGAGCGTTTAAAATTTTACGATACACCAGAAAAACAATTAAAAATTGCTTTGATTGTTCATGATAAAGATAGAAAAAATAACGGTCAGTTGATTGACCCTCATGTTCATGTCTATGTAGAATTACCTACAAAACGTTCACTTGAATTGGTTGCCGATAGAATAGGAATTTCTCAACATTTTATTGACTACCCCAAAGGAAGAAATAACTACTTTCCTTTTAATCAAAAAGCCTATCTTATCCATGCGCAACAACCTACTAAACATCAGTATGAGATTAGCGAAGTTGAAACTTTTGGAACAATAGATTATGAAAAGTTCATTTTGGATAATAAAGATAACTTTCTCAAACGGAGTGCAACTGTACGTTATAAAGAAATCAATGAGAGTTTAGACCTTATCTTTGATAAAGTTCTCTTTGGGCAAATTACCTATGATGAAATTATGGAAGATGACAGCTTATATCGGCTTTATGCAAACAATGAGCAACGCTTTATTTCAGCCTTTAATTCCTTCTCTCAATATAAAGCGCGAAAAACTTTAAAAGCCTTGCGGAATAATGAATTTAAGCTGAGTGTAGTTTATATTCAAGGAAATTCAGGAATAGGAAAATCACACCTAGCTCAAGAAATTGTAGAAAAATTATGTGATGAATCAGAACAATTAGGTTATAACGGAGTTTCTATCTACTCGGCTTCATCCTCTAACCCTTTTGATGAATATAAGGGAGAAGAAATCATTTTACTTGATGATCTTAGACCTGAATCAATGGAACGTGCAGACTGGTTAAAAGTTTTAGACCCTATGAATCGTTCAAGAATATCGGCTAGATATCGTAATAAAGTGATTGCAGCTCGTGTGATTGTATTGACGAATACTGAAACAGCAGAATCTTTCTTTAAAAATATAAAAAATGAAGATTTAGACCAGTACGTTCGCAGAATCAATTTAAATGTTGGAATTACTGAAAAACAATTTCCTCGATTTGAATACGATAATTATTATAACTTATCAGAAACAAAGAAATTAGATGAACCTATGAAAGAGCGAGTTTCAGCAAATGAATTTTTAGAGCGTCGCTACGGCTTTCAGCCAGTCTTTTCATCAGATGATAAAGAAATATTTCTAAACAAATTAATCTTTGATGAATTGTTGCCTAAGAGTTTTCCTAAAAATAAAGGAGTGATAAAAAATGATTAAAGAACAAAGTAGAAAAAGCAAATTTGAAATTGAAGGTATTACTTCAAAAATCAAGCAAGATAAATCACTTAAGAAAGAGGTAATGTCAAATCATCATGGCATGGTGTGCGGTCAATGTATAAAAACGACAGATATTACAGCCCTTGTCAGAAGTGAGTATCTTAAAGGTTTGGCATTTGGTACTTTTCCAGTTCATTGTGGAAGTGAAAGAACCGTTACATTAGATTTTAGCGAATAAAAAGTAGAAATGGAGAAAAAATATGTTTATTGATAAAAATGATTTAGTAAAATGTGGATTTGGTCCTTATCAAGCGTATATGCTTATTAAACAAGCAAAGGCAATCATGGTAAAAAGAGGATTTGCTTACTATAAGTCTAACGGTGTTGGTAAAGTTCCAAAAGAAACTGTAGAAGAAATTCTCGGTACAAAGTTAGAAATCGAAAGTGTGGCAGATATTGCCTAAGGTTTCTCACGTATATAAAGATAAAGTGAGAGGAACGTATTATGCAGTCGTCTCTCTCGGTTTTGATGATATTACAGGTAAGAGGATTCAGAAAAAGAAAACAGGCTTTACAAGTCAAGTAGAAGCTCAAAAATGGTATGACTTTACAAAAGCAGATTTATCAAGAAGTTCAGTGCAAATGAATAGTACAATGAGTTTCAAAACTTTTGTTGATAAATACTTTATGCCAGATTACAAGACACGGACAAAGTTGCAGACCTATGATGTTGGAGTAGCTCGATTGAAAAGATTAGATTATTTCTTTGATAGAAAATTAAGTTCGATTTCTCCAATAGTTATTCAAGATTGGCACAACAGCTTATTAAAAGAAAATGTATCAATGAGTTATATTTACTCCTTACATCAATTTTTACAAATAATTTTAAACTTTGCTGAGAAGTTAGGACTTGTAAGCAGAAATAATGCTAAAGTTGCTGGAAATGTAAAAAGGTCAAGAGGTAAAGTTGATTTTTGGACAATTGAGGAATTTACTGCTTTTATTCAGACTTTTAATCAAAAAAGAGTGAATGAAAAGCTGATGTTTACAGTTTATTGGTTTCTATTTTTTACAGGTCTGCGTATTGGAGAACTCCAGGCTCTGACTTGGAAAGATATTGATTTTGAAGAAAAGTGGGTATATATCCACAAATCTATTTATTACCGAAATCGAAAAAATTGGAAATTTACTGATACAAAAACACAAAGTAGTATTAGAAAACTATATCTTGATGATGACACATTGAAGTATATGAGAGAGTGGAAAGAAGTACAAGAACAAATCGGTAAAATTGATTTCATATTTTCAGACAATGGCTTACCTATTGTTAAAAATCGAGTGAATAAAATGTTAATTCGACATGCTGAAAAAGTTAATATTAAGCCAATTCGTGTGCATGATTTAAGACATTCTCACTCTTCACTTATGCTCCAACTAGGAATGAATGACCTAGAATTAAAGAATCGTTTAGGACATTCTGATATAAGTATTACACTTGGCGTCTATTCACATCTCCACCCAACTGCAATGAGAAGTGTAGCAGATAAATTTAATGGACTAGTCAAGGTATCTGTGAGCGATAGCGAAATTTCTTAGGGGACTGAAATGTCCTCTTTTTATATAACGTGTGTACAAGAGGAACGACAAGAGCAATAAAGGGAAAAAAAAGAGCGAAATCTATTTTATTTTGGGGAAGTGATGTTTTAACTAGAATATAATACTGGTATTTGTTATAATTATGTAGGAATTTAGGAGGAAAAATGAAAATTAAAAATCTATTTTTATTTGCTACATTGACTGTTATTGGACTATTTGTATTCAGTGCCTGTGGACAAAAACAAGTAACCAATTCATCAATTAGTAGTAGTAGTAGTAGTTCGTCAATGCAAAGTTCATCACAAACTGCAAGCACTGTAGAAGTCACTGGAACAATAGAAAATCCAATTAATTTAACATTTGAACAGGCACAAAAAATGACGGCAAAAGAGTTTGTTTCTGAGTTTAGTGGTAAAATTATAAAATTTGATGGTTATATTTATATGTTAGAGCAAGCTGCTGGTACTTCTGCAAAGAATATTTCTTTAACGATAGATAGAACTGATATGAACGGTGGCGGACTGAAAGATGCAGATTTTTCATTTTCATTTTTATACCCAGAAGATGTTTCTAAGAGTTTGTTGTGGATTCTGTCTGACGCAGATAAAGCTAATAGTACGATTAATCAAAGGACAATTGATGGTCTCACAGACGATATGATCCCCGTTAATGTAACCGCAAAAGTTGGAAATGTCATTGAAAAGGATTGGGGAACAGAGGTAAGCTTAGAAACTGTTAAATTACCAAATAATGAAGCTAGTATCAAATCTAGATAAATAAAAAATAAAAAGAAGCAAAATTTATTATTTGCTTCTTTTACTATTTCTACTTTTTGTTTCTAAACTGTTACCATGAACAAAAATAAAAGTCGGTAACTCTTGGAAATACTACCTTTGTTAATATAATGGGAACTATTCATCAGGTGTCATAATCATTGGAACAACAAGTGGTGAACGTTCAGTTTGTTTATAAAGGAATGGTGAGAGTGCTTCACGCATCGCACGAGCCACAGAAGCTTCATTTGCATTTTCTTCATGCATCGCTTCACGAATGGCATTGAAAAGGACACGTTGACCACTACGAATCAAATCACCAGACTCACGCATGTAGATAAATCCACGCGAAAGCATGTCAGGGCCAGCAAGAACGGTTTTCTTTTCAAAGTCAACGGTTGCAACCGCAAGGACAATTCCGTCTTCTGAAAGTTCATGACGGTCGTGGAGAACGGCATTTCCGACATCACCAATTCCTGAACCATCAACATAAGTGTCAGAGGCTGGGAAATGGTCGGCATATCTTGCGCTGTCAGCAGTTAATGCAAGGACGTCACCATTTTCTTGAATGAAACAATTTTCTTTAGGGACACCAGTATCTTGAGCAAGTCCAGCGTGAATTTTGAGCATTCGATATTCACCGTGAACAGGCATAAAGTATTTCGGTTTGATGAGACGTAACATGAGTTTTTGCTCTTGTTGCCCACCATGACCAGAGGTGTGAATGTTGTTCATTTTACCATAAATAACTTCAACACCAGCTTCAGCGATTTTGTTAATCAATTGGTTAACACCGTGGGTATTCCCAGGAATAGCATTTGATGAGAAGACAACCGTATCGCCCATTTGTAAGGTAATATGACGGTGCATTCCGTTGGCAATTCTTGAAAGTGCAGCCATTGGCTCACCTTGCGAACCTGTACACATAATCAAAAGTTCATGTGAAGCGTATTGATTAACTTCATTTGGTTCAATGAAAGTTCCTTTAGGAGCTTTGATATAACCGAGTTCCAAACCATTCACGATTGCTTTTTCCATTGAACGACCGAAAACGACAATTTTGCGTCCAGTCTTAACTGCTCCATCAACGGCTTGTTGCAAACGGAAAATATTTGAGGCAAATGAAGCGAAAATAATTCGACCTTCAATACGTTCAAAAATTTTCATGATGCTTGCACCAACGACTTTTTCAGAATGTGAAAAAGTTGGAATTTCAGCATTGGTTGAGTCAGAAAGAAGGAGTAAAACACCTTCGCTTCCAAGTTCAGCCATTCGGTGAAGGTCAGCAGGTTCACCCACTGGTGTGAAGTCAAACTTGAAGTCACCAGTAGCCACAATTTTACCTTGAGGAGTATTTACAACAATCCCTAAAGGTTCTGGAATTGAGTGAGTCGTGCGGAAGAAGTCAAGACTTAAATGATTAAATTTAATGACTGAATCTGCATGAATTTCATAAAGTTTAGCATCACGTAAAAGTCCGTGTTCTTCGAGCTTTCCACGAATGAGCGCAAGTGACAATGGTCCAGCATAAATTGGAATATTGGCCTGTTTCAAGAGGAATGGAATTCCTCCGATGTGGTCTTCGTGTCCGTGAGTGATGAAGAGACCTTTGATACGATCAATATTTTCAACGATGTAAGTATAATCAGGAATGACGTAGTCAACACCTAATAAATCGTCTTCTGGGAATTTAATTCCGGCGTCAATGATGATAATTTCATCTTTATACTCAACGCCGTAAGTATTTTTACCGATTTCACCCAGTCCGCCAATGGCGTAAACTGCGACTTCATCAGCTTTTATTTTAAGTTGCTTTGGCATGTTTCTCCTATTCTTTGGATTTTTTATTTTATTTTTTGACTGACAAGTTGGTCAGTTCGGTTTTTTAATGTAATATTTACTGACAGAATTTTAAAGGTACAAGAAAATCACTTTAGATTGCTGTCATTTTTGACAAAAATCTAAAGTGCTCTCCTTTATACTCCAGTCAGTCTTAGAAGCTTGTGATTTCAAATACGCCAGTTTCTTTTTCATATTCGACAGATTCATCAGAAAGTGAGTCAATAAACTCTACATGGTAGGCAGTATTTTTAGCAAGAAGTTCGCGTGCAAGGATAACTCCTTCTTCTTTAGTAGCAACATCAAGGTCGAGGTAAAGAGCCTCAGTAGTCTCACGACGTGGTGAGCGGGTATTATCTTTTTGGTAGAAAACTTTAAAAATCATTCTATAAATCACGAGCAAAAGCTCGTTCCTTTCTTAATAGTTCGTGTTTGCTGTTCTTTGCAATTACTATCATTTTAGCATATTTGCAAGGAAATGAAAAGTTGAGTTCATTAATTTTATAAATGAAGCGCTTCCTAAAAAATAATGGTGGAACTTGTAAGACAAGCGTGGTAAAATATAAGGAAGTAGAACTGATGACAGAGAAGATAAAAATTATTTGTAGATAGGTCGCATTGGATAAGTGGCTGTCAGTAAAAGTCTATCAGTAATTAAAAAATAACATACTTTCAGAAATATTATAGGTAAAAAATGAAAATATTAGCATTTGATAGCTCATCAAAGGCTTTGTCAGTAGCTGTGGTTGCTGACGGAATATTACTTGGTGAAGTAACATTAAATTTGAAAAAAAATCACAGTACAACTTTGATGACAAGCATTGATTTTTTGATGGCTCAAGTTGGTCTTGAAGCCAAAGAACTTGACCGGATTGCGGTAGCACAAGGCCCTGGTTCTTATACAGGTTTGCGACTTTCTGCGACAGTTGGAAAAACATTGGCTTTTAGCTTAAATAAAGAGCTTGTTGGTCTATCAAGTTTATTGGCAATTGCTAATCGTGTTCAAGACAAAAATGCTTACGTGCTTCCGATAATTGATGCAAGACGTGGAAATGCCTATGCAGCTCTTTATAAAAATGGTCAGCAAATAATTGCGGATCAACATTGTAATTTTAGTGAATTTTTGGCTGATTTATCAGAAAAAGTTTCTTCATTTGAACAAATTATTTTCACAGGAGAAACTGATAATTTCGTTGAAGCAATTCAAAATGCTGGTTTCTCTGAAGAACAAATCATTTCTGACAGTTTAGAAAAGCTCCCGTCAGCCTATGAAATTGCTAAGATTGCCGAAAAATTAGCTCCTGAAAATGTGCACGCTTTTGTGCCAAATTACCTCAAAAAAGTTGAGGCCGAAGAGAAATGGTTGGAAAGTCATGAAAAAGCTGAAAACACTCCTGACGACTACGTTCAAAGGGTTTAGTGGAAAAAAATTTAATCCTCGTCGTTATTTAGAAATGGCTGACATTGAACTTGAACATGACCGAGAAGGTGTTCACTATCGATTGGCAGACAGAGTTGATATTGTTGCTTTGCTTGCGATTGAACGAGATGTTTACAATGGAGATATTCCATGGACCTTCTCTCATTTTGAACATGAAATTGTCAAAAATGATGAAGCCTTTTTCATTGTGGCCGAAATTTCTGGCAGTGTCATTGGTTTTATTGGAACTAGAATCAATCACCATGGTCAAGATGCACATATCACTAATCTCGCAGTGTTTAAAGCCTTTCAAGGACAACAAATTGCTTCAACTTTGATTGAACAACTGATTGTATTGATGAGTGCACTTGGAAAAAATGAGATGACTTTGGAAGTCCGTCGTGACAATACTAAAGCACAAGGACTTTATCGTAGGCAAGGTTTTGTCACTGACAAATTATTGCCAGAGTACTATGAAGACGGTGCTGATGCCATTTGGATGATTAAGAAATTGAAAAAATGAAAAAATGAAAAAATGAAAAAATGAAAAAATGAAACTAAAACATCTCTCTTACTTTGAAGAAAAATTAGAAGATAAAAAATATTTTCCAACCATAGAAAACCTATCAGCTCAGATTTATGAACTTTTGTCACTTGCTTACGAAGAATCACCGTGGACACGAGCTTATATTTTAGCTGATATAAACAATGAAAATTCCGATTATTTCTTCCTAGAAGAAGAGGGGCAAATTGTTGGTCTTTTAGCAATTTCAACAATAATGGATGAATTAGAAATTACAAATATCGCTATTCATCCTGATTTTCAGGGGCAAGGACTAGCGAGTTTTTTACTGACAGAAGTGTCAACATTTAGTGGGACTTTATTTTTGGAAGTTCGGAAGTCCAATCTTGCCGCTCAAAAATGTTATGAAAAATTTGGTTTTAAGATTTATCATACAAGAAAAAATTATTATGACAAACCTCTTGAAGATGCTTTGTTAATGAGAAAAGAGCAATTTTAAAAATGAAAGATAATTATATATTAGCCTTTGAAACTTCATGTGATGAAACTTCAGTGGCAATTTTAAAGAATGGAAATGAATTATTATGTAATATCATTGCCAGTCAAATCAATAGTCATAAACGCTTTGGTGGAGTTGTGCCAGAAATTGCCAGCCGTCATCACGTCGAACAAATTACTGTTTGTATTGAAGCAGCACTTGAAGAAGCAGAAATTTCGGCTGACCAACTGACGGCCGTTGCGGTGACCGAAGGTCCAGGCTTAAATGGCGCTTTGTTAGTTGGAATCATGGCAGCAAAAACTTTTGCATGGGCAAATCATCTTCCTTTGATTCCAGTTAATCACATGGCCGGTCATTTGATGGCTGCAAGTTTAGTGGATACCATTGAATATCCAGCTATGGCCCTTTTGGTTTCAGGTGGACATTCTGAACTTGTTTACGTAGAAAAAGAAGGAAGCTATAAAAAAGTTGGTGAAACTCGTGACGATGCTGCCGGTGAAGCTTATGATAAAGTTGGTCGAGTGATGGGCCTGACTTATCCGAGTGGAAAAGTCATTGATGAATTAGCACACAAAGGAGCTGATACTTACAATTTCCCACGAGCAATGATGAACACACATGAAGTAGAATTTAGCTTCTCAGGCTTAAAATCAGCCTTTATTAATCTCGTTCATAACGAAAATCAAAAAGGAAATGACGTGATTGCTGATGATTTAGAAAATTTAGCTGCTTCCTTTCAAGCTGCGGTCGTCGATGTCCTTATGGTCAAAACCAAATTAGCCATGGAAAAATACCCAGTAAAAACGCTAATAATTGGCGGTGGAGTATCAGCAAATCAAGGCTTACGCGAACGTTTGTCAGCAGAAATTACTGACGAAAAGTTAATTATTCCTCCTTTAAGACTCTGTGGTGACAATGCTGGAATGATTGCAGCAGCAGCATATATCGAATGGAAAAAAGGTTTAGAAAATGTTCAAGCAGGATTAGATTTAAATGCAAAACCTAGTCTCGTTTTTGAAGACATAGAAGAAGGAGAAGTTTAATGATGAAATTAATTGGAAAACTTCAAAATGGCATGACCTTTACTGAAGAATTTGACGGAGTCAACGATTTCCTAGCCCTTCAACAAAGCGATTATAATGCCATTGCTGATGAAATTGAAGTTGTTGAAGTAAAAATTGCTGACGAAGTCCTTGATTTTAAAGGCAATATGGGTCAACTTTACTATGAACTCATGAAATAAATAAAAAGTTACTGACAGTTCTGTTAGTAACTTTTTTTATTTAGAGTTGATTAATCATTAATATTTTTGTCTGTGGAAAACTTTCTTTAAGCTCTTTCAGATGAAGTTTGAGCTCTGGATAACAAAAGATATAATCAATTATTTCATTTTTTTCGTCAGTAATTCGGACAAATATATTTTTTGAAGTTGAATGTCATTGCCAACTATCACTTGAGCTTTTTTTTAACCAAAGTTTTTCCATTTCTTTGTAAGCAAATATTTTTCCAATTGGTAATCCTGCGGGTGTTTCTAGCGATTTGTCATTGCCAAGTAGCAGATAAGCAGTAGTCATGTAACCGCCTCCTTTTGCTATATTATAACTCCACAAAAAAAGATTAGCAAGGGGAACTTCACAGATTGGGGTCCTATTGTCATCTTTTAGTAAGAATTACTAGACCACAGACAATTCATGAATTGTCCGTCCTTCTTTATCGACCAATTGTAACCAGCTATTTGTTCCAGCGAAGTAAAGGAAATGTCCCACTTCATTGACTGATTTTAAGACAATATCCTCAGTAGTTGTGAATGTTTTAGCATCCCAATTGGCTTTTTGTTCTTCTCTTAAAGTCTGTGTAAAACGATAGGCTAAACCTGGTGTACCATCAGATTTCATTCCACCGCTTTCGGAGATTTTTGCTCCGGCTTTTATCACAAGTTGATTGGATTTTTCCCAAATAATGGTCGCTTTACTGTCGGAACGATTAACAAAAAATTCAACTTCAGAAAGTCCTTTTTTCCAGCGATGTTGTGCTTTAGGAGAAAAAGCTTTTTTCTTTTCTAATTTAATGCCAAAAGCAGTTAAAGCAGTCAAAAACTCGTCAGCAGAAGTGGCACAAGCTTTTTCGATATTGCTTGTAATTTTAATTGGCTCGGCTTTATCACGTAAAATAATGCCAGCTTCCTCAGCCAAATTAACTAAATATTGCGTTAGATATTCCAGCTCTAAATCATAGGCAGCCATATTTAAAATCACGACTTTATCAAATTCTAACTTAGGAATTAATTTTAAATCATTGGCAATCATTTTAATCTGCCCTTTTTTTAGTAAAAAGAAAAGCTCATCATTTTGCAAATCAAAACGTGCATTATTCTGATCAAAAATACGTAAAAAGGCAGTTGATGGAAGACGAATTTCTAAACCAAGGTCAGACATGCTGACCGTAAAAGTTAAATTTTTCATAACTTTATTATAGCAGAAAGTTTGACAGCCTTATCAAACAATACATCATCAAGCTAAAGTTTGGTATATACAAACAATGTAATCTGTTTTTTTGTATTTTATAAAAAATGAATCTATAAAAAAACAAAATAATGTAATTTTATAAAATAAAGTTCGGTATTTACGTACAATGGTAACTGTTAACAGAATATTTACAAAAAGGTCATTGTCAGATAAATTAAAATGGGTTAGAATTATTTTGTGAAGCACACCGATTCATCAACCGATTGATAAAAATCTTAAGGAGATTCATTTTTATAATGAAAAAGACATCGAAGAAAGTCATTGGACTTACAGCAAGTGCACTAATTGCAGTATCATTACTTGCAGCTTGTGGAAATAGTAGCTCTGCATCAAAATCTGATAGCAAAACCATTTCAAATTTAAAGATTTCATTTATTCCATCCAAAAATCCGGATGATATTACCACAGCGACTAAACCAATCGCAAATATTTTGAAATCTGAATTGAAAAAACAAGGCTATACAGTAAAAAATATTGATACTAGTGTTGGTACAAATTATCAAGCGGTTGGTGAAGGGCTCGATGCTGGTTCAGTTGACGTCGGTTATGGAATGTCAGCGACAACTTATGCCATGTATCAAGATGGTTCAACTCCACTCTTGATGGCAACACGTAAAGGACTTTCAAATGATGGCTCAGATTCTGCAAAATATTGGAATGAGCATAAACCAACAACTAAAACCGATAAAGAAGTGACTTCTTACCGTTCGCTGATCATTGCTGGTAATTCTCCAATGGGCAAAAAGTTAGCTAAAGAAGCCAACGACGGAACTTTGACGTGGAAAGATTTAAACGATGCAAAATGGGGGCTTGAATCAACTTCTTCTGCGGCAGGCTATATGTATCCTTCGCAATGGTTAACTGAGAACTTTAAACATTCAATTCGTGATTTAAAAAATACAGTTACTATGGATTCTTATGATTCAGCAATGGCTCAACTTGCTTCAGGTCAAATTGATGTAATGCCAGAATATGCTGATGCACGAATGGATGACGCTGCTAAGTGGACCACAACTTTCGGCGCAAAAGAAAGTATTTGGGATGATACAAATGTGATTGGTGTGACACCTGCCATTGCCAATGATGGAATCATGGTTTCAGAAAAATCAAAAATCATGACAGCTGACTTCAAAAAAGCACTCTCAGCAGCAATTAAAGATATGGCTAAAACTGATGAAGGAAAGAAAGTCATTGCCATTTATTCACATGATGGCTATGTTGATTCAACAAAAGCTGACTATAAAACAGCCATTAAAGTGGCAAATTCAATGAGTAAAGCCAACTAATGAACAAATAAATCATTTAATAAGGGTCTGGGTTACTCAATGAGTTCCAGACTCTTTTTGTGGAAATTGACTAATATTAATTAAAAAGCCTTCATTAGTGAAGAAGGATGGAGAAGTAATGATAAAATTTGAAAATGTGTCAAAAATTTATCCAAATGGCACAAAAGGTTTGACGGATGTTAATTTACAAATCAATCAAGGAGAATTCGTAGCTATTATTGGAACATCGGGAGCAGGAAAATCAACTCTGATTCGTTGTGTTAATGGTTTAAATGATATTACTTCAGGCTCGTTAATTGTGAATGATACAGAAGTGTCAAAACTTAAAGGAAAAGAGTTAAGAAAATTTCGGAGACATGTGGGAATGATTTTTCAATCCTATAATTTAGTTCCTAGAGTGACGGTTTTGAAAAATGTAATGTTTGCTCGTGTACCAGATATGAGTTTATTTAAGGTCATTTTTGGTTTGTTTTCAAAAGAAGATAAACTTGTTGCCTTAGATTCTCTGAATAAGGTAGGAATTTTAGATAAAGCTTATATCCGAGCAGATCAACTTTCAGGTGGACAACAGCAACGTGTATCACTCGCTCGTGCTCTTAGTCAAGAAAGTGAAATTTTACTCGCTGATGAACCTGTTTCAGCACTTGACCCAGTCACAGCTAAAGAAGTAATGGATGATTTTAAAAGAATTAATGAAGAATTCAATAAAACAATTTTACTGAATATTCACCATGTTGAACTTGCTTTAGAATACGCTTCGCGGATTATTGCTGTAAAAAAAGGGAAAATTGTTTATGATGGTCCTTCGCAAGAGGTAACCAAAGAAATTTTGGATGAAGTTTATAGAAAAGAGGCCTAAATGTACGATAAAATTTTTAAGCCTAAAAAAATAAAACTTATTACAGGAGAAGTTGTTGAAGAAAAAGTCAGTCGAACTTGGTTGACTTGGTTAATTATCATCTTACTGATTGCTTTTTCTGTTATTCTTACAAATTTTGATTTTAGTGCGCTTAGCAGAAGTGGTCTCTTTTTTCAAAAATTAGCAAGTATGATTCCCCCAAATTGGGCTTACTTTCATAAAGTTCTTCCTCCATTACTAGATACGATTAAGATGAGCTTTTTTGCTTCCTTACTTGGAGCAATTTTGTCAGTTCCATTTGCGATATTAGCGGCAAATAACATCCTTAAAAATCGTTTTGGTAATGGCATCATTCGTTTGATTTTTATGCTAGCAAGAACTTTGCCAACTTTGGTTTTGGCTTTAATTGCAACCTATATTTTTGGTCTAGGAACTTTTGCTGGAGTTGTTGCAATTTTTGTATTTACCTTTTCTTTCATAGGAAAACAATTGTTTGAGGTGATTGAAACCGTTGATATGGGACCTTTTGAAGCGGCAGAAGCTTTAGGGGTCAGTCCTTTAAAAGCCTTTTTCATTGCTGTTTTTCCTCAAGTCCTACCTACTTATCTTTCAACTGCTCTTTATGCATTTGAGGGAAATGTCCGCTATGCTGCAATTTTGGGATATGTTGGGGCTGGAGGGATAGGAAATATCTTAAATGACCGAGTGAATTTTCGCGACTTTTCCTCTGTTGGTATGATTTTAATTTCTATTCTAGCTACAGTCATGATTATTGATTCAATCAGCGCATTAATTCGTAAGAAAATTGCCTAGGAATGAGAGGAAAAATGAATTCACAAATTATTGAAGAATATAATCATAGACCTAAAAACTGGTTTTATTATCTTTTGATATTTATTGTTTTATTAGCAGTTTCGATTTGGTCGACTTCAGTCGTCCATTATCATGGCGTTTCAGAACATGGAGCTTTAATCGCCAAAAATATTTTCACAGGGATTTTTCATCCAGATACCAGTTTGATGTTTAACCTAACTGAAACTGGCTTACCTTATCTCTTACTACAAACTTTTGCAATTGGTTTGCTTGGGACTTTGGTTGGTGCAATTGTTGCCATTCCACTCTCTTTTCTTGCAGCGACTAATTTGGTTCCGAATTGGTTAGCTTATCTGATTCGTTTTGTCTTGATGGCGATTCGGACAATTCCTTCTTTTGTTTATGCCCTTTTATTTATTCCAGTCGTTGGTTTAGGTTCTTCAGCTGGTGTAATGGCGCTTGGTTTTGAGTCAATTGGGATGATTGCAAAACTATTTATTGAAGCTATTGAAGATTTGGATATGGGTGTTATTGAAGCTATGGACGCAGCTGGTGCAACAACATTTCAAAAAATTCGTTTTGGAGTTTTACCCCAATTATTACCAGATTTATATTCGATTTTACTTTACCGTTTAGATATGAATCTGCGTGATGCAGCCATTTTGGGATTAGTTGGTGCTGGTGGAATTGGTGCGCCATTGAGTTTTGCAATGTCTGGTTATAAATGGTCAGCCGTTGGTGCAATTTTGTTGGGACTTTTAGTTTTAATTATCCTTGTTGAACTCATTTCATCAAGAATTCGGAAAAAATTAGCAAAGGGATAAATAATATGAAAATAAGAATTCTAGAAACGAGTGATTTACATGGTTTTGTTCTCCCAACAAACTTCACCGAAAGAGAAATGAATTTGCCTTTTTCAATGGCCAAAGCCAAATCTAAAATAGATGAACTGACAGCAGTGGCTCAAGAGCAAGGTGAAATTATTGTAAAAATTGAAAATGGTGATTTATTGCAAGGTTCCCCCTTGGCTTATTATCTAGCTAAAAAATCAAGTCGCGGTATTAAAGACTTGGTCAATGTCACTAATTCTTTTGGTTATGATGTGGGATTGCTTGGTAATCATGAGTTTAATTATGGGATTGATTATTTAAAAAGTTATGTTAATCAGGTAAATTATCCTATTTTGGCTGCGAATGTATTGAATAATGAAGGTCAACCTGCTTTTGGCCCTGCTTATAAAATCATTGAAGCGCAGGGGGTGAAAATTGGAATTGTTGGTTTTTTGACACAATATATTCCACATTGGGAAAAACCGTCAATTATCAAAGATTTGACTTTCCAATCTATTCTGACAACTGCAAAAGATATTCTGCCCGATTTGCGCCAATCAGTTGACCTTTTGATTGTTGCATATCATGGAGGCTTTGAGCGAGATTTACAGACAGGTCTTCCGACAGAAAGTTTGACAGGGGAAAATGAGGCTTATCAGTTAGTTGAAGAGTATAAAGATTACATTGATGCCTTAGTGACTGGACACCAGCATCGTGAAATTGCTGACCATCTTTTTGGAGTTCCAGTTATTCAACCAGGCTATCGTGGTGCTTTTGTTGGCGAAATAGAACTTGAATTAGATAATCATAAAAAAGTTGTGGCTTCAAACGCTAGACTTCATAAAACGGAGAATTGCAAAGTCTCATCGGAGGTCAATCAGCTGATATCCGTTGTGAGTGAAGAAGCAGAGGATTGGTTAGACCAGCCAATGGGAGAAGTTCATGGAGAAATGATTATTCGTGATCCAATGACTGCTCGATTGATTGAACATCCTTATATTGAATTGATTAATAAAATACAAATGGAAGCGACAGGGACCGAAATTTCTGGGACTGCACTTTTTAATAATGAAGCGAAGGGTTTTGCAAAAGAAATTACGATGAGATCGATTCTGACAAATTATATTTATCCCAACACTTTAGCTGTTTTAAGAGTGACAGGTGCAGACTTAAAGGCTGCCTTAGAGCGGACAGCGGAACATCTTGAACTTGACAAAAGTGGCGAAATTGTTTTTAGTCCACGCTTTATTGAACCAAAACCTGAATATTATAATTATGATATGTATGAAGGAGTTGAATATGCTATCAATTTGCAAA
>OBJP01000889.1_pt1 | contig 15752 bp, 15 predicted proteins | sample 1519821 | NCBI WGS metagenome assembly OBJP01 (sample SAMN04209218, study PRJEB22552) | human gut metagenome | biome: gut; material: feces | host: Homo sapiens | place: USA: Oklahoma | reverse complement strand
CCGTACCGGCTACCACCCGTTTTTGCTGGACATATGTTGCGTAAATCGTTTTGTCGCAGCCTTCTGTGCACTCGAATTTCGGAAGTGCGGGAAAAAACGCGAACCTCCTGAGCACACCGCCTTTTTAGACTCTCACGACCTGCGGTTTTGTTGTAAAACAAGCCGGTCTGGTCGGCGAATCCCGATTTTTCCCCGCACTTCCGAAAACAGCGGTTCAGCAGCGTCAAAAAATGCCCTCAAAATCGAGAGTTAATGAACAGATGTAGCCGTTCGCCGCAAATTACCGTCCGTTTATAGAACCCACCCCCAGCGTGCAGTCCCCTTACGGTTGAATAAATACACATCTATGGAATTACGTAAGAGAGGACTGTTCCTATGAGCTACAAGACCGTTTGTGTTGCCGGCGGCGGCGTGTTAGGAAGCCAGATTGCCTTTCAGGCTGCCTACTGCGGCTTTGATGTAACGATTTGGCTGCGCAGCGAGGGCAGCATCGGCCGCACCCAGCCCAAGATCGATCATGTGCGCGAGGAGTACATCGCGGCAATCGAGGGTATGGCGGACGGTACGGGCGAGTGGTGTGCCGGTATCGCCGATAGCGACCAGACCTTCGACAGGGAGGCGGCGCTCGCCGCCGTTGAGCGTGCCTACTCCACACTCAAGCTGGAGCTCGACCTCGCCAAGGCCGTTGCCGACGCCGACTTGGTCATCGAGTCTATGGCCGAGGACACCCAGGCAAAGATCGACTTCTACAAGAAGCTCGCCCCGGTCCTCCCGCAAAAGACCGTCGTCGTAACGAACTCCTCTACGCTGCTGCCGAGCACCTTTGCCAAGTACACCGGCCGCCCCGAGAAGTACCTGTCGCTGCACTTTGCCAACTCCATCTGGAAGAACAACATGACCGAGGTCATGGCCCAGGACCAGACCGACAAGCGCTATTTCGACGAGCTCGTCGACTTCGCCAACGACATTCGCATGCTGGCACTTCCCGTCAACAAGGAAAAGAACGGTTACCTGCTCAACTCTATGCTGGTGCCGTGGCTGCTCTCGGGTCTTGACCTGTATGTCTCGGGCGTCAGCGACCCCAAGAGTATCGACCTCGCATGGACGCGCGGCACTGGCGCTCCCAAAGGTCCGTTCCGCGTGTTCGACACGGTGGGCATCCAGACGGCCTACAACATCGTTATGCAGTATCAGAAGGTCCCGGGCCTGGTGAGCCCGCTGCTCAAAAAGATGATGATGCCCTACAACTTTAAGGCTATGGCGTCCGTCCTCAAGAAAATGCTCGACGAAGGCAAGCTGGGCGAAAGCTCGGGCGAGGGCTTCTTCAAGTACTAACAATGATCCCTCGGGGACGGAGGAAAACGGATCATTTTTGGTCGCCAGCAGTGAGAAGATGGACCCAGAAATAGAAAGGAGTGGCAATGGGCCGGCTCGGGCTTTGAGGACAAGTTACTGCAGGCCCAGGGCGATTTTTCGCTCAACGCGGGTCAGCACAGCGTGACGTATCTGCCGAGTTTTGACACGGCAACGACTGGTCGCTACCAGGTGCTGCTGTACGACAACAACTTTGGTGCGGCCGAAAGCTATCCCAAGTTCGACTGGGGTCAGCTGGGCGCCGCGGTGGTGACCGACTACAACAAGGGCACGCATTCGTTTGGGCGCATCTTTACAGTGGACGAGGCGGCCCGCACCTACGAGCTCGAAGACCAGATCGCGGTGCCGCTCTCGGGTTACGTCAGCAGTGCGCAGCGCGTCGGCGATTCAAATAGCATGCTCGTGGCATCGGGCCAGGCCAAGACCTTTACCGAGTACGACCGGTACGGTCGTTCCATCACCAGCTACGAGATGGAAGCCGAGAAGTACATCTATCGCGTGTGTAAGTACGAGCTGTAGGGCCGCGCTTAGGTTTGACCAATGGAGTATGAAAACACGCCGTTCGCCGATGTCCCCTCCGCGAGTGGCAGCCATATGGTTTGATATCAGAAACATATAGTTGTCGCCAGCCTGCTGGCGACGTTCCCCCTGATATCGGAGGTTCCAGGTATGTTTCGCGCTCCGTTAAACAACTATCGGTTGGGCTAACATGGGTCGCCGTGCTATTTCGATAACCATTGCAGTGGTCTGCCTGGCTGTGCTCCTGGGCGCTACAGGGCTGTTTGCTATAAGCCGAGAAACGTCCTATATGCAGGAATGCGCTTCCGAAGGGTTTGCCATTGATGGTTACTATCGGGATGACAAAACGAGTCTGGAAATCCTGGCCTTTCTTGAGGAGGATGGCTGTCGATGGCAGCTGGTCGACCAAGACGGAATCTGCACAGACGGGCAGTTCAAGCGTACGGATGACCCCAACATCCTGATATTAAAGAAGGGAAACGGCGAAGAATTCGGTACGGTTCACGTGGCGTATATGTCGCGCCGACGCGAGCAGGGCCAGCTCTATCTATTTAGAGATAGCAAAGTGACCCGATTTTATCTGGTGAGCACCAAACCTGCGTTTACGGTGGAGTCGGGCGATGTCGATCTGGACAGTTGATTCACGGCAATAAAACAGCGAGCGGGGCGCGGGCGCGAACTGCACCCCACTATTTGCCCGTGTCCGTATCGCTTCTGCGCCTCGTCGTAACTTGCGTCTGTGCGAGCATTCATCCCGCGCCGGCATCACTTCACGTCATACTCCACGCGATCGAGCTCGGGCACATTGAGGTCGATGAGCTTGCGAGCGACGTGGCGGTCGTGTACCCCGAGCGCCTCGCTTGTCGTCACATGGGCGACAATCTCGCGCTCGACAATACCCTCTTCCTCGCCTTCGGTGGCCGAGGTCTCGACGGCGACGGTGTAGTCCTTAAAGCCCGGCAGCACCGCGGCAAGCTCGCGCGTGGTTTCGGTGACGCCGTAGCCGTCCTGCACGCCGGCCTGCGCCGAGCCAATAGACCCCGCCGTCATAACGATGCAGGGGATGGCAAAGACTACCGTGCCCACAATGATGCGGCGGCGCACCTTGCGCGATAGCTCGTCGACCTCGGCTTTTTCCTCGGCGGTCACAATGCCGTCGCCGTTGAGGTCGCGCTTGAGCGGTACACGTAAAAGAAGCAATACGGCTTCGGCAGCCAGTGCGATAAAGACCACGTTGATGCCAAACTCGTAAAGCGCCGAGAGAAACAGTGACCCGCTTGCGATGGCGATGCCGTAGCCCGCCGCACACAGGGGCGGCATGAGCGCGGTCGCCACGGCCACGCCGGCGATGAGCGTGGCGGGTTCCTGGTCGCGCGAGTTGCCCAGACCACCCGCAAAGCCGCCCGCGAGCGCGACGGCAAGGTCCCACACGGTGGGCGTCGAGTTGTCGATGATGGCGGCCGTGGTGGCGCCAAGGGGCGAGAGCTTAAAGTACAACGTGGATGTGACCAGGCAAAAGACCATCTGCAGCGCGAGGCCGGCAATGGCCTCGACGGTAATCTCACGGTCGAGCGTGGCGATGCCATATGCCATGGCAAGGACCGAGCCCATGAGCGGGCAGATGAGCATGGCGCCCACGATAGCAATGTCCGAGTCGATGTCGAGGCCAATGCTCGCGATAAGCATCGCGATGATGAGGATGCATAAGTGCGAGCCAGTCAGCCGCGCCCCGTTTACAAAGCGCTTGCGAATCACGTGATAGGGCGCGCGTCCCTCGCGAATGTTGAATGCCTGCTTTAGAAAGCGGCTTGCGTTCTCCATGGCCTCGCTGTGAGCGGGGCGGATGCCATGGCGCCGATGATGGCGCTCACGCAGTCGCTTGAGCTGTTGTTTGTCGAGTTCCATGTCCACCTCGTATTGCCGCAGGAACGCGGGTGCGTTCGCAGCATGTACTCTACACCGTGACGGGCGGGGCGGTCATCTTGACATGGAACTTAGGCGAGCAGGCAAAGGAAGACAGGCCACATGCGAGTGCTGCTGAGGGTTTCGGCAGATACAAAAAAAGCGCGGGGCCGGATAGTCACCGACCCCGCGCTCTGTGCGGTTACGTTGTTGTTGGGTTTATCCCAGCAGGCTCAAGCCCACGGAGACAAACGCCAGGATAACGCCGACGATGGACTCGCCGCCCAGCAGGCCGCTGGCAACGACCAGGCCCTGCTCCTGGAAGGCGGCATCCTTGGCGGCCTTCTCCTCGTCCGAAAGACCGGCCTCGGCGTCGCGGTGAGCGGCCCACTTGTCGTAGGCGAGCTTAACGCAGGAGCCCAGGAAAGCCGTGAGCGACATATAGAACGGCAGGTACACGCCCAGGCCGATCATCATGGCCGGAATGCCGAGCCAGTACATGACGATGCCGGCGATAAAGCCGCCTGCGAACCACGGCACGCTCGGGATGCCCGAGACCATGGTGGCGACCACGCTTGCCTGTGCGGCCACAAAACTCTTGTCGGGGCCAAAGGCGTCCGGACCATAGGCGGTGACGAGCGCGACCATGACGGCGGCGGCGACCAGGGCGCCCACGATGCCGCCAATGGCCTGGCCGACCCACTGCGCGCGCGGGTTGGTGCCCAGCACGGCGCCGGCTTTGAAGTCGTTCATGACGTCGCCCGCAAGGCCGCACGCCACGGCCACGATGCCGGCGATAAAGAACAGCTTGACCTGAGCGAGCTGCGCGAAGGCGGCAACGATGAGCATGACGATGAGGCCGAAGATCTCCATGGGGTCGATGCCCGTCTGGCCGCAGCTCTGCGCGCTCATGATGGTGGTGACAAAGGTGAACAGCGTGACGATGACGGCCGGAACGGGGCCAAGGTCGAGCACGATGGCGATGATCACGGCGATGGCGGCAGCGCCCAGGCCGATGATACCGGCGTCGAGTTTAAGGGAGCCCGAGATGAGCGACTGCTCGTCGGTGTCGGTGGAGCTGTCGGCGGCGAGGCCGCGGACGATACCGGCGACCTGCGGCAGGATGTCCTTGAGGACGACGGCGACGCCAAAGCCCATCATGAGGCCCATACCCAGGGACTTGACGATACCCTGCGCGGTCACAACATCGAACAGACCGGCAGCGGTTCCGCCGACAATGATGCCAAAATTGCCCAGCAGCGCGCCGGCAAACCAGAACGCGACCGGGGCGAAGCCCACGAGGAAGCCGACGGAGAGCAGCATGGGCGAGTTGTAGATGGCAAAGGTCACGCCGGGGATGTTGAGCGTGCACAGCATACTGGGCACAATGCCCAGAGCATCGCGCAGCACGCTGTAGATGCCGGCGATGGCCATGGAGCCAAAGAGCTGCTTGCCGGTCTTGCCGCCGGCCTCGGTGGCGCGCAGGGTCTGAGCTGCGGCGTTGCCGGTGGGGAACTCGAGCGCGGCGTCCACGATAAAGTGACGGTGGATGAGCGCTGTCGCCAGAAGGCCCAAGATGGTGCCGGCGAGTGCCACGATAAACATGTCGAGCCAACTGATCTGGTCGGCATAGCCCAGCATCCAGGCGCCCGGGATGGTAAACGCCAGACCGCCAGCGACCATGGCGCCTGCGGACATGATGGTGTGGGTGACGTTGGCCTCGTTGAGGCTGGCGTTGCCCATGAGCTTCAGGAAGAACAGCGAAATGACGGCAGCGAAAATGATCGGCCAGGGGAGGGCGCCCATCTTGAGGGCGGTGTAGGCCGAGCTTGCCGTGATGATCACGCAGCCAAGGACGCCGATGACGACGCCGCGCAGCGTGAGTTGCCCGCGCATCGAAGCGCGGTTCGAGGGATTGCTCATATAAAACTCCTTTGCGTATATCCGCTTCCCCCGGGAGCGCCGTTACGGATACGGCGCGGGAAGTCGGGTTACCAAGGGCCGCCGCGTGAGCTCGCAAACGACCGCGCACCAGTATAGCCGCAAGCTAGTCATTTTGGGATGACTGGTTTAGGTAGGCGATATACTGCTGGGCAGACGAAAGGAGCGCCGACGATGCTTAATGGGTGCGCATATATATTGACGGTCGACGTGGGCAACACGTTCATTCGCTTTGGCCTGTTTGCAGAGGATTCGGCCGCGGCGCAGGAATGTCCGCTTGCGACGTGCGAGATCACCACGCCGTCGAGCATCACGGCAGACGAGGCGCGCATGCGTCTCGTGCAGGTCATGGCCGCACTGGCGGCCGATGCGGGCATGCCGGGCGCGCTTGTGTCCACGGCTGCTGTGCTGAGCTGCGTGGTCCCGGCGCTCGAGCGCCCGTGGAAGGCGGCACTTTCCCGTACCTGCACGGGGCGCGTGCTCACGGTGGGGCCGGGACTTAAGACCGGCATGCCCGTGCACTACGATGACCCGGCCGAGATCGGTCCCGACCGCATCGCCGACGCCGTGGCTGCCCGCGCCGTCTACGGCTCGCCGTGCATTGTGATCGACCTGGGCACGACGACCAATATCGAGGTCATCGACGCACACGGCACCTTTGTCGGCGGCGTTATCGCGCCGGGGCTGGCGCTCGGCGCCCGTTCGCTCTCGGCCGCTGCGGCGCGCCTGCCTCAAGTTGAGCCCTCGGCGCCGACACACGTCATCGGCCGTAACACGCGTGAGGCCATGCGCTCGGGCGTGGTTCTGGGCGAGGTGGCACGCATCGACGGCATGCTCGACATGGTGCTCGCCGAGATGCGTGCGACCAAGGCCGCGGGGGAGGGCGATGTGCCCATCGTCATTACCGGCGACGATGCCGAGGCGCTTGCGGCGCTGGTCGGCCATAGCCTGACGGTCGACGATGCGCTGACGCTGCGGGGCCTCGCCGAGCTCTACCACATCAACCAAAAGCCCCGCCGCGCGTAGCGATGGGGGCAATGGGACAAAAACGTCTCCACCTTCCACCTGCTACAATGGGTCAAACTATTGCGATTTCGGAGGTGTCTGTCATGTCGGACGATCTTCATCAAACTTCGTCAGGCAAGCGCCTGGACGTCATTAGCTGGGACGAGTTCTTTATGAGCGTGGCCATCGCCGCGCAGCGCCGCAGCAAGGACCCCAACACGCAGGTGGGTGCGTGCATCGCCAACACCAACCATCGCATCCTTTCGGTGGGCTACAACGGTACACCCTCGGCGCTCAACGACGACTTTTTCCCGTGGGGTACGAGCGACGACCCGCTGCAGGACAAGCACAACTACGTGGTCCATGCCGAGGCCAACGCCGTGCTCAACTACCGTGGCTCGCTCAAGGACCTCGAGGGTTCCACGGTCTACGTCACGCTGTTCCCGTGCCACGACTGCGCCAAGATTTTGGCTCAGGTGGGCGTGGGCGAGGTCGTCTACCTGGACAACAAGTACGCCGACACCGATGACGGACGCATCAGCCGCCGCATCCTCGACTCCTGTGGCATCAGCTACCGCCAGGTTATCGTCGATGTTCACATCGGCACCGAGGGGCGGGCTCAGCAGTAGCGCGTGGCAACGCCAGCTGGCAACAAAAGGCAGCCAAAAGAGCCCCGTCCCAAATTGACTACTCGTGAAAGTCGCGTCTGCGCGCATGGACGGCTCGTGAGCGGGTACACGGCTGTAGTAACATAGCTCTGTCCGCGGGCGCGCCCGCGTTATTGTGAGAAAGGAGCCCCTGTGGCTATTAACGAAGAGCTGCTTAAGAAGGTTCTTGAAGAGATTCGCCCCAACCTACAGGCCGACGGCGGCGACATGGAGTATATAGGCGTTGATGACGAGGGCGTCGTCAAGCTGGAGCTTCAGGGCGCCTGTGCCGGTTGTCCCATGAGCGCCCTGACGCTTTCCATGGGCATCGAGCGTATCCTCAAGGAGCACGTGCCCGGCGTTACGCGTGTCGAGCAGGTCAATGCCTCCGGCGAGACCGATGACCTGTACGACGAGTACGCGCCGTTCTAAGATGCGAAAGCTGCGGACGGCATACTCCGCATAGACGTTACGCCCAAATATGCGGCTGCGAGCGCAAGGCCCGCGGCCGCATTTGTATGTAGGGAGTAGGAGGGTCGACATGCTCAACGACTTCTACCATATGCTTGATCCCGTCGCGATCTCGGCGGGCCCCATCACCATCTACTGGTACGGCCTGGCCTACGTGGTCGGCGCCCTGCTCACGGCGGTCGTCATGTACCGCACGCAGCGTCGCTGGGGTTTTGACATCACGATTGACGACCTGACGAGTGTCGTGGTCGGCGTGGTCTTTGGCCTCATTATCGGTGCGCGCCTGTTCTACGTCGTCTTTTACGGTGATGGCTACTACTGGGCGCACCCGCTCGAGATCTTTGCCACCAACGAGGGCGGCATGAGCTTCCATGGCGGTTTGGTGGGCGGCATTATCGGCGGCATCATCGTGTGCCGCATGTATAAGCTCGACGCCTGGACTTTGGCAGACCTTGCCGTCATCGGCGCGCCGCTGGCCTTGTGCCTGGGACGTTGCGCCAACTTCGTGAACGGAGAGCTGTGGGGCAAGCCGACCGATCTGCCCTGGGGCGTGGTCTTCGGTGGCACCGCGGGCGATATGCCGCGTCACCCCTCCCAGCTCTACGAGGCATTTCTTGAGGGCATCGTGCTCTTTTGCATTCTGCAGGTGCTCAGCCGCAAAAAGCCGCTGCTGCCCCAGGGTACGTTTATGGGCGTGTTCGTGATGGGGTACGGCATCGTCCGCTTTCTCGTTGAGTTCGTGCGCGTGCCCGATGCCCAGCTGGGTTATCTGCTGGGCGGCGTTATCACCATGGGCCAGTTGCTGAGCTTGCCGCTCGTGATCGCCGGCCTGGCGCTCATCATCTTCGCCCGACACCGCAATCAGCCCCAGCGCGTCTACCTGGACGCCTAACCACCAAAACCACCACAAAGGGGACAGGCACCTTTGTGGTGGTCTTGCCGAGTTTGATAGGTTTCTAGAAAGGCTTTCGGACTGTGAAGGATTCCGACCTCTCCACAACGGCTGCGCGCGACGCTGCCCGCATCGTCTGGTTTAAGCGCTATCCCGCCAAGCAGACGCTCATCGCATTTTTGCTCGCGCTGTTGGCGACCACGGCGTTTTCCATCGATCCCGCCCCGGTGTCGAGCAACGCGGTCTTGGCGATTGACCCCAAAGCCTCGGGCATGCTGTACGTGTGCTACGAGGTGCTCCTCTCGTTTGCCGGCCATACCGACGCGGTCATGCTGCTTGCGCTTGCCTGCCTGCTTACGCTGCCGTTTCGCTACGTATTCTTTGGCCGCGGCGACGCTTGGCGTCCCTCGGTGATCCTTCCGTCGCTGTTCTTTGCCGTCTGCATGGTGTTTGGCCGCAGCTACGACCTCACCGATTCGGCCGAGATCGTGCTCGGCGACAAGGCCCGCATTATCTGTGCCTGGATAGGCGGTGCGGGCTGGATGCTCTTGGCGGTCGTTGCCTTCTACCTGGCTTTTGAGTGTCTAGATTGGTTGAGCTCTCGGCGCATTCCGTTTTCCGAAGCGCACTTTGGCCGCGTATGGCGTGTGGCTCACGCCGTGCTCTCGGTCCATCCCTTTGCCGGGCCCTTCCTGGTGCTTATGGTCGCCTGGGCGCCCACGCTCATCGCTTCGCTGCCCGGCCTTTTTATGGGAGATACGGGTGCGCAGATTCGCCAGTGGTTCAACTACCCCAACGGCACGAGTGACTACCTGCGTCTGCTCAATCCCAATGTGTTGCTCAACGGACATCATCCCGTGGTGCACACGGCTATCATCGGTTCGTGCGTCCAGCTGGGGCTTTCACTGTTCAACAGCGCCAACGCAGGTCTTGCCATCTACACCTGCGCTCAGTTCGTCATTACGGCCGCCTGCATGGCCTATTCCATCTCGTCGCTGCGCAAGCTGGGCGTGAGCCTGCCGGTCCGCGGCGTGATCTTGCTGTTCTTTGTGTTTATGCCGATGTTCTCTAACTACGCGGCGTTGCTCACCAAAGACGTGCTCTTTGCCGACGCGTTCTTGGTGCTGCTGGTACAGACCGTCAAGCTCGTGGCATGTGGCTTGCCCCGTCGTGATGCCAATGTCGAGCGAACGGGCGAGAAAGCCCCCGTGCTCTTTGCGCGCCACGACTGGCTGCTGCTTGCTCTGGGCGCCATGGGCTCCACGTTTCTGCGTAACGGCGGCCTGGTGTTTCCCCTGGCGGCATGCGTAATCGCGGCGGCGCTTTGCGCATGGGACGTGCATGTGGCTCGTCGTGCAGCCAAGCAGGCTGGTGCTGCGCCTTCGGGCGCCACCCCGCGTTTCCGCTGGGTGGGAGTTCTTGCGGTGCTTGCGCTCTGCCTTGCCTCTAATATGTACTTCACCAAGGTCTTTATGCCGGTGCACGACATCACGCCTGGTTCCAAGCGCGAAATCCTCTCGATTCCGTTCCAGCAGACGGCTCGTTTTGTCCAAAAGCACGACGGCCTCAACTCGGGCGTCAACCCCACGGTTAAGGAGGACGGCACCATCGTGGAGGCTCCTTGCGACGGCTTGGTGACCGACGAAGAGCGTGCCGTGATCGACCGTGTGCTCAAGTACGAGAATCTGGGGCGCCGTTACAACCCGGATAAGTCGGACGCCGTCAAAAATTGCTTTAACGAGTACGCCTCGCAGGAGGACATCAAGGCTTATTTTGAGGTGTGGGCCCAGATGTTCAAAAAGGATCCCGAGTGCTATATCTCGGCGCTCATCAATAACTACTACGGCTACTTTTATCCGAGCGCCCGCGATGCGTGGGTCTACAGCACGGCGCGCAGTGCCGAGATTATGGCGAAGCCCGATAACCTCAAGTACTTTGACTTCCATCCGGTCGATAGCAAGGTCGTGCGCTGGTGCGACCACCTGATCAACCTGTATCGCGTGGCGGTGCAGCGCATCCCGTTTATCTCGCTCACCATGAGCTCGGCCACCTATGTGTGGATCATGATCGCCGTGGTGGTCTATCTGCTACGTCGTCATTCGTGGCGCGGGCTGGCCATTTGGGTGCCGCTGCTGGGCGTGCTCGCCGTGTGCCTGATCGGTCCCTGCAATGGCTCGACCTACATGCGCTACCTGTATCCGGTCATCGCCTGCATGCCCTTTGCCATCGGCGCCACCATCACCCGCAGCGACCTCCTCTGGTCCTAATTTGGTGCATTGGGGTCAGGTTGCTTTGCACCAAAGGGTGGCATCATCACGACGCCTTCATTTTGGGGTTTATCTCGCAGGCCAGTAGGTATATCATAACGACGTTTGTTTATATTGCCCGAGCATCTGCGCTGGGCTTTAGGTCGAAACCGATAGGAGACACGTATGTCCGGACACTCTAAGTGGGCCACAACCAAGCATCGTAAGGGCGCGCAGGACGCCAAGCGTTCCGCCCTCTTCTCCAAGCTGAGCCGCAACATCACCGTTGCTGCCCGTCTCGGCGGTGACCCGCTGCCCGAGAACAACGCCAGCCTCGCCGCTGCCGTTGCTAAGGCCAAGGCTCAGTCCATGCCCAAGGACAAGATCAAGTCCGCTATCGACAAGGCCTTCGGTTCGGGTGCCGATGCCGCCGTCTACGAGAACATCGTGTACGAGGGCTACGGTCCCGCCGGTGTCGCCGTCTACGTCGACTGCCTGACCGACAACCGCAACCGTACCGCTGCTGATGTCCGTTCCGCCTTCTCCCACGCTGGTGGCAACCTGGGCACCTCCGGCTCCGTCGCCTTCCAGTTTGAGCGCAAGGGCCAGATCGTCGTCGCCAAGGAGATCCTGGACGAGAACGCCAAGAAGGAGACCATGATCGCCAACGGTGCTGCCGGTGACGAGGATGAGTTCATGATGGCCATCGCCGAGGCCGGCGGCGAGGACTACGAGGACGCCGGCGAGGAGTGGATCGTCTGGACTACTGCCAACGAGGTCATGGCTGTCTCCAAGGCGCTCGAGGAGCAGGGCGTCCAGGTCAAGGGCTCCGAGACCACCATGGTCCCGACCACCCCGACCGAGGTCTCCGGCGCCGACGCCAAGAAGGTTCAGCGCCTCATCGACCGTCTTGAGGAGCTCGACGACGTCCAGGATGTTTACAGCACCATGGACATGACCGACGAGGTCATCGCTGCCCTCGAGGAGGAGTAGCGCCCGCACGGGTTAAGCCGTGCATATCTGGGCATAATGAAGCGAGCATGCAAGCCTCGTGGAATAGATGAGCCGGATCCGCGTGCGTAGAGCACCGGACCCGGCTCTTTTATAATGATGCGAACCGTTTTGCATTTCGAGAGCCGAGATTTGAAGGGAGCGCCGCGTGCGCGTACTCAAACGAGCCCTAGCGATCGTGTATCTTGCCGCCACCATCGTGGCGCTGGGTACGCTTGTCTGCCAGTTTTGGGGGCCGTATACGTATCGCTTTATGCTGCTGATGCGCGACCCCATGCCGCGCGTCGTCGTTACGGTGTGCGCCGCTATCGTGGCGCTTGGCGTGCTCATCGGTTTTTTCCGCCTGATGTTCGCGCGTCGCGAGCCGTCCTGCGTGCATCCGGCGGGGGAGCGCAATATCGAGGTCACGCTCGCAGCGCTTTCCTCGTGCGCCCGTGCCGCGGCAGAGTGCGATGATCGCGTGATGGTTGAGCATATCGAGGCACGCGTTCAAGGTTCCGACGAGTCGCGCGTTCGTTTTAAGGTCGAGGCCATCGCGCTCGATGACAAGGACGTTGCCGCTCTTGCCACCTCGATGCAGCAGCGCATCGAGAAGGCCTGCGACACCATGCTCGGCACGCCGGGCACGACCGCGCGCGTCCGTTTTTTGCCGTCCAAGACTACCGTCCAGACCGTGGAGGTTTCCGGTGAGTGATACCAATCAAGACAAGACCGCCCGTACGCCGCGCTTGACGATCGACCAGAACGCTACGCCGGCAGGCGAGTCCGCCGACACCAAGCCCGAGGCCGGCGAGCAGCACGACAGCGCCGCCAACGACTTTGACGAGGCCATGGGTCTCATCAAAGGTACGGGCGCTGCTATCTGGAGCTACGCCGTGCGCCACCCCAACACTACGCTCGGCGCCTTGGCAGGCTTTATCCTCGCCGTGCTGGTACTTACGTTGGGCCTGTGGGACACGCTCGTCATCGCATTCTTTGTGCTGATCGGCGCCGTAATCGGCCAGATCCGCGACGGCGAGAACGGTATCGTCAACTTCTTCGGCCGTCTGTTTAGCGGCCGCTAATATGTATTCGACTGTCGCATCCGCGGCAGGCATAAGGAGGAACCATGGCTTTTAATACGAAGGTCGATGTAGCCGATACCGAGCTCGAGGAGAACGAGGCGGTCGTCGCCGAAGCTGAGGATGTAGAATTCGAAGGTCAGTCCCTCGCCGAGACAGAGGCAGAGTCCGATGCGGACGAGGACGACGAGGAAACGGACGAGTCCGAGGACTCGCTGACCTATTCCAACGGCGTGATCGAGAAGATCGTTGCCATGGCCACCCGCGAGGTTCCGCACGTTCTGGGCATGAAGGGTAACCTCATGCACTTTGTGCAGGAGCAGTTTGGTGCCGAGAATCTGACCAAGGGCGTGACGGTCGAGGTCACCGATGACAATCGCGTGGTCGTCAACATCTCCGTCATCATCGAGTACGGCGCCTATGCGCCCGCGATCTTCGACGATGTTAAGGCACGTGTCACCGAGCGCCTTGCCGCGATGACCGGCCTTGAGGTGGCGGGCGTCAACCTGCGCATCGAGGATGTCATCACCCCCGAGGAGTACGAGCACCGCACCAGCCAGCACGAATAACCTTCCAAAAAGGGATGTTTGTTTTGGCAGGTTTTATCTGCGAAAACGTCAAACGGCCGACAGCGCAAGCAAAAGCGCGGTCGACCGTTTTCTATATAGCCTCGATCTAGTCATACCGCTCGTCTAACTAAGGGTTGCAATCTTCGCGTTCCGCGTTACCCTAATGGGCGCATTGTTTCCAAATTGTTAACGAGGGGTTGCCGTAATGGCCGACGAACACGAGACCGAAAGCAAGGCATGGGCGATTGAAGCCGCTGCGGCAGAGGCGGCGTCGCGTGCCGCCGAGGAGGTGCATCGTCCTCCGGTGGTGCCGATGGAGCGCGTCGTCGGTCGCGAGGATATCGAACGTGGCGAGCGCGCCGGCCGCAAGCGCAGTCAGGAGCCAGGCTTTCCGCGCTTTTTTGCCGAGCTCAATCTGGGCCTGATCCTCACGGCCTTTGCCATCGTGGCTTTCAAAACGCCCAATCACTTTGCCTTCGGCGGCACCTCGGGCGTGTCGGTCATTCTTTCCACGCTGTTCCCGACTCTGCCCGTCGGCGTATTTATGTGGATTATCAACGCGGTCCTGGTCATCCTGGGTTTTATCTTTTTGGAGCGCAAGGCAATCCTTTGGAGCGTCTTTGCCTCGTTTGCGCTTTCGGCCTACGTCTCGCTGTTTGAGCTCTTCATTCCGACGGATGTTTCGATGACGGGCGATATGTGGCTCGACCTGTGTTTTGCCGTCATCTTGCCGGCGCTGGGCAGTGCCATTGTCTTTGACATTGGCGCCTCGACGGGCGGCACCGACATCCTTGCCATGATCCTCAAGCGTCGCACGACGCTTGAGATCGGCCGTGCCCTGTTGCTGGTCGATATCGGCATCGTGACCATCGCGGCTTTCCTGTATGGCCCGCGCGTCGGCCTGTACTGTGTGCTTGGTCTGTTTGCCAAGACGCTCGTCGTCGATAAGGCCATCGAGAGCATCCACCTGCGCAAGGTCTGTACGATTATTTGCGCCGAACCGCGCAAAGTCGAGGAGTTTATCGTCAAGCATCTCAACCGCACGGCAACGATCAGCCGTGGCTACGGCGCCTTCTCGGGCAAGTGCGTCACGGTGATCATGAGCGTGCTGAGCCGTCGCGAGGCAGTGCAGCTGCGCCGCTATACCCGCGATATCGATCCGGATGCGTTTATCACGATCGTTGACAGCTCCGAGATCGTGGGCAAGGGCTTCCGCGGCACGAACTAGCGCGGATATACCCTTCGAATCATTGAATAAAGCCGCCTACGTTGCAAATCGGTCATCTTGGGGTATTTGTCCCCACATTGGGCGATAATGTTGCCAAAGACATCGTTTGCGATCCAGGTGATTCGCTCTAGATACGAAGGGATGATTTCGATGTTCTGTTCGCAGTGTGGCGCCCCCATGGGCGATAACGACAAGTTCTGTGGCGTGTGCGGTGCCCCTAATACCGAGGCCAAGGCCACCGGCCCCGCTCCGCAAGCTCAACCTCAGCCGCAGGGTCAGCCGTTTGCCCAGCCCCAGCCGCAGCCGTTCGTTGCGCCCCAGCCGGCTATGAACGTGCCCAAGGGCTGCATGGCTCAGGCCTTCAACGACATGATTAAGGTTCCCGGCGCCCTGGTTCGCGTATGCCAGATTGCCTTTTTGCCGGCGCTGATCTGCGTCGTGTCGGTGCTGGTGCTGTTTATCCCCGTTATCGGTGGCATCGCGGCGGCCATTGGCTTTTTGCTCGCTTACGTGGCAAGCGTGTGCGGCGCTGGCTTTGCTATCGAGTGGGGTCGCGACCTGTCGCTCAAGGACGATAACGGCATGGAGCGTCCGCTGCTGCGCTCGACCTCCTTTGGGCTGGGCATCTTCTCGTCTGTCATTACGAACGTGCTCGGGTTCGTGGCCATTATTCCGGTGATTGGCGTGGTGTTCTCGGTGCTTGAGAGCGCTGTGATCGGTGCCGTTGGTTCGTACTATTACTTCGGTTCGAGCGGCCTCGAGGGCGCACTCATCGGGTCGATGGGTCTGCTTGTCTTTGCCATGATCGTATCGGCGGTGTTGGGCATTTTCTTTGGCTCTGTTAGACCAACATTGACATATAGGTGATGCCACGGTGGTATAATAG
>OBJP01000885.1_pt1 | contig 15767 bp, 6 predicted proteins | sample 1519821 | NCBI WGS metagenome assembly OBJP01 (sample SAMN04209218, study PRJEB22552) | human gut metagenome | biome: gut; material: feces | host: Homo sapiens | place: USA: Oklahoma | reverse complement strand
GGGTTCCTGCTCCATGCACCGCCTCGCCGATTACCTGCTCATTGCCATGTATTGCCATGCCGATTATTGCGATGCCTATCTTAGCGTGCGTGTTGGGCAAGTACCTGATGTTCCCTGTGGTTTCGCGCACTGATTGGATACAGACAGGCTACTGCTGTTGCCCGTCTGTATCCGGCGACTTGTCCGCCGCTGTATCCGTCTGTTCCTCAGGCAACGTATTGGCAGCCTGTTCCTTACGCCGCCTGCCGTGCAGCAGGGCCTCGAGCATGTCGACCTGACGCTCCAGTTCGTCGATACGACGTACCTGCTGCGAAATCAGCAAGTCGCGTAGGTCATTGTTCTGCTCTTTGCGGGAGACGGGGAAGATGATGGCGCGACGTTCGGGCGATACGTGGAAATCGGATTCGCTGCCGGTACCAGCCGGAAGTGACGATTCCGCCGAGTCGCGCCAAGCTCTCGCTGCTCGCGCACTCTCCGGAATGTTTGGTGCGCCCGCGGCTCCCGAGCGGAAAAGCTCCGAATCTGAAGCCCATTACCATGTTTGGTAGGCCCCGATGGTCGGGGCCGGGTCGCCGGTTCCGGTATGACTTTCCTGCCCTGTCGTCGATGATCCGGGGGGTGTTGTCGCCGGGAACGGGGACGCCCGATGACCGCTGATAGGAACCAGGCCGGCTACACGGACGCTTCAGGGGCGCATGGCGCAGGTCTCGTCGTAATGTGGGTGCGGCGCGGGCGTCCGGACTCCTCCGAGCCCGCGGCGACCGGAAAACCTTCATGACGGGAGGAACGATGATGACCCCGGACGACATCGACGTGTGGGTCGGCCTGGACGTGGGCAAGAGCGCGCACCACGCGCACGCCCTCGACCATGACGGGAACACCCTGTACGACAAGCCGTTGAAACAGGACGAGAAGGCCATCCGCACGATGCTGGGCAAGCTCTCCAAGCATGGCCGTGTGCTGCTGGTCGTGGACCAGCCCAACACCATCGGCTCCCTGCCCCTGACGGTGGCGCGGAACATGGGGATCGCGGTTGCCTACCTTCCCGGCACGGCCATGCGCAGGACCGCGCAGCTGCTGCCCGGGGACGCGAAGACCGACCGCAGGGACGCGCATGTGATCGCGTGGGCCGCGCTCAAGCTGCCCGAGACGCTCAGGGACGCGGGCCCGGATGACGAGACCCTCGCCGCCCTGAAGCTGCTCGCCGGCCACGACGAGGACCTCGCCCACGAATCCACCCGCCACGTCAACCGCCTGCGGAGCCTGCTGCTGCAGACCCACCCCGCGTTCGAACGCGCGCTCAAGGGCGAGAGAATCACGCGCGACGCGACGCTCGCGCTGCTCGAACGATACGGCGGGCCCATGGGCGTGAAACGGGCCGGGATCGAGGACGTGAAGGACTGGGCCAAGTCCAACGGGCTTCGCGCCGGCCGCATCATCGACGACATGTTCAAGGCGATCGGCGAGCAGACCGTCACCGTGCCCGGCACCCTCATGGCCGAGACCATCATCCCCTCCATCGCCCACGACATCAAGACGATCAGGGACCGGCGGCGCGAGGTCGGCCGCCAGGTCGAGAAGCTCCTGGAGGACCACCCTCTTCTCACGGTCCTGACGTCGATGCCCGGGATAGGCGTCAGGACCGCAAGCAACATCCTGCTCGGCATCGGCGGCGACATCGCCAACTTCAAATCGTCCGCCCATCTGGCCGCCTACGCGGGCATATCGCCCGTCACCGGCCAATCCGGCACCAGCATCAAAGGCGAACGGCCCTCCAGGCGGGGCAACAAACGCCTCAAGAACGCGCTGTGGCAGACCGCGTTCGTCGCATCCACCAAACACCCGCCCTCCGTGGCCTATTACAAGCGCAAACGCGAACAGGGCAAACACCACAACGCCGCCATCATCTGCCTCGCGCGTCGGCGCTGCGACGTGATCTACAGCATGCTCAAAAACGGAACCCTCTACCAGGAACCAGCCCTCGTAGCCTGAACCGGGCCACACGGGAAAGGACGCCGGACGCCACCGGCAGGGCGAAGCGCGCCCACGACAGCCAACCGGAATCCCGACACGTCAACTCCCCAAGGAGTTGACAAAAACATAGGAACACCCCCCCCCAGCTTATTTTCCACGCCGGCTTTGGCATTGCCGGAGTTCAGGATTTCGTCTTGCGATTCACGCCAGCGGGCAAGGCAACGTTCGATGCGCTTGTACCCGATTAGAGCCGGATCCAATCCGGCTTCACGGAACATGCGCACGGGTGAGGCACCTTCGTTGTAGTGGACTACACAGTAACGCTTGAAATCATCGGTATAGGTGATGCGCTTCGCCGTGGCTTCCGCCACTGCCGACAACGACTTCAGATACTTGATCTCCTCGGGGCTAAAAGTCCCTCCACCACTGGTCATCCTCATCCCTTACACTCGTTGGAAGGCTCATTGCACACCCCCCTTGATTATGGGGTGAATGCCATAGTTCGGGATAGTAATACTTATAATTCGGACATGCCTAACCCCTAGTAGGGTCGTTTTTATCCCCGTTTAAGTGGAGCCTGAGTAGTGGCTGGACGGCAACTGAACGATAATCGGCCCACGAATGGGGTATACAGGCCCATCCTTCACCTCCCCTACGATTGTGTTCGCTTGGCGATTGTTACCGAGCCTGCGTGAAACGTTTGTTGTGGTGAAACACAAGTTATTTTCGATGCCCGGCCCCATTACATTCAAATCAAAATGCCATACATTGCCCATAAGATTCGGAGATGGTCCACAAGTCATCCGTCTGAGATGCCGCCAATATGACAAATGGCCGATCTGAATAATCAGATCGGCCATTGTTATAGCTGCTCAGTCATAAGCAGCAGTCAAGCTCACGCGTTGAGAGCGCGCTTGGTGGAACGGGACTTGACGAACACGGTCACCGCGGCACCCGCGATCAGCAGACCGATCACGGAGAACAGCATGGTTCCGGCGGCACCGGTGAGCGGCAGCTGGGTGATGTTCTTGACGTTGGTGACCTGGAAGGTGCCCTTGTTGTCCTTGGACAGGTTCCAGGCATCCTTACCAGCGAAGGTGGCAGCAGCATCTGCGGTTGCACCGGTAGTGATCGTGAACTTGCCAACGAAGGTGCCGTTGTAGCCAGTCGGGACCTTCGTCTCAATCACGGTGTAGGTGGTGTTGAGCTTAAGACCGTTCAGAGTGTACTTACCCTCAGCGTTGGATTGCAGTGTGTCCGTGGCGCCTTCAGGGTAAGTGCCATCAGCATTGGCGGTCGGCAGAGAATACGCACCGTTAGAGCCATTGAACTTAAGCGGAGTCTTCGCTTTGAGCTCGTCAGCGGACAGACCGCTAACATCGCCTTCGTACACTTGGAACTCAGCACCAGTCAGAGCAGCAGCGTTCTTGTCGACTTTCTGCCAAGTCACGGCACCAGCCTTGGTGGTTTCTTCCTTGCTGCTCTTCAGGTCGACAACGCCGGCAGCGGCGAGAACGCCAGTGGCGTTGTTCACGGACGGCGCGGCGCCCGTGATAGCAGTGCCAGCGAGAATCGGAGCATTGCCATTCCACACGAGCTTGTGAGTGTCATTATCTTCGACGACCAGCTTTCCACTCTGGTCGACAATCAAGTACAGACCACCCTCAGCGAAGGTGAAGGTCTGGGTCTTGCCACCGTTAGAAGCCGTCGGGGTAATGTCCGTGACAGCCAGATCCTTAAGCGCGTTCACAAAAGCGGTGGTCTGCGCGGCGGTCAGGGTAGTGTTGCCCAGCCAGGCCCACTCGTTCAGGGAATCACCCTTGGTCTGGTCGTTGTAACCAGCAGCAGCGAAAGCAGCATCCACTGCCTCACCGGAGACCAAACCCTCCAGCTCAACGCCAGTGTTGCCATCAGACACATACTTGGCGAGCTCAACGTACTTGAACATGCGCAGGTTAGCCTGCAGGTCAGCGGTGTCAACCGGCTTGGTGTAGAACTGGTTTGCATCCGTGGCGTTGACTGTGATAGTCGTGCTGGAGATGTTGGCCTCAGCCGCGTTGGCGGTGGTGGCGCCGAAGGCCATGCCACCGAGCAGGGTGGCCGCAGCAGCGACACCCGCGAAAAGCTTCCTCAACTTCATGAGAAACCCTCTCTTCCTTATTGTGATTGATTTTCTTGCAATCGCGGAGGCTGCAGACCCACAGCAGGGCCTCCGTGATCCGCAAATCCTTATTGTTTTTTTCGGGGAGGGAAGCCTTCATCGACTCCCCTCAGTCCGCCTTCGGCGGCCAGCTCCCCTCAGCGAGAGGAGCCAAAACCACCTCAAGTTTCTTGAAATCAGACCAGCTGACGCTTACGCCACACCGTGTAGCCCGCAGCAGCCAACAGGGCCATCAGGCCCACGCCACCGCCGAACACCATCCAGTCACGACCAGTCGTGCCACCGGTCAGCGGCAGACTGGAGATAGCCACATACTTGTTCGTGAACTGTGCCGACTCCGTATTCGTTCGGTCGGAATCGTTCTCGCCGTACTCGTAAGAGACAACGGCATCCGTCCTGGAGACCGTGACCTTGACGGTCACCTTATCGTTGTCATACTTCCAACCGGCAGCAGGCTTTTCGGTGTCCTCCGAAGCCTCGAACGTGTAGACCAAATTGTCAGCACCGGTCGGAACCCTGAACTTCAGGTCCCCATTGCCGAAGCCAACCGTCGCGCTCGCGCCGCTAGCAGTCAATTCGTCCTTGGACACAGTCGTAGTCAGTCCATTGTTGGCCAAGCCGGTAACGTCAGCGCACTTACCAGCATTCGCATCCGTGCTATCCACACACTTCAGGTTGAAGCCGAAGTCCGAATTAGCAGCATGTCCCTGCACAACCTTCGTCACCTTGACATCCGAAGCGGGCAAGGTCACGTAAGAAGGCGTGTTGGTTACCGTGAAGGCACCGGATTGTGCGGTCAAACCTTGTAGCTTGAGGTCAGTCTTATCAACCTTGGAGTCATAGCCTTCAACCTTGACCTCGGAAACCGAGTATGTGTGCCCCTCAGGGCCGGCAGGCACCGTGAACTCGTGAGTCCAGTTGCCGGCGGCATTCAGAGTTGCTGAACCGTTGGCATAATCCTCGCCGTCCTGCTTGAGCTGGACCTGCACGGAATCATTCGCGTGATTCTCGTTGTCGTCGGACCAAGTCTTCGTCACCGTAATCTTGGAGACCGGAAGGGTGATGGTCGGCTTCTGCGGGTAGGCGGCGGTCTGCGGATCGCTCGTCGTCGTGCCGCCCTGCGAGGAGGTCACCACGGTCTTGTAGTCGACAGTGGCGCTGGAGTTGTCGTTCGTGTAGAAGTTGTTGTCGCCGGAGGCATTGGCATCGTCCTTGTGGTTCTTAACAGCCTCGTCGAACGCAGCCTGCGTCGGCTTGACATTGAAGCTCACCGTGTAGGTGACGCCGTCCTCAAGCGTGTCGTCGTTGGACGTGACCGGCCAAGACACGGTGCCATCAGCCGCAACCGTCGCCTCCGGGGCGTCATCCCACGCCGTGATCTGGCCGTTCCGGGTCTTCGTGTACGTGAAGCCCGCGGGCTCTCCATTCTCGGAGGCGCTGTCGGAGCTCACGACCCAGCTGGACAGCCTGTCGTGAATCGTCACGTCGGCATACTCAGCCGTCTTGGTGATCTCCTGATAAATGGACTCGAAGATGTTGTTCAGCTGGCCGGCATCCGTGGCGGCCTTGTAGTAGCTGCTGGTCTCGGCGCGGTCACCGAGGTTGGCGTTCCAAGACTTTCCCCACAAATGCTCACTGCTCGTTGCAGTGGCATCCGGGTAGTTGCTGGAGATGCCGTGCATGTACTTGTTCAGGTTGCTCGAGGTGTCGCCGGGGTTGGCACCGCTGACGACGCCGATCGAGTAGATGGTCGTCCCGGCGTCCTTCAGGCTCTTCGCCTTGTTCACCGCGGTGGCGGCGACGGTGGGGTCAAACCCGCTGCCGTGGTTCGGCTCGCCGTCGGTGAAGAAGATGACGACCTTCTTCGCGTTGGCGCGAGGCTGATACGTTAGCGCCGCCTGGGCGCGGTTGAAGGCGTAGTCGGCGGAGGTCGCGCCGGACGCGCTCAGGCCGTTAACCGTGCTCGTCAGTCCGGAGACGTCGTACGTCAGGTTGCTGACGATCTGCGTGTAGTTGTAGGAGGACCAGCCTTCGCGGTAAAAGTCATTGCCGACGCTGGTCTTCTCGGTGCCGGCGAACTTCACCAGGGCGATGCGGTTCCGCTGGCTCTGGTCGGTAATCTTCGCGTTCTCTGCAGCCGTCGCATTGATGAATTTATTGACCGCGGTCTTGAGCGAGTCAATCTTCGTAGGCTGGTTCCAACCGCTAGCGATCTTTTCGGCCATCGAACCGGACACATCCAACACCAGCACGATGTCGAGTGGCTGGTTCGTCACGATCTCGCCCGTACCCGCGCTCTTCGCACCGGTGACGTTCAACGCCACCGTGTACGTGCCGTCTTCATTGGCGGTAACGGTCTTCTCGCGGGCCGGAGCAGACAACGTCGGATCATCCGGCACGCCGTTTGTTCCCTCGGTGGAAAGAGGAGCAGGCGCGCTGGCGGCCGCCTTCTCATCGGTGGTCTGCGATTGTGTCGTGGAGGCATTCCCATCGTCCGCCATGGCGGTCGCGCTCACACCGGCGACGCCACCGAGCATCGCCACGGCGGCAACGATCGCCACTAACCGTTTGCCTTTCCTGCCCGCCGCGGCCCCTACCGCTGCGAACCATTCTGCAATTCTCTTCATAACCTTGCCCGTCTCTTACGATCACGTACGCCAAAACCCGGCGTTACGCTTATAAGGCGTTATGGTATTAAGCAAAAAGCACGAATGCGTACACTCGGGTAGAGGGAATTTTTTACCCGACACTGAAAAGAACCTTGGAATTTTTGAAAAGTGGCACCCTCGTCATCCACCCTGCGATAACGCACTTTTCTTCTCGACGGGGCGTGCCGGTCCCACCATCTGGGAACTGAGGCGGATTTGCCGCCGCTGCGCGGGGGCCGGAGTTACTGACGACCGTCAGTATGCCACTGCTCCGCATGTGTGCAGTATCACATACCGCTACGCATACACGGAGACATACTACATGCAATTTCTGTGAACGCAAACATACGACTCACCAAGGCCGTGTTCTGTTGCGGGCGGTGGTGTTACGGGCAATGTTGTGGGTAGTACCCTAGCCACAAACCTATATAGTGGAGCGGATGACGGGAATCGAACCCGCGTAATCAGTTTGGAAGACTGAGGCTCTACCATTGAGCTACATCCGCGTTAAACGTCGCTTTTGGCGACTTGAGTTATTATACATATTTCTTCGGGGATGGCAAACGCGTGTGGCTGCAGCAGGACCAGCAAATCTAGTTGATGGATTGCGGCTTTGCCGAGGACTCCCCTCAGTCGCCTACGGCGACAGCTCCCCTCAAAGAGGGGAGCTGGAAACCGTCGAAATCACAAATGGATGAGCTGGGACTCGTATGGTTGGAGGTCGGCGCCCATCGCATTCAGAATCACGAACCAGCAGTTTTCGGGCAGCGAGTCGAGCTTGTCGATCTGGTTCTTGAGCAGGCGCACGTCGCGGCTGGTGAGCGCGCCCCACAGGTTAACCATGATGGAGACGTTGTACAGCATGTAGCACTCGGGGGCCTCGGGCGCTATTCCACAGAAATCGTCACCACCGCGGAGGCAATCGAACCATCGTGGCTCAGGGAAATATGGATATGCGGCATCGACCCCGCACCGATAGTCGAGCGCTGCGCCGAACGCGCATTCCGCCGCTCCTGCATCACTGCATAAGGCCCGTTATCGGAAGCAGGGGAATAAGCAGAGGAATAGCGAGCGCCTGCAGCCGAATTCGCGTAATCAGTTTGGAAGACTGACGCCGTCCCCTTACCCAGAGACACATGCGGCACACCACGGGAATCGTCCAAGATCTCGATTTCAGGCCACGGGAAATTATCAAGCGTGAACGGATAGGGGGCATCGCCAAGATAATCGCACCAGGCTTTGAGGAACGCCTCCTTGCCCGCCCATTTGGCGGCCAGATGGACGGCCTCCCCGTCATTCTTCTGGCGCGCGCGGTCGGATGCCTGCCGCACCTCACGCACGGAGAACAGCGCACGCATGCGAGACCCCGGCTCCGCCAACTGTTCGGCGAATGCGGCCACATCCACCACGTCATGCCCCAAACCACAAGTATTCATGCTTCCTATTGTGTACCGCTTCGCGCGTAATCTCTACACCTCATCAGAATTGGGGCCTGATTTCCATTTCAGGGGGAAAAGATTCACTATGCTGGATGACCTCGCGCAATACCGCAAACATCTTGGGCTGGCTGCCTAGCCGTCCAAAAAAACATCCGTGCCCCGCCCCGAAGGTCTATCTCCGTTTCGAGGGGCGGATTTTGACCGTTCCGGAGGTCTACTTCCGTTTCAAGGGGCTGGTCATCCTCCATACCACGAGTATCCGCAGCATAACGCCAACGCCATTCCGCCGTTTTTACGCCTTGTCTACTTGGGTAACAGCCCCTTGAAACGGAAGTAGACCTCCGGCGAATGCCAAATCAGCCCCTTGAAACGCAGAAAGCCCACTCCGAGGGAGGGGCTTTCGTATGTTCTGCATATTTCTCTCACTGAGTTTGTGCCAGCGAGAAAGCTCCAGGGGAAACTCCCCTCACCCGCTTCGCGGGAGCTCCCCTCAAAGAGGGGAGCCGAGATCCGGTGCGCTACTGGCTCCCATCAACCGAGGGGAGCCAGAGGGGCATCAGGCCTCGTAGTAGCCGTCGGCGCCGAGGCGGGCGTCCGGGTTGAGGAGCATCGCCTTTTCGACCTCGTGGTGGTCGTAGCCACGGTGATCCTCGCGGAAGCGACGGTTGTCGATCGGCTCGTAGAGCGCGGCGCGACCCATCATGCCTTCCTCAAGGTGACGCTGGCCGGCGGCCAGGCGGGCGTTGGCACGCTCACGCCAAGCTTCCAGTGCGGCCTCACCATCGGCCTTGGCCACGGCCGCCTCGAAGGCACCCGGATGGACCAGAGCCACGAAGCCGGAAACATGTCCGAAGCCGAGCGAGGTGGCCAGACCGGCCTTGACCGGGCGACCAGCGGTCTCGCGACCGAACTCGTCCTCACCACCGCCGATGCGCAGGGGCTTCCTAACCCAGACCATGTGGTCGTCGCGCTGGAGCTTCGGATCCACGCAGTCGAGCGCCGCGTTCGCCGGAATCACGCCGGACTTGAACAGCTGCGTCAGACCGTTGACCTGGAAGATGCAGGCACCACCCTTGGCGTGGCCGGTAAGCGTCTTCTGCGAGATCACGAACAGCGGGTTGCCGTCGGTGCGGCCGATGGCGTGGGCCAGCGTGTTGTGCAGCTCGGATTCGTTCGGGTCGTTGGCGTTGGTGGACGTGTCGTGCTTGGAGACCACGGCGATGTCGTCGGCTGAGACGCCGAGCTTAGCCAGGTCGTGCACGAGCTTGGAGTCCTTGCCACCGAGGCCGGCAGCCAGGGCACCGAGGCCCGGAGCCGGGATCGAGGTGTGAGCACCATCCGCGTAGGAGTGGATGAAGCCGACCACGGCCGCAACCGGCAGGCCGAGCTTTTCGGCGATGTCACCGCGGGTCACGAGGATCGTGCCGCCGCCCTGGGATTCCAGGAAGCCGCCACGGCGACGATCGTTCGCGCGGCTGAAGAAGCGCGCGTCGATGCCCTTGCCGTACATTTCCTCCGAGTTGGCGGTGGCGTTCATGTTGCCGAAGCCGATCACGGATTCCACGCCGATGTCGTCGATCGCACCGGTGACCACGAAGTCGGCCTTGCCGAGGGCGATCTTGTCGACGCCTTCTTCAAGGGAGACGGCCGCGGTGGCGCAGGCGGAGACCGGCTGAATCATGTTGCCGTAGCCGCCGATGTAGGACTGCATCACGTGAGCCGCGACCACGTTCGGCAGGGCTTCCTGCAGGATGTCGGTCGGGATCTCGTGGTTGAGGAAGCGGTCGAGGTACAGCTTGCGCATCGACATCATGCCACCGAAGCCGGTGCCCTGGGTCGAAGCCACCAGCGAGGGGTGGATGGACTCGAGGATTTCGGCCGGGGTGAAGCCGGCGCCCAGGTAGGCGTCCACAGTGGTGACGATGTTCCACAGGGCGATCTTGTCGACGTCGCCGACCATCGAGGCGGGAATGCCCCATCGGGTCGGGTCGAAGCCCTTCGGGAACTGGCCGCCGACTGTGCGGGTCATGGTGGCGCGGCGCGGCACGCGGATCATCGAGCCGGCGTGGCGGGTCACGTTCCATTCGCCGGATTCCTCATCCGGGGCGATGGTGGTGTGAGCCTCGTCCAACTTGACGTATTCGGCGGCGACTTCGCGGGTGGGCACAGAGAAGGTGACGTCGTGGTCGAGGAAGACCTCGGCTTCCTCTTCGTCAGCACCGTCCTTGTAGTCGTTGCCCATGCCTTCCTCGAACGGGCGGATGCCGGAGCGGGCCACGACCTCGTCGTGGTAGCGCTCGGCGATGTCCTCTTCGGGCACGAGGTTGCCGTCGGTGTCGTACCAGCCGGGCTTCGGGCTGTCGGCCCAAGTCAGCAGGCCCATGTTCCACGCAAGTTCGAGCACTGCGCCGGCGCTCAGGTCGACGGTGCCGTCCGAGTGGATGCCGAGTTCGGCCTGGGCGCGCGTACGACCGGAGCCCCACGGGCCCAGCTCACCGACGGAAACGATGACGATTTCGTCTTCCGGCTTGGCAGTGACGTTGGTCCAATCGTTCAAGTCGACCGGGGCCTGCTTGGTGACGATCGGTGTGGGCAGCGCCTTGATTTGCTGCCCACGCGAGGAGTCGGACAGTCCAGTGGACCGTCCGGCGACGGAGCCATCCGTTTCCTGAGACGAGGCCGCAGCAGCTTCCTTCTCGGCGTCGGCCATGGCCTCCGCACGCAGGGCCTTGATGTCGATGGGCTCGGAGCCGAGGCCACCGGTCAGGTCCACATCGAGCGGGGCCTTGAGGGCCTGCTCGCGCGATTCGGCAGTGCACAGGTCGAGCAGCTTGGCCGCAATCTGTGCGGTGGAGTAGGTGCGGATGCCGTGACGTTCAACGACGGCGACCAGCGGGTCGTTACCGCCCATCAGGCCGGTGCCACGCACCCAGCCGATCTTCGGGTGAGCGAAGGTGACGCGGCTCGACCACACCTTTTCAGCGCGGGCACGGTTGACGATGGCGTCAAAGGCGCTCTTGACTTCGCCGTAGGCACCGTCGCCGCCGAATACGCCGCGGTTCGGGGAACCGGGCAGCACCACGTGGAGCTTGTGCTGCACGTTGGTGTCGGCACCGATGTGGCTGAAGCCGGCGATGGCGCGTTCCACGCCCCACAGCATCAGTCGGGCCTGCGATTCGAACAGGTCGCCGGAGTCGGCGAGCGTGCCATGGACCGGCGGAGCGGCGAACGGGAAGAACAGGGTCGGCTCCCACGCGGGCTTCAGAATCGTGGTGGTAGCACCGGAGGTCTTCTTCTGCTCGTGGCCCACCCAGTCGACCAGTGCGTCGACGTCGCGGTAGCTGGAAAGGTTGGCCGGAACCAGCCACAGCTTGGCGTTGCCGGTAGCGTGCTCGCGGTAGGCCTGCTTAGCCCAAGCCTTAATGGACGGCTTGAAGCTGTGCGAGGTGGCCACCACAGTGGCACCGCCTGCGAGCAGGCCTTCGACCACCTGAGCGGCAATCGAGTTCGGGCTCACGCCGGTGACGATGGCGATATCATTCGCGTAACGGGAGGCGTTCTTGTTGGACGCAACCTGTTCGAGGGCCTCGGAGCCGGCCTTCTGGAAGACGGCCTTGAGTTCTTCGCTCTCCGACTCGTTGGCGAACCACTGGGCTTCGGCGGCGATGGTCTTGCCAAGGCCGATGAAGCTGCCGTTCAGGGCGGCGGGATCGTTGTCGTAGTAGGCGCGGGCGAGGTCTTCGCGGGCGGAAGCCCACCGATCATCGAAGAGGATGGCCTTGTTGGCGTCGAAGCGCGGAGCGACCTGCTTAGGCCAGTCGGAGCCAAGTTCGGCTTCAACCGCGGCCACGACGGCGGCGTTCTCGTCCTCGGATTCTTCCGGAGCCGGAGCGGCCACGCCGAGCTCGTTCAGCACGAAGCGGGCGGTGGCGGCGAGCACGCCGTTGGAACCGGTGACCTTCTCGGCGAAGGCGTCGAGCGCGGCGGAATCGACCACAGCGCCACCAGCGGCACCACCGGCGGACGGCAGGGCCACGGCAACACCCTTGAGCTGGGCGACGACCTCAACGGCCGCATCAATCAGCTTGTCGGCTTCCGGCTTGTTCTGCACGGCGGCGGTGGGCAGCTTAGCCAGGTCGCCGCCACGGGAGCTGGCACCCTCGCGAGTGTCGAGCAGCAGTGTGGCGAGCACGCTGGCCACCCAACCTTCACCGAGCTGCCATACGTTGGTCACGCGGTCGCGGATGTACTGCTGCTTGACGCCGGCGGCACCGAACAGCGAGCGCAGGCGGTCGCGCAGCGCCTCGGAGAGCACGGCACCGAACGGCTTGTAGTTCGGGGCGGCCTTGTTGACGATTTGGGCGAGCTTGTCGAGCGTCGCTTCAGCAGCACCGTCCACGCTGGCGACTCCCAGCTCGGAGCTGATGTCCATGAGCAGCTGGTTGCGGCGAGAAGAGACACCGTTAGTCAGGGTGTCGGTGGTGTCGTTGCTGCCGATCTGGTCGATGCGCACCTTGGCGGAGTAGGCCATGAGCACGCCGATGGCATCGGAAGCCTTGAAGGGCAGGTCGGCGACGGCGGCACCGGACGGCGCGCCGGCCGCGGCCTGCCCTGATTGCAGGCCGCGCGAGGAGGCGGACAGTCCAGTGGACTGTCCGGCGACAGAGCCATCCGTTGTCTGAGCAGCCTCAGTCGCGGCATTTGCCGGAGCAGCACCCGATCCGAGCTTGGCGACGGCGGAACCACCGGCAGGAGCGGTTTCGACCGGGGCCGAGGCCGCAGCCTCTTCCGGCTCATCGTCGGGAACCAGCGAATCGGTGTCGGTCATGTAGACGCGGCCTTCATCGCGGCCGACGTTGTAGACGACCGTATCGTTGCCGGCGAACTCGGGCAGACGTAGGGTCTTGGTACCGAGGTTGGCCAGGGTCGGGGCGTTGCCGAGGCCGACTTCGACGTATTCTTCCACGCCGAGGCCACCCTGTTCGCGCTGACCGAAGAGCAGCGCCTGGGTTTCAATCCAACGCACCGGGGAGGCGAACTGCCAGGAGAGCAGTTCGGTCAAGAGCAGACGGCCGAGCTTCTGGTCGTCGGCAGCGTAGGAATCCCACACGGCCGGGTCGTCAAGCACGGCCTTGATGCGTTCGGACGGCACGGCTTCGAGGATCTTGGCGGCGAATTCCTTGGTCATCTCGAACGGGGTGGCCACCAGGTTCGGGATGTAGCGGTCCACCAGACGGCCACGGTAGTCGATGTAAGCAGGAAGCAGCGCGTCGAGCTTGTCGCGGAATTCCGGCACGCCCTTGCGCAGTAGCGTGGAGTGGAACGGCACATCGATGCCGGGCACCAGCATGAACGCGGGCTTGCCACCGAATGCGGCCACGCGGCGGGCGGAATCGGCCTTCAGAGCCTTGAGTCCGGCGATCGTACCGGCGATGGCGTACTGCTGGCCGGCGAGGTTGTAGTTCACAATCTCCAGGAATTCGCCGGACGCCTTGGCCACGGATTCCACATATTCCTTGACGTGCGCGTCGTCCACACCGAACTGGTTCGGACGAAGGGCACCCATGCGGTAGTTGGAGCGACCCTGTGCGTCACGCTCGATGAGGTGGTGCATGGTGGAACCACGGTGGAACACGAGCTCCAGCACGGTTTCCAGCGGAATCACGTCGGCGAACGCGGACAGCGCGTTGTATTCGCCGAGCGAGTGGCCGGCGAAGTAGGCGGGCCAGATGTCGGCGCCGGCTTCGCGCAGACGGGCGGTCTGGGCAAAAGCAACCGTCGCGAGCGCCACCTGCGTGAACTGCGTCAGGTTGAGCAGGCCTTCGGGGTGACGGTAGGTCACGCCGTTGGCGGTGAGCTCCTTCGGGTTATCGCGCACGAGGCCCAGGATCGAGAAGCCGAGCTTGGAGCGGGTGAGCTTGTCGGCGCGCTCCCACACGTCGCGGGCGGCGGCGGACTTGGCACGCTCGTCCAGAACCATGCCCTGCTTCTGGATGCCCTGGCCGGGGTAGACGAAGGCGGCGCGCGGTGCGCGGACCAGTGCGGTGCCGCGGGAGACGAGCTGGCCGTCGATACGGCAGGTGACTTCGAGGGTCATGCCGCCGTGGCGCACCTTGCCGACGCGCTCGACGGAGATTTCGACGGTGTCGTCAAGCTGAACCATGCCGTACATGTTGTAGGTCCAGCCGGCAATCTCGTAGTGGGCACCCTTCTCGTCCAGCGCCTGCACGGCGTGCTGGGCGGTGGCGGACAGCCACATGCCGTGCACAAGCGGAGCGGCCAAACCGGAGATGCGAGCGCCACGAGTGGAGGTGTGGATCGGGTTGAAGTCGCCGGAAGTGCGGGCGAAGGCGGTCATGTCGTGTGGGGCGACGACCTTCACGCGGCGCAGCAGACGGCGCGGCGTGGGCGCGATCTCCTCGTGCTCGGCGTCGCCGAACTCGGGGGCGTCTGCCGGCAAAGCATCGGAGTAGACGCGGCCGCGGATCGCGAAACGCTCGGTTTCGCGGGCAAGCAGCGTGCCGTCGGCAGCGGTGTGGGTCACGTGGATGGTGACCACGCGGCCGGAGGCGGACTCGAAGTAATCCTCAGCCCAAGACTTCAGGGTGATGGTTTCACCGGTGTGCTTAAGCAGGTCCTCCTCGTTCACCTCAAGTTCGATGAGGTGGTCGAGGTGGACGGCGTTGAGCAGGCCTTCAATCACCGGGTAGCCCTTGACGTACACGGAGCCGAGCGCCGTGTAAATCGCCGGCCAGGCCGGGCCGACCAGCGCATCGGGAGCGATGCGGCTGGGCTGCAGGGTCGTCGGCAGAGCGGCGCCGGTGGCCGCTTCGTGGTCGAAGCCGAGGTTGGCGGAGAGGGTGTAGGCGGCGGTGGCGGTAGCAAACGGACGCTCGTCAGAGGTCTTGCCGTCAAGCTGCGGCATCTCGGTGAGCTTGTCGCCGGTGATGGCGGTGTTGCCGATGCCTGCGGTGGCGGCGAGCATCGCGTAGACGTCCGGAATCAGGCGTTCGCGGTCCACGACCGGCACACGGCCGGGCTCGGTGCCTTCCACGATGAGCGGGATGACGATATCGCGCACGGCGTGCTTGGAGGTGCCGCCGTCCGGGTCGTTGTCCCAGTAGGTGTCGAGGTGGATGTCCAGATCGTACTTGCCGGCCGCGGCGTCAAACGCGCGGATTTCGTAGTACTGGTCGCCCAGGGCGGTGCCGTAGGCCGGGTTGTCGGTGATGTGGCCGACCCAGGAGATGTTCGGGGACTTGCGGATGAAGTCTTCGGCGCTGGTGGCCTCGCCAAGTGCGGCGAAATCGTCGTTCTCAGCGGCATCGGCGGCCTGCTGTTCGTCCTGCACGCGCTTGATGGCGGCGGTTTCGAAGCGGCCGAGGATGTCGGCGATCGGCTCGTCGATGGTGGTGATGCCGGCCACGGAGATCGGGCCGGGGATGGCACGCACGGAATCGGCGGAGTAGCGCTGGTCTTCGGACTGCCAGAGCTGGTCCTGACCCCACCAACGCAGCAGGTCGTTGTCGATGACGGGCACGAACG
>OBJP01000867.1_pt1 | contig 15997 bp, 15 predicted proteins | sample 1519821 | NCBI WGS metagenome assembly OBJP01 (sample SAMN04209218, study PRJEB22552) | human gut metagenome | biome: gut; material: feces | host: Homo sapiens | place: USA: Oklahoma | reverse complement strand
CTAGTTAATAATCCTTTAAACACACATAGGGTTTTCGGCCCTACAATTTTTGAAGCCAACTTTTAGTCGACCCTATCTAATTGCGGATTACCTAATTATTTTGTTTTTTCAATGATTTCTGTGAAGCTATCTTCTTTCAAACTAGCACCACCAATTAATGCACCATCAATATCTGGTTGAGCCATATATTCAACGATGTTGTTAGGTTTAACACTTCCACCATATTGGATACGTACTTTTTCAGCAGCTTCTTCACCATACATAACCTTAACTTGGTCACGTACGATTTTACAGCAGTTTTCAGCAATTTCAACTGAAGCAGATTTTCCAGTTCCGATAGCCCAGATTGGTTCGTAAGCAATTACCATTTCACCAACACATTTTGGACATAAGTCAGCTAAAGAACCAGCTAATTCTTCACGAATTACTTTTTCTGAGTTTCCAGCATCGTAATCAGCTTCTGTTTCACCAACACATAAGATTGGAGTGATTCCAGCTTTAATTAAACGTTTTGCTTTTTTGTTTACTGTTTCATCAGTATCACCGAACATTTCACGACGTTCTGAGTGACCGATAATGCAGTATTTAACTCCCATTTCTTCTAACATAGGAACACTAACTTCACCAGTGAAAGCTCCACTATCTTCAAAGTGGCAGTTTTCAGCAGCTACAACTAAGTTTTTAGCGTGATCCAATGCAGTTCTTAAATCAGTAAATGGACATCCAATTCCATAAGTAGCATTTTCGCTAGCAGCAACACCATCAACAGCTTCGAAGAAAGCTTTTGTTTCAGCGTTGTTTTTGTTCATTTTCCAGTTTCCAACGATAATAGGTTTTCTCATCTTAAGTACATCTCCTTATTACTTTTCGCTGATAATAGCAATACCAGGTAATGTTTTACCTTCCATATATTCCAAACTAGCTCCACCACCAGTTGAAACGTGAGAGAATTTGTCTGCATATCCTAATTGTTTTGCTGCAGCAGCAGAGTCTCCACCACCGATTACTGTAATAGCTTCTGGTAATTCAGAGATAGCTTTACATACTTCTTCAGTACCTTTAGCGAATTTAGGCATTTCGAATACACCCATAGGTCCATTCCATACTACAGTTTTAGCACCAGCTAAAGTTTCTTTGAACAATTCAACAGATTTAGGACCAATATCTAATCCCATCCATCCATCAGGAATTTGTCCAGCATCAGCAACACTAGTGTTAGCTTCTTCACTGAATGCATCAGCGATTACGTTATCTACAGGAAGAACTAATTTATCTCCAGCTTTTTCTAAATATTCTTTTGCCAAATCCAATTTGTCATCTTCAACTAATGAAGTACCGATTGAACCACCAACAGCTTTAGAGAATGTATAAGCCATTCCACCACCGATGATAACTTTGTCAGCTTTTTTCAATAAGTTGTCAACAACATCGATCTTACTAGATACTTTAGATCCACCAATGATGGCTACAAATGGGTGAGCTGGTTCATCAACAGCTTTTCCTAACATTGTAACTTCTTTTTCAACTAAGAATCCTAATCCGTTTTCTTTAATGTTTGTAGGGATACCTACAGTAGAAGCGTGAGCACGGTGAACAGATCCGAATGCATCTTCAACGAATACTTCACCTAAACTAGCCCAATATGCACCTAATTCAGGATCGTTTTTACTTTCGCCTTTTTCATAACGAGTATTTTGCATTAATACGATTTCACCATCAGCTAATGCATTTACAGCGTTTTCTAATTCTTCACCACGAGTTACTGGGCAGAAAGTTACTTTTACATCTGGTAACAATTCTTGTAAACGCACGGCTACGCATTCCAAGTTGTTTTTAGCTTTGTCTTCTTCAGTCTTAACTTTTCCTAAGTGAGACATCAAAATAACTCTAGCTTTGTTTTCTACTAAATATTTAATTGTAGGTAAAGCCATTACGATACGGTTATCATCAGTGATAACACCATCTTTTCTTGGCACGTTAAAATCACAACGTACGATGACCTTTTTTCCAGCTACATCAAGGTCTTTAACAGTTCTCTTTGTCATGTATATTCCTCCTACTGTCATTTTTGCACATCCATTATATCACTACATAAATTGATTGACTAGTTTTTCACAAGTAAAATATTTCACAAAAAGCGCTTACATCACTTACTTGTGGTAATTACGACCATTATTGATCATAAAACCACGATAAATCTGTTCCAACATCAAGACACGGGTCATTAAATGCGTAAAAGTTAGATCCGATAATTTCCAACGATAATTCGCTCTAGAAACTAATTTTTCACTTGGTCCAAGACTTCCCGCAATCACAAAGACAACATTTGAATACTTCATTTGCCACATATCCAAATTTTTCGCAAACGACTCAGAATCAATCATCTTTCCATGAAGATCAAGCAATACCACAAAATCTTGATCTGATAATTTTTCTAGAACACGATTTCCCTCTTTTTCTTTCACCAATAAGACTTCAGCTTCTCTAGAAACATGTTCATTTGCTTCATCCTTGACTTCGATTTCGCTAAACTTACAAAATGCCGACAAACGCTTCATATATTCTTTCTCTAAAGACTGTAAAGCCTTATCTTTATTCTTACCAATCGCAATTAATTTAATCACAATACCCCTCCATCATTATTCTCTTGAATATCTTTCACAAAATAATCATACCGATCCAAAAATAATTTCATTGTTTGATAGCTAGATGTAGATTTATAATCCACTTCTTCTACCTTATCTTCATCAAATGATAAGATTTGTGCATTGGGAAAACCCAATAATATAGGTGAATGTGTCGCAATGATAAATTGACATTTTTGTTTCACACATTCCTCAATCAAGTATAATAATGCCAATTGATTCTGACAAGATAAAGCCGCTTCCGGTTCATCCAAAAAGTAAAGTCCATTTTTATTCGTTTGTTTCATCAATACAGAAAAGAAACTTTGACCATGCGATTGATCATGATATCTTTCAGACAAAACACCACTATACTCCATTTCTTTTGTCGCGACATTATAGAAGCTTTCTGCACGCAAGAAATACATCCAATCCGGTTTTCTAGAACGCCACAAACGCATATGTTCATGCAATCTAGAATACGAATCATACGTAGAAAAATTATAGTTTCTTGTTCCACCTTCTGGATTCAATCCATTTTTAATCGCAAGAGCCTCTAATAAAGTGGATTTACCACTTCCGTTTTCTCCACAAAAGAAAGTGACCGGCTTATTAAACATGAATTGATCAATACTTCGAATACTTTTAATATCGGCCACATAATCATCAATTTCATCCCACAAGATGTCAAATCCATTTATAAACATATATATCACCTAAAAAAAATAGTACTCTATTCGAGTACTAAATTCCATGATGATTTACATAATAAATATAGATACATAATCCAATCAAGATAAATCCCAATATCCAATTAAGCATTTCTTTTTACAATTCCATAATAGACTTTTGAAGTTAATACATAAATCACAATGTAGACTAGGGCAAAAGCCACAAAACACATAGATGTTGTTCGAACATAAAGCCATGAATCGCTCACAAACAACAAATGAAGTAACTTTTCAATCATTGGATACGCAAAACAAACATGAAGTCCTGCAACAAGTAATGGCATAAAGAATACCGTCAGTACTTGCGAATGAATAGCCTTCTTTACATCACTTTGTTCTAGACCTACTTTTTGCATAATTTCAAAACGATCCTTATCTTCATAGCCTTCAGTAATCTGTTTGTAGTACATAATCAGAATGGTTGCCATGATAAATAAGAAGCTTAAGAAGATTCCAATAAATAAGATGCCTGCATATAATTCAATCAAACCTTGTTTCTGATCCGATTTATTTGTCCAAATAAAATTATTTATATTTCCATTTTGAGTTAATTTTTCAATAACCCTACGATCATTCGCATCACAATCAAATGAATAACTAGCATATATTGTACTCGCGTCGTCGCCATACACATTTGTCTGATCTTCTTGCATCGTTTCTAAAGTCTTTTCTGAATCCACAATAATATAATAATGCTCTGTCACATTGGGATTTCTTTCATCCATCTTCAAGTGGTCTAATTGTTTCTTCACAACATATTCTTTTCCAAATAAAGATAAAGTTTTCTCTTTAGCCTTTTCTACATTGGAATACACATAGATTTCATTTGGCTTTAAAGAACCCTTGATATTTTCATAATCTTGAATATCTTTTAATGGAAGACAATAAAATTCTTGAATTTCATTTACGGCATTAATTCCCTCATCACGATAATCTGTAATCAAAGTGCCATTCTTTAAATATCCTGCATAACCCAACTCTTTATACGCAAGAAGATTCTTTGGAACAATGCCCATACGAATCAATTCTTCATTCATTTCATCAAAATCAATATTGGCAGCTTCCCCATATCCTGTTCCAATAAAATCTCTTGGATATTGTGAATCCACAACACGATCAATACTTGACCACATGCTAAGGGTTGACGACAGCATGACTAAAACCATTGTTGAAAGAATACAAATATTCGCAAGTCCTACGGCATTTTGTTTCATACGATACATCATGCCAGAAATACTAATAAAGTGATTCGTCTTATAATAGTAATTCTTGTTTTTCTTCATTAATTTTAAGAAAGTGACCGAAATCGATGTAAATAATAAATACGTTCCAATAATGACAAGTACTACAGCCACAAAAAAGACGTAGAGTGCGCTTAAAGGATTTTTAGTAGTAATTGATAAATAGTATCCAATACCTAGACAAAGAATACCAATAATGGAAAGAAACCATTTGGCCTTAGGCTCTTTTTCACCCATATGATCGGAATGAAGCAATTCAATCGGACTTGAAATATGAATACGAATCATAGAATAGAAATAGATCAATACATAAATCAATCCAATCACAAGAACACATTGTCTCATACCTATAAAAGAAAAGTAGAAGCCGAGTATAATGTCTGCACCAATCATTTTTGCGATAACCAAAAACATCGCTTTATCCAGTAAAACACCTAATCCAATTCCTAAAATTAATGAAACAAGTAGAGTTATTAATGTTTCATAAAACAAAACTCGAGCTAAGTGTTTCTTTTCCATTCCCAATATAGAGAATAATGCGAATTCTTTTTGTCTTCTTTTAATCAAGAAACTATGTGTATAGAACAAGAAAATAAACGCAAAGATTTCAATAATCACAGTGCCAAAACCTAATAACTGCTTTATAGATGCTCCTCCTACAATTTCATTTAAATGTGGATTATTTGCCAAAGAAACAACCATATACAACATCATTGTCGTTAAGACACTCGTTAATATATAAGGAATGATGGTACGCGCATTCTTCTTCAAATTATCTACAGCTAAATTTAAATAGAAAGCTCTACTCATGATGCACACCACCTGTAGCTAATAATGTCAACGTATCACTAATACATTGGTACATCTGATCTAAATTCTTATTTCCCTTATAAATTTCATGGAAAATTTTTCCATCCTTAATAAACAGAACGCGAGAAGCGTGACTTGCTGCCTTTGTCGAATGAGTAACCATTACGATTGTTTGTTGATTCGCATTGATTGTTCCAAATAAATGTAAAAGTTCCTCTGTACTCTTTGAATCCAAAGCTCCCGTTGGCTCATCGGCCAAAATTAGATCTGGATTTGTGATGATAGCACGAGCTACAGCTACACGCTGCTTTTGTCCACCACTAATTTCATATGGAAACTTATCTAAAATACCCTCAATCCCTAGTTGTTTTGCGATAGGTTCCAATCTTTTTTTCATTTCTGGATATTTTTTCTTGCTTAAAACCAAAGGCAAGAAAATATTATCGCGATTATTAAAATTATCTAATAAGTTAAAATCTTGGAATACAAAGCCCAAGTGTTCTCTTCGAAAGTTCGCAATTTCCTTTTCTGAAATATGCGTAATATCTTTACCATGTAATAAGACTTGTCCACTTGTTGGTTTATCTAAAGCTGCCAAGATATTTAATAGTGTTGTCTTACCAGATCCAGACTCACCCATAATAGCGACATATTCGCCTTTATTCACACTAAAGTTTACGTTGGTCAATGCCTGTACTTGATTCTGTGTAAATCTTGTTGTATATACTTTTTTTAAATTTTTTACTTCCAATAATGCCATATTCATTACCTCCATGTACACCAAAATTCTACAAAGAATTCAAAAATGCAGCCATCGATTCAGCTAACACTATTCTTACAAGATTGTAAGATTACTCAATTCTTCCTTCAAAATGCGTAAGGTCTAATATCACTCGAGTGCCCTTACCTACATTAGATTCAATCGTTATTTTATGATTCAGCATATCTAAAATATTTTTACATAAATATAGACCTAAACCACTTGCCGTTTTATCACTACGTCCATTCATACCTGTATATCCTTTTTCAAACACACGACTTAGATCACTTGCACTAATACCAATACCCGTATCTTCAATAACTAAAACATGTTTAGACTTCATATATATAGATATCAAACCATTTTCATTGGTATATTTAAGACTATTCGAAAGAATTTGTTCCAACACAAACACAAGCCACTTTTCATCACTCAAAATAACATCCCCGGTTTCTTTAAAACTCAACTGAATGTGTTTACGAATAAATTCTGTAGAAAAGCGACGAATCGATTGTCGAATCAAATCATCCAACTCCAATTCTTTAAATAAGAAATCAGTATGCGTACTATGTAAGCGTAAATAGGCTAAAACCATATCTGTATATTGATCCATACGTAAGAGTTGTAACTTAATTTCACTACGACTCAATTCCTCATCTTCAAGTAGTAATTTCATAGCGGCAATGGGAAGCTTAGCCTGATGTACCCACATCGTAAAATAATCTTCTAGATCATGCATTTTGTTTTCTGAAGAAATAACATACTCATCATGATTGTCTTTCATAGCCACTAAGATTTTATGATAATCTTCTCCCATCAATGAAAAATCTTGAAGATCACAAGACAAAGAAACATTACTATTGGATTGAAGTGTTACTAAGGTTTGGTGTTTCTTATAATATTTGTAGTAATCCCAAAAGAAACAAACTACCAACAATACACATAAAATCATAAAGGCATATGTAAAAACTTCAAGTTCTAAATTATAGAGTTTAAATACAACATAACATGTAAAAAGACTAAAAGTATATATAACTATAAACAAACGTCGATCTTTTAAATAATGACTAAACAACTTCATATCTTATATCCCAATCCTTTTTTTGTTTGAATAAAATCCACAATGCCAATACTCTCTAACTTTTTACGCAAACGATTCACATTCACACTTAGTGCATTTTCATCCACATAAAAGTCCGTCTTCCACAAATATTCCATTAAACTATCTCGAGATACAATCGTCCCCTTCTTTTCCATAAGTAAACGTAGGATCTTAGCCTCATTCTTACTCAGTTCAATTTGAGAAGATTGAAAACATACCGTATTATCATCTAAATTAAAGCGTACACCTTGATATTCAAGGATATTATGATTGGATACAAAGTCATAGCTACGCCTTAAGATTGCCGTAATTTTAGCAGCTAGAACATTTAAATCAAATGGTTTGCATACAAAATCATCCGCACCCTTAGAGATAGCCATCACAATACTCATATTGTCTGTAGCACTTGAAATAAAAATAATTGGAACTTTGGATCCTTCACGAATCTTTTCCGTCCACAAATATCCATTCAAATAAGGCAGTGTTATATCCATTAATACTAAGTCTGGATTGAAAGATTGAAATACATCCATCACATTATAAAAATCAACAACTCGATTAACATCATAGTTCCAAGATTTAAGAAACGATTCTAACTTTTTTGAGATGAGTTCATCATCTTCTACAATCATTATTTTATACATAGTCTCACCCACTTTATTATACTGCATAAGCCAGGAAATCTTTCTAACAATGCTGTAAGATAAAACAAAGAGGAAGCGATAGTATAATCTATCTTCAAACGGGAATTCTCATTCTAGAAGTATTTTTATGTTTACTCTTAAACAAGCTTTTAAAGAACAAATTAAGCAAAAAAATACGATACCCTATCTGTATCGCATTACTATTAAATTGTTGAAATATGCGTACATATAAAGCTATGTGAGCTATACATAATTTGTATTATTAATCGTATTCAAGAAAAGAAAACCAATATTCTGCATAATAGTATCAGCTATCATATCCACATCGTAACTTTTGGTTCTGTGAATATGTCCACCTACAACATCACAACAACAAAAGAAATCACAAATACATTATTAAAAGTAAAGCCAAATTTCTATCTACTTAGCAAAGACTTCGTGGATGAATCCACATCAAAAGAAGATATGGAAATCCTATTTAAACAAATTGGAAGACTTACTAAAGTATCCCCTGTTTATTTTGTATATGGCAATCATAAAAGCAAAACAAAATTCACAAGAAATAAACTCAATCACAAAATCACTAAAAACAATATTATCATTCTAAATGATCAAGAAGTACATTTAAACAACATAACTCTAATCGGCAGAAAAGACTACACAAACAAAAATCATTAGCTCAGGCCTTGTTGGTTGAGGTTTTACAATGAGAACAGAGGGTATATGTGAGTATGCGGTAGTCAATGTCACACAAGAGAAATAAACGATATTCTAGCAAAAATCTTTATGGTAACAAAACTGGTGCATTATCGAAGTTTGTTGGATCAATGTTCTGTTCTAGCAAAAATTCATATGGTAACAAAACTTCGACAATACATATAATTATAACTTCCACGTTCTGTTCTAGCAAAAATTCATATGGTAACAAAACTCGAACCTTTAAAGGTAGCTTTCACGCTTCGTTCTGTTCTAGCAAAAATTCATATGGTAACAAAACCTGCTACATGTTCTTTGATTGTTATGTTTTGTTCTGTTCTAGCAAAAATTCATATGGTAACAAAACAATGCTCATTTACTAATCCTGTAAGTAAATGTTCTGTTCTAGCAAAAATTCATATGGTAACAAAACTCGTATCGCCTTCATACGATGATCCAAACGGTTCTGTTCTAGCAAAAATTCATATGGTAACAAAACCTGTCAAAGGTCTTGACGGTTCTGTTAAACGTTCTGTTCTAGCAAAAATTCATATGGTAACAAAACAAACAGCGACGTGCCCATACTCGCCGTAAGGTTCTGTTCTAGCAAAAATTCATATGGTAACAAAACGTACATCCAAGAACATATCACCAATTCCTTGTTCTGTTCTAGCAAAAATTCATATGGTAACAAAACACCAACAAGTATTGGCTTCGCTCCCGTTGTGTTCTGTTCTAGCAAAAATTCATATGGTAACAAAACATTGGTTTGTTGGAAGGTAACGGAGCAGAAGTTCTGTTCTAGCAAAAATTCATATGGTAACAAAACACGCTCTTAGAAAGGCTACAACGCCTAAGAGTTCTGTTCTAGCAAAAATTCATATGGTAACAAAACTTAAAGTTGCGTCTGCATTACAAGCTCCGTGTTCTGTTCTAGCAAAAATTCATATGGTAACAAAACGTCCTCTTGATTGTTTAATTTGGGGAATTGGTTCTGTTCTAGCAAAAATTCATATGGTAACAAAACCTCCTTCGATTTCTCGGTAGAGGTCAGTAGGTTCTGTTCTAGCAAAAATTCATATGGTAACAAAACTGTTTGGAACGGATTTCATCATTTGTTCGTGTTCTGTTCTAGCAAAAATTCATATGGTAACAAAACCTCAAAAATATGGTAGCACATTTTTGAATGTAATAGAATACTAATTATTTAATTGAAAAATGATCTAGTTCTTGATAAATATCGTGTGTTTTATGAGTGTATATTTGTTGTAAATAATCAATTGTCATTTGTTCTACCTCCTGTAACGTATATGTTTGAAGTGATTTTTGTGATAGGTCGTAATAAATTTGTTCCATGTCTGCTAAATCTATTATTTTATCTTGCAATAAAGATGTGTTTTGTACATTCATTAAATTATTGTAATAATTTGTAAAAATCATCAATTTAACATTCTCAATTTTATTGATTTTCTGAAGAATTTTATCACTTAAATTATCTAGTTTGCCAAAGACAAAGACATTATCATATTTTGAATTATGATTGGAAATATATTCAACTAAATCCAATTGAAACAAAATCAATTCATCTCTCGTCAGATCAAATTCATCTTTTTGTAATTCGTCTTCATAATATGGTGACAACATTTTTATCAATTGTTTATAATTAGCTCCATTAAACATAATTTTAAGCAATGATTCATCATTGACTTCTTCTGATAATGAATTTAACAATATATCAATTGTACTGATAGTATCAAAATACTCTTGATTTTGAAGTTTACTTTCCAAATATTTTAACATCAATGATTTCGTAGTGAGTTTTTTATCCTCATTAAGAGAATACATTTCTGTTATTTCTATGAACATATTATTTTTAATTTCTATCTCTTTTTCGTTTATAAACATTTTCGTACTAATATTATTTTCTGTTCTGTTTTCACTTTTATCTTTTGAAGTAAACAATCGAATTGCTTGTAGCAATGTATAATTCATACTTGAATCTGAAATTATATATTTTACATGATCCATTTGAAGATTCCATTTATTTGTTCCATTTTTTATAGTCAACAAATTCATAATTTTATAAATGCATCGCTGTTCACGACTTGTTCTTGATTTGATTTACCACCAACTATTATTTCAATCTTCGCATATTGTTTTTCTGTAACCAATAAAATTCGTATTTGTCCTTTTTGTGGAACATTTCTTTGCAAAATATTTACATGTTTTACTGCTGCTTCACGATTCGCAAATATTTTACAATATACCGAATATTGCATCATAATATATCCATTTTTAATTAGATATTTTCTGAATGTTGCATAAATTCTTCTATCTTCTTTGGATACTACGGGTAAATCAAAAAATAATATTAATCGCATAAAATCATAAATCATATATTACTGGTAATGGATACAAAATAGAATCGGCTTCACCATCTAAATAGTTAAATATAGAATCTAAATAAAAGCTAATCGCATTTGCTACTGTTTGTTTTCTTCCATCAATCATAATTTTCTTGTTTGTCAATTGTATTAAAGCTTCTCTATGAGATTGTTTAAAAATAATATCATCCATCATATTGTTGTAAACATAATGATCTACTACCGGTCTAAAGACTTCTATAATATCATCACTTAAGTTAAACATATTCTGTTTACCTTTATGAAAAATGCCTATATTGGCGATATATCCCTTAGCTACAATAATCGATGTTATTAAAGATCTAAATATAGCATAACCATAATTTAATCCAGCATTTATCACATCTTCTTCAAATCGAATAAAATCATGACCAAAAAGTTCTCTAAAATACATCTTAGCTGCTAAACCTTCTCTGTTCGTTTTATCTCCAGAAACAACACTATCTACAAATTCATACAGCTTCTTTTCCACCTCAAAATCTTTATTATTGACCTTCAATATTTCTATTTGATTTAAAATCTTCATTTTTACAATCATTGCATGTAAATCATCTTTACGTTTTGAATCCCAGCAAATTTGTTTTGAAATATTCCCACTACTTGAAAAATGTCCATTCATCGGTAATATATAGCTTTTCGGCAAATGATCCACTCCACAAATGATGGTACACACATTATTATCTGTTAATTTATTAATTAAAGGTACACTCAAATTAGACTGATAATTATCAATCACTAGAATTTGAATATCTGAAACAGGAATCAATAAAGTGTCATTTTTAATTTCCACTTTCAAATTATCTAAATACAGTCTCAAATACTCACATTTTTCAATATATATAACTCTATAGCCCATAAAAAGGGTAAAAGAAAAGGCTCCGAAGAGCCGAATCCGGGATAAACCCTTGTTTTGTTAGGTCATAAAAATTTTTGCTAGAATATAACCATCCTTAGTATACTCTATTTAAATTCCAATTTCAACTTATTATCCTTCACTTCGTATAGATTTCCCAATACATCTGTAGCATATTTTCTTATATCTTTTGCTGTAGTTATTACTTTTTGTTGTCTTTTCTTATAAGCAAACATTGGATATAAATTAATCACATTCTTTTTATCATCACCAGTTAATGCAAACAACAAAATTTCTGGATTTACTCCGTCGTGAAGTATTTTTTTATCCGCTACCTCATCATACACATCGTAAAAATATGGTTGTCCTTGCTCTTTCACAACACCTAAAAGCTCATCCCTATGCATAGAAAATAGGAATTTATCTGTACTTTTAATTCTCTTCTTTTCTTTTTCACCATCGTACCATTTTCTATCAATTACATATGTACCTTTTGTTCTATTGAAAGATACATCTTTGAAATATATTGTTACAAATCTAAACTTTCCGTCTGCACACTTATAAAAATCTGTTCTATATGTCTTAATTTGTTTTAGAATAACTTTTTTATTATTTGTATGATAATTTGAAGAAATATCTAAATGATTACCGAGAACTTCACTTTCAAATTTCATTGTCACAATTTCAGGACCATTTCCCTTCTTAGAATATTTACGTATAGACCCATTTTCTTCTTTATATTTAGTTAATGGATTTTCCCCAACTAAAGTAATAATTTCTTTATCTTTTTTCTTAGTTACTTTATACATTTTTGAATCCGATTTAAACTGTTCGTAATGATATTTCACAATGCCTCTAATTAAATCGAATGTCTGTGGATCATGCTTTGACATTAAATATTTTGTGTCATTTCCATTTAAAATATCTTCTACAAGCCGTTTATCTTTTGAATCGTAAATATTAGGAATTCTTTCAATCAAGTAATCCGTTCCATCCACATTTCTTGTACTGTAGATAGTTTCATTCGCAATCTGACGATTTGGCTTTGTATTCACCTTATGAGAAATTTTAATTGGATTAAAATGCATATCTTCTTTATCAATCATGCGATTATAATACTGATTACTTTCTTGATATAACGTTTTCAAATTCACAATATATTGAATATATCTTTCATCAAAGAATACCTTATCATCAGGAATTGTAATAATTTCTCCCGTTTCTTCATTATATAAACCATTGAAATCATGTTCTTGTTTTGCAAGGTATCCATTTAATAGATTCATTTTCTTTACAGAAGCCACAATCAGTGCATCCACTGCATGGTGCAAATAATCTTCATCACGATCTTTTTCTAAATGGATTTTCTTTCTAAACAAATCCGTAACTCGACCATTGATAGTATGAACTTTTGTATTAATCTCATTATCTTTAAAATAGTCTGATAACGTATTTAAAACAACACGGCAAGCATAACTTGTATCTACTAGATTTCGATTAATAAATTTTTTAGCCACTTCTTCCTTAGTGATATTTTCTTCATTTAATAAATTCAACTTCTTTTTGTATGGAATGTTATCGTTAGAAAGAACATTTTTCTTAAATTCTGAATAACTGCATCCCATTCCATTAAATTTATTAGCTGCATATGCCATAAAAGGAGTCAAATTACCTTTCACTTGATTTTCTGAATGTAATGCTAAAACTTTATTATTTTGAGAATCATCTAATGATATAGAGATTGGGATAATATGATCAATTTCTGTATACTTTGGATCTTTAATGACTCGATTTAAATCTAAAGGTTCAAAAGTATATGCACTCTTGCCTCCTTGTTGCAAATATAAACTAATTTTCATTCTTGTTTTTCCATTAATTTTTGTTGGATCATACCCCTTTTCATTCAAAAATTTATCCATTTCTTTAGATCCATTCTCTCGATTTTTTTGGTAGTTACTAATTCTCTTTTTCTTTTCATCTGAATTCTTATCACGAGTCATCTCAACAACAATGGAATCGAATTCTCCATATTTCTTTCTCAATGCATTTACAACTTTAAAAGTTTCATTCTGCGCTCTTTTTGCTACTGGAGATAAAATAGCTTCTGAATCTGCTTCAATATTCTTTTTACCTTTATAAGAAACACGATTCTTGTCAAACAACTTCAATTCATGTAACAGCTGCATTTGATTCATTTCAGATTCAAACAATTCTTTATTTAATAAATTCAATGCTTTAAAAGATAATGAATGATAGCCTGTTATTCCTGTTGTATTTGCTAAAGTATCTACCACTGAATCAGAAAGTCTATACTCCAAATGATACAAGTAATCTTTTCTTTCTTGTATACCCTTTTTATTTGTAAGAATTTCAATAATTCTATCTAGCATTTCATAATCATTTAATGAAATTGAATATCCTTCTTTTTCTAAAATTGATTTAATTTTCTTATATCCCTTGAACTCAGTAAAAATAGCTTTCTGATTTTTGTCTATACGATAGCCTTTAATATCAACTTCATCCACATTTAATTCTTTTGCCAATTGACGTAAAGTAATATTCCCTTTCTGACTAACTATAGTTAAAATTCCCTTCTTCTCCTCTGGACATAACTTATTACCATCTACTGTTAAATTATTCATATCATTTAAGAAATTAAACAAGTCTGCTGTTACCGCCATTTTAGGAGCTCTTAGTTCATCTGGAAATACGCTACATTTCCCACGCATTTTTTCAATCAAATCTATTTCTTTAATTTGCCCATCAACTTCTATAAATCGTCCATATGGTGTCGGTGATTTTTCACTTCCAGGTCCCTCATAATACGCTCTTCTTCGTGCAACAATATCAATAATCTTGTTAATAAGTTGTTCATCTAATTCCTGGTGACGTAATATCTCATTCAATTCGTTTACATAATCTTTTGTTGAGAAATTATTTTCATGTCCACGAATATGATCCTTATCATTTAAATTATCCAATTGAATTTGACAAATATATTTTCCTTGTTTAATCAACTGCTCATTATGCTGTAAAGTAGCCTTTAAGCTTAATTCGTCATCACTCTTTTTTACATCTTCTTCTACAGTTTCAATAACACTACCTCTGTGTTTTGTTATATGTAAAACAGCTGCCGTTAATTCATCATTTGTTAGTTTTTCGCTTAAACCTTTACAACGCAATTCATATACATTCTGCAAAGGATGATAGTCATTTGACATTATACCATTTTCCTTCAACAATTTTTGCATGTCCATAATTCGAGTATGACGTCTTGAAGTCAAACGTCTACGACTTCTAGCGTCTCTACGTTTTACATTATCTTCTGCTGTGCCTTCTTTAAACAAACGTACTCCATAGTCTACAAATTTACCTGTTTCAAGATCTATAATTCCATACCCGCAGCTACTAATTCCTATGTCTAAACCTAATACATACTTATTATCCATTGTAATGCCCTCCATAAAGTGATTATGTTATATGCATTATATCACTTATGTAAGCTATTTCCTATACGTTTCTATATAAAAAGCAAAAGTGTATGCTATCAGCATACACTTTATATAAAGCAGAATTTGCGTATTCAAGTTATATTTTGCCTTTACATTACAATATACGTTATTCAACATCATCATAGATTAATTTGAAGTTTTTTCAAAAAGTTTTGAGAGTGAATGTCTTTTTCACATTGGACATTTATAATTGAAATTGCTACTAGATATGGCAGGTGGTTTCCTCTGGATAAATCCTTGAGACTTTCGATCCCCGGGATGGAGGAATAGGCGTATGCAAATTCAAGTTAATATTGATATAACTATTGTTTTAATAGCTATTGTACAACTCATACGAGTTATCATTATTATTCATGAAGAAAACAAAAAGCGCTAACCACCCACTCACAACGGGATTAGCGCTTCTACCTAATCCAGAGTGACCACCATATCTAGTAGTCTTTTCTGTATTTGTATTATAACGAGAATGATGTTAAATATCAACTTACCGATTTACACATGTATTTTAAAAAAATTTTGAGGTTTAATGTCTTTTTCACATTGGGTATTTATAATTGAAATTGCTACTAGATATGGCAGGTGGTTTCCTCTGGATAAATCC
>OBJP01000850.1_pt1 | contig 16397 bp, 22 predicted proteins | sample 1519821 | NCBI WGS metagenome assembly OBJP01 (sample SAMN04209218, study PRJEB22552) | human gut metagenome | biome: gut; material: feces | host: Homo sapiens | place: USA: Oklahoma | reverse complement strand
TGATAATTAAATATAACAGTTATTAAATTTCCTAAAATATGTGAAATATCAACTTAAATTTAGTCAAGGAATTGGCACAATTTTAGACTAATAACAATTTTAGTTCAATAAGAGGTGAGAAGATGAACGTACTAGAGAAGATTTTGGGAGAGATAGGAGAAAAATTTAAAACAGCAGATGCAGAAAAGTTTGAATGCGAAGAATTGTGCGATGTAGAAGATTGGTATGACTCCGGTTATATTGATGGGCAGTTAAGCGCATATGAGAAATGTATGGATATCATCCGTTCTCGCATGGACGAAGCTAAGGACATAAATGTCCCTAGCAATGACGGTTGGATTCCGGTAGAAAAGAAGTTGCCGGAAGTTCCAGAGGAAAATCCAATATTTGATAATAAGCCATTGGAATTGTATTTAGTGGATATTGGTGCTGAATATCCGATTCGAGCATTTTGGAATGGAAGTGATTTTACAGACGGATGGACAATATTAAAGGCAATCGCATGGCAACCACTTCCAGAACCATACAAGGGTGGTGATGATCGTGCATAAAGAACGCAGAGACAGACACCTGCAGAAGCTAGATCGGGAGCAACACCATGAGGAGTTGGAAGGACGAAAGGCATCAGATAAGGCAAGGGAAAGATTCCGGCGTCTGCCATATCAGATTACAGATGTTACAGGCTATATGGCAAAGAAATATGACATAAAAAGGGAGATGATAGAGTGAAAGAGTTATTTGGCCGGTACAGACGTAACAGGCGTGAACTGGATCTGATAGCGGATCAGATTGACCGTTTGAATGAACGACTTGAGGATGTGCCGGAGGTAGCAGGGAAAGTTACAAAGTCAAGCAAAGACTTTCCGTACATAGAAGAGCATATGACTGTGCGGATGAAAGAACCGAAGGAGGCTACTCTGATTAAGGATAAGCTCCGGAAGAAAGAAAAAAGACAGGCACAGCTTTCACAAGAGATTACAAAGGTAGAGAACTTTATTGATAGTCTTCCAGAAGGAATTGAGAAGCAGATCATGGAGATGGTATACCTGGAGGGGATGAGTCAAACTGATACAGCGGAGATGTTGGGGTATACGCAGTCAATGGTTTCGAAAATCATAAAGAGAGCTATTAAAGATTCATAACATTCATAATTTAGATATGTTATAATTATTCTAGAAAAGCTAGAATTATTTCTAGTCTTCCTTCAAAAATCATAAAATCTTAGAAAGTACACCTTGTAGAAATATGAGGTGTATTTTTGTGTACTTTGTCAATAGAATAATAAGAACAAATGTTCTATAATCGTATTACCTTCAAAGAACTCATACTTGCTGGAATTGTTGATAATTGCCAGAAAATGGTATATTATGGTGGTAAGATTTTATGAGATTTCGGAGGGGAATTATGAAGAGAACGTTTATTGCCAATTTTAACTTAGTATTTTATGGAAAAGATGAAGAACCATTATTATCACAATTTGATACAATCTTAATGCCCGCGTTAATGTCAGGTGAGAAAAGAACGTCAGGAGATTCAAAATATTTTCTGTTAGATGTAGGCATTCAGCAAGATGAAGATGATGAATATGTATTAAAAGGTCTTATAGTTAAACAAACAGTTTTAGAAGTGAAATCTGATTTGGATGAAAATGGCAGATTAATAGAAAAAGATGAAAAGTACCCAACAGCTCCATTTTCTATGTTTGCTATATACTTAAAAAACCATCGTATGGTGTATGTACAAAATCAGAAAGGAAGCCCATCACTTGATAATTTTAAGGCAACAATTAAATATCTCTTAAACTTGTACGTGGATAAGAAGAGTAAAGAATTAAATAAGGAATTGCCGATTCCAATATTGAATGTAGTCGGTATTCCTATGAGGAAAAAATTAAAAGATGCCTTGGAAGAAGTTGATAAAATTAATCAGCTATGTTTAAGATTTTATCCATTGAATGGGGATATAGATTATAGCGGCTTGTTTGGTGGTATTTCAAAAGATATCAGGGGTGCCGCTGATAGTAAAAGAGCAGATTTAATACTAAAATCTCCTAAAAATATTAATGGAGTGATAGACATAGTAGAAAAATCAGGTGGTACCGTAAAGCCTATTTTTGAAGTGACATATAAAGACAAAAAGAACGGTAAAAAAAGAACTGGTAAAATCAAAGACGAGGAAATAGCTGAAAGTATGGAACTTGAAATAGAAGACATAGATTTAGAAAGTCAAATGAATAATATAATTGCAGAAGGAAAGAAGCATTCAAGCATCACTTATTTAAGTAAAGATAATGAAGGTATTTATGAGAAGAACAAGCATAAAATTATTAAGTTTATAACGCGTAAATAAAGTTGTAGGAGGTGTCTGATGAAACAAGTAAATATAGAATCCTTGGAAAAAATGTTTCAATCTGTTACCTCTGCACATTTAATTAGAAATGCATTGAAGATGTATATTCCGAGTAAAAAGTATGGAAAACGAATTATAGGTGAAAATATAATATGTTTTATTCCCGCTTTTCTAATGGGAGTTTCAGTAAATACGCAAGAGATCTTTTTAGAAGGAATTGAAATTATAAATGACACAATAGTGGCTATATTTGGTATTGTATTTACGGGATATGCATTGTTTCAAGCGTTTATTAATAATGAATTATTAATACGTATGATAAACAATGAAGGAAAGGAAAATAAAAATAAACTTCAAGAGACAAATGAAACTTTTGCAGAATTAATGATGCTATGTGTTATTTCTATTATGTGTAATGTGCTATTAAAGTTAATCATTAATAGTCTATCAGCGGATTTTATAATATTTGATAGTAAACTATATAATGATATTATGGCAATAACTCTAGTACAAATATATTTTGTTTTCAATGCAAATATATTTTTGGAGTTGAAAAGCTTTATTTTTAATATTTTCCAGTTATTTAATTTACATGCCGGAACAAAGGTTATACAAATTATTACTGAAGATGGTGAGAAGGGAAAGTAAAGATTTAAGCCCAAGAAAATTGAGCATTATATACATAAAAAGGAGGAATATATTATGTTGCAAGGATTAGTAACACTAGTACCCACTAATGGGAAGGGGAAGATTATAGAGGAAGTATGTGTAAGTGTAGATGCTGCATCAGAAGAAAAAATACGCGATATGATAGAGAATGGAATTAGTGACAAGAATCAAACAATTTATATGGAGTTTAAGTCTACAGATTTCATAAATGTGCAGAATAAATATAATTTATTCTTTGATACAGTCGAATATGTAAATTCATCAGAACCTACAGCTGTGAGAACTGTTCTAGATCGCTCTTATGTAGAGTCAATTCAAGGCGTAAATGTAAAGATTGTTGTCACGGGAGATGCTTATAAAAAGGTAATAGAAGAATAAAAATTATAAGAGCACCCTCCGGGGTGCTTTTCTAATGCAGAAAACAATCGTACAGCGTGCACAGCTCCAGCGGATCTACATTTCATCCTTACTCCTTAGTGGTCGCAATCGGCGGTCATAATGGAGCTGGCAGGACTGTATTTAATATAATTAACTGGAATTGAAGGTGGTGGTGTGAGTGAAGCGCAGAATTATATTTTAGCAGAACAAGACTATATGTCTGGAATGAAATACAAGGACATTGCTGAAAAGTACGGAGTGACTTTGAACACGGTAAAGTCGTGGAAGGTCCGTTATGGTTGGAATAAAAAAGGTGTGCACACAAAATCAAAAAAAGTATGCACACAAAAACAGGGGAAGAACAATGCTATGAAAGAAGCCATTGCAGAAGCGGTAGATCAGGTAATAGACAATCCGGATTTAACCGATAAGCAAAGGCTTTTTTGTTTGCATTATGTTCGGTGCTTTAATGCAACTAAGGCATATCAGAAAGCATATGGTTGTGGATATGATGTAGCCAATTCGGAGGGCTATAAACTCCTTGTAAAGCCTTGTATAAAAAATGAAATACAGCGCCTTAAACAGAATCGCTTAAACCGTGAAATGCTGGATGAATCCGATATCTTTCAGAAGTATATGGACATAGCCTTTTCGGACATTACAGATTACGTAACATTTGGACAGGAAGAAGTGCCGGTTATTGCAATGTACGGACCAGTGGAGATTAAGGATGAAGAGACTGGAAAGAAAGTTCCGCTAACAAAAAGGATAAATGTTGTTAAGTTTAAAGAGAGCAGCGAAGTGGACGGAACATTGATCACAGAGGTTAAGCAGGGGCGTGATGGTACAAGTATTAAACTAGCTGACCGAATGAAGGCGCTTGACTGGCTGGCAGAGCATATGGATATGGCTACGGAAGAGCAACGGGCTAAGATTGAAGTTATGAAATCCAAGATAGAAAATGATGAGGATAAATCAATTCAGATCACATTTGTAAAAGCGGGCGATAAACATGAAATGTAAAAATATAGAGTTTGCCTTAAATGACCATTTCTACGATTTTGTAGATGATTGGAACTATAAGTTTTATTTTCTTGTCGGAGGATATGGCAGTTCCAAGAGTTATCACGTTGCAGTTAAGCTAATCAAGAAGCTTTTGGAAGAGAAAAGAAAAGCGCTTGTCGTTCGTGAAGTATTCGATACGATTAGAGATTCCTGCTACGATCTACTGCAGGAAGTTTCTGATGCAATGGGTGTGTCGGACTATATGACGTTTACCAGTTCTCCTATGCAGGTTCGGTTTAAGAACGGAAGCCGAATTATTTTCAAGGGAATGGACAAGCCTGCAAAGTTAAAGTCATTAAATGGCGTGTCTATTGTATGGATTGAAGAATGTTCGGAAGTTAAATATGCAGGATTTAAAGAAATTCTTGGACGTTTGAGACACCCAACACTGAGCAATCATATTATTCTTTCGACCAACCCAGTTAACAAAAGTAATTGGTGTTACAAGTATTTCTTCCAAGATAAAAAGAATCAGGTATTTGTACTTGATGATGAGAAGTTGTATAGAGAGCGAATACTGGTAATTGGAAACACGTACTATCACCATAGCACAGTCGATGATAATTATTATGTACCAGATTCATATGTTGAACAATTAGACGATTTGCAGACTCACGATCCCGATCTGTATCGTGTTGCCCGTAAAGGACGATTCGGAGTAAACGGAACCCTTGTGTTCCCACAGTTTGTAATAGAACCTGCAGAACAGGTAGAAAAAGAGATAAAAGCAATCAAGACACCGCTTGAAAAGAACGGAATGGACTTTGGTTTTGTTACATCCTATAACGCCGCTCTTCGCTTGGTAGTGGATCACGATGAAAAGATACTGTACATATACCGAGAGTATTATAGCAGGAATAAAACAGATCCGGAGATAGCAGAAGATTTAAAAGACTGGAAAGACGTTTTGATTAAAGCGGATTGTGCAGAGCCTAAGGCAATTAAATATTATAAGCAATCGGGGTTCCGGATGAAGGCATGTAAGAAATTCCAGGGAAGCCGAGGAATGTACACCAAGAAAGTGAAACGTTTCCGAAAGATTATTTGTTCAGATGCGTGCCCTAATACGATTGATGAGCTGCAAGACTTGACATTTGCAGTAGATAAAGATGATGAGATCATAGAGGATGAATTCAATATAGACCCTCATACATTATCTGCAATCTGGTATGCGTTGGATGATTATGAGGTGGCAGACCTGAAAGGTGGAGGACTTAGTTCCTTCCGGAAGAGGTGATGAAGTGAAAATAAGAGAGATATTTAGCAAGATACGAAAAGGGGTGAAAGCTGGGATGGCTGCAGCAACAGAGAGCAATGAGTTGAACGATAGTAGAATTGTGTATCTGATAGATAAGTTCATGCGTTCCAATCAGCGAAAGATGATGCTGACTGGAGAACAGTATTACAGAGTTGATAATGATATCAAACAAAGAAAAATCATGAAAAAGGTGAATGGATATAACCAAGAGGAAACTTGGAAGGCAAACAATAAGCTTGCACATGCGACTTATAAGAATCAAGTGGATGAAAAGGTAGCTTATCTTCTTACCAAACCTGTAACATTTAAGCCGGATGATGATGGAAATGGTGACCGGTATGTTGATTTGCTTAAGGACATTCTTGGAAAACATTTCCAGTATCAGTTGTCCCGGTTAGGATACGAAGCATCCAATAAAGGAATTGCATGGTTGCATGTATACATAGATCCGAATGGAGAGTTAAAAACAATGGTGATTCCTGCTGAGCAATGTATGCCGGTTTGGAAAGATAAGAACCACGAAGAGCTAGAGGCTATAATCAGAGTCTATTCAACTACTGTTTGGCAGTACAACCGTGAAAAAGAGATTACGAATGTAGAAGTGTGGACAGCAGATAGTGTTTCATATTATCGGTTGGAAGGGAAAATGCTTATCTACGATATGGAGCAGAGTATGGATCAGAACGGTCCGGTAGCACATTATCGGAATGGGGAAGAGTGGGATGTGTGGAACAAGGTTCCTTTTATTCCGTTCAAAAATAATCAGATCGAAGCTCCGGATATCCAGTTTGTGAAAACTCTGCTTGATGGGTATGACCTAAGCAGGAGTGAGGCTGCCAATTACGTGGAAGAGGTGAAGAACCTGATCTTTGTATTAAAAGGATATGGAGGACAGGATTTGTCTGAATTCATGAAGCAGATCAACGAGGACAGAGCAATCCCTATCGATGATCCAGAAGAGGGCGGTGTTGATACAATTACACCAACAATGGACATCACAGCACTTCGCGAGCACTATGAACAGCTGAAACGTGATCTGACCGAAGATGGGCAGTCGGTAAATAAAGACTTAGATAAATTCGGTGCGGCGCCATCCGGCGTGGCTTTGAAGTTCATGTATTCCGGATTAGACTTGAAGTGCAACCTGATGGAAGCAGAATTCAAGATTGCTTTTGAAACACTTCTGTACTTTGTGGATGAGTATCTGCGGATTACTGGCAAGGGAAGTTTCGAGAATATTGAGGTGGAGTTAGTATTTAACCGAGACATGGCGGTTAATCAGGCTGAACAGATCCAGAATTGCACAAACTCGAAAGGTACTGTGTCAGACAAGACCATTATTGCTCATCATCCGTTTGTGTCAGATTTGGAAGAGGAGCTGAAGGCACTGGAAGAACAGAAAGAAGCAGAAGGACCGGCATGGGATAAGGCACCGCCAGTAAAGGATGATGGAGATGGCGAAGAGTAGTGAATACTGGGAGAAGCGTATAGCTCCGGAAACATGGAAAGTTTACAATTCTTTAGAGGAGAAGAATAAGGAACTGTTGCAATTTTACATTGAAGCAAGTGAAAGCGTAAAGGATGAGCTCTATCGACTGGCTGAGAAGTGCAGTAAGGATGGAGTTCTTTCTCTGTCTGAAATGTATAAGCAGAACAGGCTCGCGGAGTTGAATAAGAAGTATGAAAATATCATCGAAGAGCTTGGATGCACTACAGAAGAGTTTGCAAGGAAGAATATGCAGCAAGGGTTCCAGGATGTCTATGAAAAGATTGCAAAAGGTATGGGAGATAATGATTTCTCGATGCCGAACAAGAAGCTGATGGAAAAGATGATGGAGACTCCGTGGCGTGGCGATAACTTTTCCGGAAGGCTTTGGAAGAATCAGAAGAAACTTGCAGTTAGTCTGAATGATGTGCTTCTTACCGGCTTGCAACAGGGCAAGACAGTTACGGAGATTGCTATTGCGCTACATAACCGGATGGGGCAGGGCTTTAACGACTGTCACAGGCTTGTCCGTACCGAGAGTATGCACTATCTGAATGATGCAACCTTGCATCGGTATAAAGATGCTGGTGTGGAATATGTGCAGATCTGGGCAGCGCTGGATGAAAGAACGTGTGACACGTGCGGAGGTTATCACGGGAAAGTTTATCCGATCGACAAGTGCCCGGCGGTTCCGTTTCACGCAAACTGCAGATGTACGATTCTTCCGGTTACGGATGAGAAGGTGATTACGGAGTATGAGAATAAATATGGACAACTTGGAGGCTTGATGAAATTATCTATACCAGATCAAGTATATGAATTGTCTGGAATGAGTCGAGAAATAAAGAACACGATTAATGGTGCAATAAGAAAGCTTGAAAAAGAATATATTATTTACATAGACGGGATAGAAGGAGCACACATGGGAAAGCGAGATATATTTGGAAGTGGCGGCTATGTAGATGATACTGGTATGTTGAGATATTCATTGCTTTTTAATTATGATGTAAATTACGAAAAAGTTGAACATCGCATGGAAAAGCTGTATAATGAAAAAATAATGGCGGGGAAAAATTTTGAAGATTATATAGCCCATGAGATAGCGCACATTATACCTTTTCAGGATTGCATTACAGAGGAAGACTATTTGCAAGTAAGGGAAGAACTCAGAAGAGCCTTTGTGTATGGAGTTTCCGGCTATGCGGATAGGACGCGGGATGGCGCAGAGAGTTTAGCAGAAGCATTTGTTCGATATAGAAATGGAGAGAAAATACCAGATGAAGCAGGAAAACTTATTAAAAAATACATCCTTCCTTGGAGGAGGTCATAAACTTACATTACCTAAATGCATGATGTGTGATAATTTTACGGAGGATAAAAAGGATAATATCATGAGGTGCAAAGCTTTTCCAGACGGAATACCAAAAGATATTTTATGGGAGTCGGAAGAAAAAGAATGTAATAAAGGGATTAAGTATAAAAATGAGTAGTAGCCACCAGTCATAACGACCGGTGGTATTTTCTTGCCTTTTCTTCTACGAACCGATATAATTTAATTAGGTTACTAATGTAGGGGATAGGAGGAAAAAAGTATGAGAAAAATTGTAAGCATGCTGTTAATAGCTATTATGTGTTGTGGGTTGCTTACTGGGTGTGGAGAGAAAGAGGACTTTTCGTTGAAAAAACCATATTCACTCAAAACAGATGACTGGGAGTGCGAGGTTACTATTAATGGTGCGGAAAGAACGACTCTTCTGTCGGCTTTTAGCGAAGATCGGGCTAAAAGTTCAGAAATAATTTATTTGAATCTTAACATTAAATTACTAACGGCATCAAATGGAATGATGGTTAGTTCTATGGATGTATGGAATAATATCCGTATTTCGGATGAAAGCGGAGAAGAAGTCAAACCATTTGAATATGCGTTGCCTGGTGATGAGACAAGCGTTATAATGCTAGAGGAGGGTGAAAACCTTAGCTGCACAATTCCCTATGAAGTGGAAAAAGGTACAAGATATGTCGAAGCTGAGATGTATCAGAATACAGAATATAGCAATAAGATTAAAGTAAATATTGATTAAAAGTTTACCCACTTACTTTGGTAGGTGGGTATTCTTATGCATATTTTTAAGCATAATTATGGAAACTCAAAACTGAAAGGGGTGAGAATCAATGACCAGACAGCCAAGATCGGTGATGCGGTTTGTTTTAATGGTAAGTGGCTATCAATAGAAAGGCGGTGATCCAGATATCTCCCAGCTCAGGGTTACGAGCATACAAGCATCCGAGAGGGTGCTATTTTTCTACCCTTTTTTATGGGTTGCAGGGTATAAAGAACAACGGTACATCCCAAGACTGGGAGAGCCAGTATATAAAATCTATGGAGGTAAGTAATTATGGATTGGTTACAGAAAATTTTAGCAAATGCAGTTTACGGAGACGATGGAAAGCTTGATGTGGAAGCTACCATGAAGAAGATTAACGAGGAAGCTTCCAAGCATATTATTCCGAAAGAACAGTACAACGGTAAGGTAAAAGAGCTGGACGCAGCTAATAAGACCATCGGGGAACTGAAAAAGGGAAATGCAGACAATGAAACTCTGCAAAAGGCCATCAAGGATCACGAAGCTACAATTAAGCAACTTAAAGCAGATCACGATAAGGAAATCAAGGGAATGCGTATTGATGCAGCTATTAGTAAGGTACTTGCAGATAATAACGCAAAGCATGCGGACCTTCTTTCCGGAAAGTTTGATCGTGAAAAGCTGATTGTGGCAGAAGACGGAACTGTGTCCGGACTGGATGAGCAGATGAAAGGGCTAAAAGAGTCCTACAAAGATCTGTTCGGTGCGACAGTATCAGGCAGAACACCAGCAAATCCAGAAGGAAGAAATAATGTACCAACATTTGAGTCACTTGTTAACAATGCGGACACCATGACAGCCGAAGAAGTGGCTGCACAGTTCGCAGCATTAGAAACCAAATAAAATTTTTTTTAGAAAGAGGTATAACTTATGGCAGTAGATAATTTTAAACCAACATTATGGGAAGGTGCACTTCTCCACAATTTCCATTCCGTATCCATCGCTGATGTGATGTGTACGAAACCATCTAATGTAAATGGTAAAACTGTAACTTTTAACCGTGTTGCAGCAGGCTCTTTGAAAGATTATTCCGGTACTGTTGACTGGGCTGAAATCGAGACAACACCAGTAGAAATGACATTCGACAAGAAAAAGTACTTTGCTTTTGCTCTTGACGATGTTGATAAAGTGCAGTTGAAAGCTGACGTTATGACAGCGACTACACAGGAGCATTCTGCTGTACTTGCAGAGCAGTATGACAAAGATTTCTTTGTTGCGCTGACGACAGGTGTAAAACTGAAAATCGGTGCTGCAGGCTCTAAAAAGAAAGTAACTCCGGCAAATGCTTATGACTACATTGTAGATCTTGGAACGATGCTTTCAGAGAAGAAAGTTCCTAAGACAGAGCGCTATGTGACTGTAAATGCCGCATATCTTGGACTCTTATCCAAAGATAAGAGATTTACAGCCAACCCAAATGTCCTTGCAAATGGTGTTGTTGAGGGACAGAAAATCAATGGCATGCAGGTAATGTGTTCTGAAGAGCTTCCTGCAAATCAGATTGTTGCTCATCATAAGTCTGCTATTGGTTCTGCAAAACAGCTTGACGAGATTGAAGCAATGAGACTGCAGTCTAAGTTTGCTGATGGTATCAGAGGTCTCTGCATGTACGGTCAGAAGCTTCTCAGAGATGATGCAAGTGCTGTCCTCTATTATGAGATCGGAACTGCAGCTGACGTTGATCCGGTTAACGTAATCGTAAAGAATACAACAGATAACCCAGTGCACACAAAAGCTGGAGCCTAGAAAGAAAGTAGGTGACGTGATTGAATGACAAGGTATTAAAAAGCATATTGCTTCGCCCCGGAATGTCGGAACAGGATATTAACCTTTTAAAGGACTTGATAGACGATGCTCTGTTAGATATAAAAAGCTATCTCAATTACGCATCTACAAATGATTTACCGGATGAAATCGCACCGGCTGTAAAGGAGCTGGTGCTGATCCGGTTTAATCGAGATGGCGCAGAGGGGATTTCCAGTGAGTCTCAGAGCTCCGGCGGAAGCACAACTTACAGTGACGCGCTTCCAGATCATGTGAGGCGAATTATTCGCAAGTATCGTAAATTACCGAGGTGATTAAATGTCTATCAACAGGGATATGAAAAAGTATACGTTGGAGCATAGGCTCCCAGTACGAACTCCTTCGGGTGCTACGCATTATGAGTGGGATAAGGTAAAAGAAATCCAAGTGGCAGTATACAAGACGGATGATATGCGTATGATAGCGTCTGAAAAATATATGATTTCCACGCATTCCGGTCTTACCTACTGTAAAGAGCTCAAAGCGGATGAATACCGGTTGATTCGCAATGGAACTGTATATGAGATTACAGACTGCAATACGGAAGGACGATTAACGAATCTCTTGTTAAAGGTGGTGGAGTAATGCCGGATAATGATGAGTTTATTAGGAGCATGGAAAATGCCACGTTAAAAATGGTGATGGATATGTCCCGAAAGATGGATAAAGCGTGTTTAGTTGTGGAATCACAGGCAAAGCAGAACTGCCCAGTTGATATCGGTATATTAAGAGCATCCATTACAAGCGAAACAGAGGTAACAGCAAGCGAAATCGTGGGGCGTGTTGGAACCAATGAAGAATATGGTCCGTATGTCCATAATGGAACCGGTATCTATGCAAAAGACGGGAATGGGCGTAAGACTCCGTGGGGCTATACGGTTCGTGCCGGAAAGCATAAGGGATTTCACTGGACGCAGGGGCAGCGCCCGCAGCCATTCTTGGAAAATGCAAAATTGGAGAAGAAATCAGCAGTGGAAAGGATACTGGGTGATTAATATGATGGAAACAGATATCAAACAATACATTGAAGAGAGGATTCCGGAGTTAAATGAGCGTTTGTTCCCTGTATTAACTACGGACATTTCCAAACTGAGCGTGGTGTATTTGTTTACAGATATCAGCTCTGACCATGTAAAGGAGAGCCAACTGACATTAAATGTCATATGTTCAGATTATGATGAGTGCATGGAGGTACACCAGAAGCTGAAAGAGATTCTTGCTATGGAATCAGATCAGGCATTTGTAAAGTATCAAGATACCTATTTTCATTCAGAGTTGTCCTCCGGCGGTGGCGCACTTTTTAATGATGATCTGCAAATGTGGGAAATAAGCAAATATTATATTTTAAATTGGAGGTAATATAAATGCCAGGAACAGAAAAACATGATAAAAATGAAATTTTATTAGGCGCAGGCGAAGTCTATATGTATGAGTTTGATGGAACAGAGATTCCAGAGGATTCTGTGATTGAGACAGAGGATCACAACGTAGGACATTGCCAGGGTGGATTTACAATCGACTACAAACCGACAAAGTACGATGTGATTAACCAGTATGAAAAGGTTGTAAAATCTTTTATCACAAAAGAGGAGATTACCGCAAAGACAGGTATTTTGTCTTGGGCACTGGACAAGCTGAAAATGTTGTCTACAGGAGAATACAAAGCGGACAAGGTAAGGAAAGTGCGGACTCTGTTATTTACAGGGAAAGGAAAATCTATTTCCACCGTGCTCTTCCGGTTCGTACATGAAAAAGAGAATGGAAAGAAGATTCGATTTACTATGATCGGACAGGGCGGAAGTGGTTTTGCTCTTGAGTTTGCTTCTAAAGAGTTGACGATCAATGCGGAGATTTCTGCAATTCAGAAACTGGATGGCTTCCTTGCGAAATTTGAAGAAGAGTTGACAGAAGAAGAGGCAGCAGTACTTACTGAGTAGAAGGGAGATCGTGAAATGTTAGATTTAGACAGATACATGAATCATTCGATTGAAATGAAGGTTTTCGGAAAGAAACTTGAGATTTTGGAGCCAAGCTTTGAAATGCTGATGAAAGTAGATGAACTGGAAAAAGACCTGACGAGTGAAAACTTACACGAAAGGCGGTTAAAGACCGCTGAGCTCTTTTTGAACCATAATAAGCAAGGCGTGAAGATTTCTCAGAACGATATTAAAAAGCTTCCGTTTGAAGCGGTTTCCCGTTTGATCGCAGAAGTAAGCGCCATGAGATATGAAGCCGACCAGAACCCAAACTCAGGATCCCAATCCCAGGCGGAGAAGTAGGGCAAGCAATTGTTGAGAAATACTTTCCGATGGAAGATTGGGAAAGGGCATATAATCTGAATACAGCAATTATTAAGAGAATAAGTGAGTATGCAAGGCTTAGTTTCAAAGAGGTCATTCAGCTCCCTTATTCTTATTTTTTGCTGTTAAATCGTGAAAGCTGGATTGACAGCTACAATTCTTCTGTGGAAGGAAGAAAGATATTAAAAGAGTTATGGACGTTGCAACAGACGGGTGCAGATCTGGAAGCAGTGCATGCGTTTCAAAAGAGGAAGGAGGGAGCGTAAATGGCCGGAGGTATTAAATTAGCACCGCTTTTAACAGAAATGAAAGTGGATATTGCAGGCTTTAAAAGTGATATGTCCAAAGCGGCGGCGCTTGGTGTATCAGAGGCTGATAAGATCAGCAAGCAAATGTCAAAGACAGCGAAAGTTGGAGAAACATTATCTAGAACGGGTGCCGCATTGACCAAAGGGCTTACTGTTCCTCTTGCAGGCGCTGCTATTGCAACAACTAAGATGGCGGTGGACTTTGAAAGTAGTTTCGCAAAGGTGAGTACACTACTGGATGATACGGTCGTAGATTTCGATAATTATAAAGATTCCCTTATTGCAGGATCCAACGAGACGAAAGTTGCGGTTGATGAATATTCAGAAGCGGTATATCAAGCTATTTCTGCCGGTGTTGACCAGACAAAGGCGGTAGAATTTACAACAGACGCCATGAAACTTGCAAAGGGCGGTTTCACTTCCGGAGCTTCCGCAGTAGATATTATGACTACTGCTATTAACGGATATAATTTGAAAGTAGAGGACGCAACAAAGATATCTGACATGCTGATCACAACGCAGAACCTTGGTAAAACTACGGTTGATGAGCTCAGTCAGAGCATGGGTAAGGTTATCCCGATTGCCAATTCTGTTAATTTTGGAATGGATGAGTTGTCAGCGTCCTATGCACAGCTTACCAAGAATGGTATTGCGACCGCGGAAGCCGGAACTTATCTGAAACAGATGTTATCTGAGCTTGGAAAGACCGGAAGTGATGCAGACAAAGCACTCAGGGAAATGACGGGCAAAGGCTTTGCTGATCTTAAAAAGGAGGGTGTGGCGACAGCAGACATCCTAAACATGATGAGCCAATATGCTGAGCAGAACGATATGACTCTGAAAGATATGTTTGGTTCGGTAGAAGCTGGTTCAGCAGCGTTGGTTCTGGCGAAAGGAAATGGTCAGGAATACAATGAAATGCTGACAGCTATGAATTCAAGTGCAGGAGCAACACAGGAAGCATTTGAAAAAATGGATGCTACTCCTGCAGAGCAACTGAAAGGTGCTTTGAATGAACTTCGGAACTCTGGTGTGAAATTCGGCGCTGCTTTTGTACCGGTCATAACAAAAGTAAGTGATGTACTGTCAGATGCAGCAGATGCTTTCTCTGGATTATCAGAAGAACAGCAGGAGAATGTTGTGAAATGGGGGATGGTGCTGGCAGCAGTCGGTCCGGTTATGCAGGTGACAGGTGGTGCAATTACCACATATACAAAGCTTTCCAGTGTGATAGGCGGTGTTACAAAGGCAACCGGAACAGTCGGAAGCTCTTACGGTCTGATAGGAAGTTTCAGCGGTCTTCTCGGAACTTGTGCTCCGGTGGCAGCAGGAGTAGCGCTTGTTGGTACTGGTCTGTATGCAATCCACGAAAACTCACAGTTGATGAACAGAAGTGTGATTGAGTCTAAAGAAGAGTTATCTCTGATGGAACAAGCACTTGCGAAGCTGCAGGGGGTAGAAGTAAAGTCGCGTGAAGAGTTGGAAGAACTTGGACTTGTGCATAAAGAGTTTAGTGATGATCTCAGCCCAGAATTTCAGAAGGCAGTTGAGAATTCTACCGAGAAGTTACAGGAGTTCAGTGTATTTCTTCGAGAAATGGGCTTTGATGATATCATAGATCAGCAGGAGAGTGATGAGTTTACTCAGCGCGTGAACGAGATGTGTGACGAGGCAATCAGTACGGTTCAGAGTAAGAAAGAAGAGTCACAGGCTGCATTAAAAGAGCTATTTGTTGCAGACGATCAGGTGATTGATGAGAGTGAGCAGAAGGTTTTAGAGATCTTGTCTGCATCGAGTGATAATCAGATCAATGAGATAACAACCTTGCAGGGAGAAATTCTTGCGATAGAGCAAAATGCTGCTGCGGAAAAACGGGCTTTGAATGAGCAGGAAATCGCAGATATAGAAGCAAAACATGCGCGTATAAGACAAATCGAACTGGAGGCTCTCGGTGGCACACAGGAAGAAATTGCTTATGCTAAGAATGAGTTTAATGCAAGGATTGAAACAATGGATGCTGAGTCTGCTTCAAAGTTATTGCAGGAAAAAGCTAAGAACAGAGAAGATGAAATCGTACAAATCAAAGCAGCTTACGATACTCAAATTGATTTGCTGAAAAGCAAGGCTGAAGAATGCACTGGAGCAGAAAAGGAAGAGTTAGAAAAACAGATACAGAATCTTGAAGAAGATAAACAAAAAAAGATAGATTCACAGAATGATCTTTGGGATGAGTATCTTAACATCGTGAAAGAAAAGAACCCAGAAATCTTAGATGTGATCAACAAATATAATGGCGAGATTCTTACGCAGGAAGATGTTCAAAGTCAGAAGTTTTTAGAACAATTACAAGATCGCTATGATGGACTCGATACTATTACAGAGAGCGGATGTTATCGGATGTATAACAAAGTTACTGGAACTATGAGTGATGTCGCTGTAAGCATGGATGAAAGTACCGGAGAAATAATAGGAATATACGATGCCACTAATAATGAAGTGGCTGGATATACAACTGATATGGCAGAAGCAACAAAGAAGATGGCAGATAGCGAAGAGGGCTCTTACGAACAAATCATAAGTGCTCAGATGAGATTTGATGAGGAATCTGGAAATATAGTCCTTGCAAATGGAGAAGTT
>OBJP01000845.1_pt1 | contig 16408 bp, 9 predicted proteins | sample 1519821 | NCBI WGS metagenome assembly OBJP01 (sample SAMN04209218, study PRJEB22552) | human gut metagenome | biome: gut; material: feces | host: Homo sapiens | place: USA: Oklahoma | reverse complement strand
GCGCCGAATGCTCGCCATCGAAATTTATCGATGGCCTATTTCAGACTGTAATGGGGAGCTCCCCGTTTTGGTGCGCTAGGCAGCCCGATACACCAACCCATACTGCCCGCCTTTTCGGTTTGCATAATTCCCGGTACAGATTGCATATATTTACTGGATACCGCCGCGTTCTCCTGAGGTACCCCATCCTGGCCCGTGCAAAAAACGGAGTATTCTGCAACGTGACCGCGCCAGCACCGCCGCGGGTGGGCAAAACTGTAGGGCGCCGTATCATTTTAAGTCCCGACATGGCGAGAATGACGCGCCCCTGCTCCGGAAAACGGCGAAATCTGACTCGGAACGCTCGCTAGGGATATCCGAAGGCCACCGTTGGCGACGTCGAATCATATGCAGACAACTCGAACTGCAGAATACTCCAAAAAATGCACGGCGCACCCCATAGGACCCATTGCTGCATGGCGGAAAATAGGTCCTCAGCATCCCCCAGATGCATTCCCGAGAACATCACGTTTGAATTAGCGATGGACACGGCAAACAAAAGGGCCCGAGCGTTATTTGCTCGGGCCCTTAGCTTGTCTCACGCTAGCGCGCGATGCGCATCTTACTTGCGCTTGCCGCCGCCGTCGCCGGGGCGACGGGAGCTGCCACCGCGCTTGCCGCCACGGCTGTTGCCGTAGCTGCCACGGTTATCGCGACCGCCGGCACGGCCGCCACGGGAGCCGGCCTGGTTGCCGCCACGACCACCACGATAGCCGCCGCGCCGCTCTTCGCGGGTATCGTCGTAGTTGCGCCAGTCATCGCGACGATCACGGCTGGCACGCGGGTCACGACGATCGCGCGACTCGTTAGAACGACCAGCGCCGCCGCGGCCGCCATTGCCGCGAGCACCCTCGCGACGCTCGCCGCCGCGGCTACCGCGCTCTTCAAAGCGCTTGCCGCCACGGGACTCACCGCCACGGGCACCTCGCTCACCGCGACCCTCGCCGCCGCGACGCTCATCACGGCCACCGCGCTCGTCATCACGACCGGAACGACGGCGGTCGCCCGCACCGCGCTTGCCACCGCGCGAACCGCGGCCCTCGTCCTCGCGCTCGACACGACGACGGCCGCCACGGTCCTCGTCCTCACGACGACGGCGGTGTGCCTCGCCCTGGAACTGCTTGGCACGACGCTCGGCACGGTTGCCGCGCGCAGGCTGCTCAGCGGCACCAGCACCAGCGCGCTCCTCGGCAGCCACCTCGCGAGCCACGCTCTCCACAGCCTCGTCCACGCGAGCCTGAACGCCCTCGCGCACGCGGGTCTTGCCACCGCGCTTGGGACGGCTCGGACGCTCGCCATCGCCACGGCGCTCGTCGCGACCGCGGTTGGAACGACCGGCCACATCGCCGTAATCGTCGCCGTTGCGCTTGCCGTCGCGACGCGCCTGCTCAAGCTTCTTCTTGCTCTTGGACTTGCCGCGCTTGGTCTTCTTCTTCACCTTAAAGGCCGCAGGGTCGCGCTCGGGATCAACCGCGGGCGGGTTGGGACCCACGTGCAGGTCGCCGGCCTCGTAGATGTCGGCGGTCTTGTCCATGAGCTTCTCGATCTCGTAGAACTCATCGACATCCTGCTCGGTCACAAACGTGATGGCCCAGCCCAGCTCGCCGGCACGGCCCGTACGGCCAATACGGTGGATGTAGTCGGTCGGCTCGGCCGGCACGTCAAAGTTCACGACGTAGCGCACGTCGCTGATGTCGATGCCGCGGGCGAGCACGTCGGTCGCCACCAGCACGTCGACGGTGCCGTCGCGGAAGGCCGAAAGCGCGCGCTCGCGCTGCGCCTGGCTGCGGTTGCCGTGAATCGCGGCGGCCTTGATGCCCTTACGCTCCAGACGACGGCAGCAGCTGTCGGCGCGGTGCTTGGTGCGCATAAAGACGATAGTGCGCTCCGGGCCCTCCTTTTTGAGGAACTCGGGCAGCAGGTTGTTCTTGGCCTCGATGGACACCGGGAACACAAACTGGTCGACGGTGTCGGCGGTCGACGTGGCAGGCGCGATCTCCACGCGGGCCGGGTCGCTCACCAGGTCGGTGATCTCGCCCACGGCCTCCTCGTCGAGCGTGGCCGAGAACAGCAGCGTCTGGCGCTCGGCCGGCGTCTCGCGCACAATACGGCGAACGGCGGGCAAAAAGCCCATGTCGAGCATGCGGTCGGCCTCGTCCAGCACCAGCACCTTGACCTCGTTCAGGTGGCAGGCGCCCTGTTCGATCAGGTCGACCAGACGGCCCGGCGTGGCGACCAGGATATCGCAGCCGTACTTGAGTGCCGCGGTCTGCGGCTTGTAGCTCACGCCACCCACGACGGTCACGGCGACATGGCCGGTGACGTCGGCGATCTTGCTCGCGACCTCGTCGATTTGCTGGGCAAGCTCGCGCGTGGGGGTGATGACGAGCATCACGGGGCCGCGGCCGTTGCCCTCGGGCTTCTTGGCACCGCGACGGCGGTTGCGGCCGCCGCGCTCGCGCACAGGCTTGGGCGGAGCGATGTGCTCCAGATTGTTCATGGTCGGCAGCAAAAAGGCGGCCGTCTTGCCGGTGCCGGTCTGGGCGGCGGCAAGCAGGTCGCGGCCCTCGAGCACCACGGGGATGGAGCCGGCCTGAACGGGCGTGGGCGCCGTGTAGCCCAGGTTCTCGATAGCACGGAGCATCTCGTCGGAGAGGCCCAGCTCGTCAAAGGCGGGCAGGCTCTCGGTAGCGGACTCGACGGCCTGGGCAGCATTTGCCTCGTCGGCGGCATCGAAGGCGGCCTGGGTCATGGCCTCGCGGGTCTCGTCCAGAATCTCGGCGTCGGTGACGTCGGATACAGAATTACGCATATGTTGTTGTTCCTTATCTGCACGCGCTATGGGCACGGCATGCGGCCGCGCTGGCGTGCTTGGTAGTGCGCTAATACATACAAAAACGGGTGCGCACAGAGAGGACGTTGCTCAGCACGCTGGCGATCGCTTTGGCAACCCTATCACGCGCCGTCCAGACGCAGCAGCTCTAAGCGATGGAGCAGATTCGCCGCCGGTTAGTATACCCGCACTCCGTATGCCCCCACGTAAACCACAGATGACGGGGCGGGTCTGGGCCGATTGTCTCAATCTGCAACAGCTACCGAGCAAAATCGGTCCTAATTGTTATAGATCAAGACAGAGGGGGATTTCCGTCCAGTCCAAACCAAATCTCTCAGTCTTCCTGCAATTTCGAACATGTGGCCTATAATGTTGCTTTGGTTACGCTATATATTGCGCAGCCATTTAATACGTCGCCCACCGGGGGCCATTAATTCCTATCGCCATATTGGCTAGGAAGCAATCAGAGGAGGTATCCGTGGCAGCAGAGACGCCTTGCTCGGTCCTCTATAACGATATTCGCTCGTTCGGCGGTCTTAAACATCTCGAGATCGCCCGAATGCTCATCAATGGAAACTCTTATCTCGGCAGTACCCTGCTCGAGAAATGCTCTTCCAACCGCTCGTATCTCACCCGTTACATCGTCCACCGCGAGCCCGATCAGTGTGCGCCAGGTATCTACAATGACCTTACCGTCTCCACGCTTAACCTTGCCGCCGCCATCGGCAACAAGCTCGGCGGAGGCGATCGCGCCTATCAGGAAATATCCGAGCATTACAGCGGCTCGGCGGCACAAGGCATGATGTCGATTCTCGCCGATTATGACCTCGACGACCGCCTCTACGCCAATGCCCTGGGGCGTATCAGCAGCTCCGACGACCACAGCCCCCGCGAAAAGAGCACGCTCTTCTTGATGCTCTTTGTGGCAACGGGCGCACTTGCCGATCCCGTTCAAGGCGTGGCCACCGTCGAGCGCTTTTGCGACAGCAAGACAGGCGGGCACTTTGGAACCACCGAGACAACCGTCGGCCGTGGCTTTGTGAGCGGCCACGAGCTGCCGCGCGCCGTCGCCCCCAATCTCGGCCTCCTCAGAACGCACGCCGGCAATAGCGTTGACATGCAGATTCATCCGCTCACGCGCGACCCGCACGGAACCGTGATTGGTTCTTTGCCCAAAACCTCGCCCAGCATCACCGATGTAGGCGCCGACGCCTCGCGCGAGCATCTTCGTATTTGGCTCGAGGGTGAGCACTGGTACGCCCAGGGCCTTGGATCGACCAACGGCACAGTGCTCGAATCGGGCGCGGGTGACGGCGATACCGTAATCGAGCCGCCCCGCGACCAACGAGAGCCCGGCAAAGTCTATCCCCCAGTGGAAATCGAAAACAGCGACAGGCTCCATCTGGGTCTCTACACGACATTCCTTGTCATTGTGGACTAGCACGGACGGCGATCGGAAGACGGTCGCCGTCCGTCTTTCGTCTTCTACCTTCTGCGTCGTAAACGACAATACTCAGCGGCATACGTGGGCAGTGCGGCTATCATGGTTCTTTACCGATATCCGCACTGCTCACGTATACGTGCGGCAACCCATGCCAGACAAAGGAACGCCATGGATACTACCGATAGCGCCTATGGCGACAAACTCATCCGTCTTGACACGTTCGACACCGCCATGGCGGTCGACCCCAACGCCGAGGACGAGGCCAAGCGTCGGTTTATGACGCTTATTCTCCAGACGGCCCACCGCAACAACGGCAACATCGGGCACGTGCTGCGCGCGACCAACACGAGCGGCGAGGTCTTTGCCGTCAAGCTACTCAAGGACAACGCCATTCTTTCCGGCCAAGCCCCCGACCGTTCCGCCGAGCAATCGGCAGCGCACCTGGCCAACACCGCCGCGCTGTTCGAGGAGTACCGTCATCTGTGTACCGTCTCGCACCTGCGCGGATTTCCACGCGTCTATGGCTACGGATCGTGCGAGGATGACCCGCTCATCCTCATGGAGTGGGTCGAGGGCACCTCACTCAAGCAGGCGCTACCTCTGCTTCCGCACGACGCCTCGGGCGGGCTGACCACCCAGATGGTCGCCGCCGTCGGAAACACCGTGCTTCGTGCGCTCTTGATGACCCAAGGCCTCGTGAATCCGGTCGTCCATCGCGACCTGTCGCCTGCCAATATCATGTTCCGCACCACCAGCCGAACACTCGAGCAGCAGATTGCCGATTGTTCCTTTGACCCCTGCCTCATCGACATGGGCTCCGCGACCATGGCTCTCGGCGACGACACGATCACCCGGCGCGCCGACATCTGGCGCTTTGCCACGCCCGCATACGCCGCGCCCGAGATGCTCACGCAGGATATCGAAGGCATCGCGGCCCTTCGCCGTTCGCCGGCAATCGATGTCTACGCGCTTTCGAGCATTCTGTACCAGCTCTACAGCGGTCGCAAACCGTTTGACTTTGAGTCGACGGACGCCGCTGCAACCGGCTCGTTCTATCTCGTAAAGACCAAGACCAAGCCGGCGCCGCTCGAGCCGCGCTGCGAGGGCGATGAGGCGCTCGTCCAAATCATCATGAAGGGTCTCTCAGTCGAGCAGTGCGATCGTCCCACCGAGCAGCAGATGCTCGAGGTGCTCTCGGCATACCTCACCGATGCCGAATCCGAGGGCCGCGAAGGCACAGGAGACGAGGCCGCGATTGATATCGATTCTGGCACGCACCTTAAGGTCGACGTCGCCGGCGAGCGCGCACGAGAGATCCTGAATCAGGCCCGCCACGATGCCATGACCCGCCGCCGCTTTATTATCGGCGGCGCTATCGCAGCCGTTGCGGGGCTCAGCGTTATCGGGGCGGCAACCCATGGCTTTGGCATCCCCGACTACCTTGACGGCATCCGCGGTTCACTTGACGACTACACCTGGGATCAGCTGCAGGAGATTTCGCTCAAGATTAAGGCCGCCGAGACCCGTAGCGAGGCACGCGAGATTGCCAAGCGTTACCACCTGCTCGACGCTGATGGGCATATCCCCTATCCGTGCACCAAGCGTGTCACGCTCACCAACGGGCTGGAGGTCGGCGCGCAGCTTGTGGGCATCCGTCACGATGAGCTTCTGGACGGTACGGGCAAGGCCGGGCTGACGTTTATGTTCGACGCGGGTATTGCCGAGCGCAACGCTGCAGCTGAACCGCCGAGCGCCGGCTGGGTAGATTGCGAGCTGCGGGAATGGCTCAACGGCGACGGCCTTAAGCTGCTGCCCAACGAGTTGCGCGCACTCATTAAAGGGGTCAAGAAGGTCTCGAACAATGTGGGCGCCGCCAACAGCGCATCGTGCCTGAGCGAGTTGCCCGCAACCCTTTGGCTGCCCGCCATGGTCGAGCTGTGCGGTACACAACCGCCCGATTCGTTTGCCGAGGACTATCACTACCTGGCAGACATCTACAACGGCGAGGGCAAGGAGTATCAGCTCTTCCGCGAGCTCAAGGTGAGCCCGTATTCCACGAACGAGACGATGGTCCGCCAGTGGAAGGGCAAGGACACCTGTTGGTGGGAGCGCACGGTGAGCCCCGACACATCGGAGAGCGAAGGCACACTCTATATGAACCGCGTGGGGCACGACGGCGACGTCTTTACAAACGCAACGCCTGCGGAAAAGCCAAACAAGCTAACCTGTGTGATCCCCGGGTTCTGTATCTAGGCGGCGGGCGTCTTGCCGCGACGGCGGGCGCTCCCCCGGGATTTGTCTCGATCTGTAACAGTTAGAGGTCATATTTGCTGCTAGATGTTACAGATCGAGACGTTAGCTTGCCGAGAACTTCGCCTCATAAATGTGACTCAAGTGTGTCGATATTTCCTTGCCAATGTTGCGCAACAGGAACCCTTTCGGCGGTCGTAACGTACGAATTGTCATAGGTACCCCTTCAACGATTGGGAGAAGAAATGGCAAAGTACGCACCTAAACACTTGGAACCCTCAGGCGGCGCCGAGCCCCGTCATGCATTCGCGGGTCACAAGACCGCGCGACTCGCCGTCACCGCAGCCACCACCATCGCAATGACTGGTTCGTCGTTGCTCGCCCCGTTCTCGGCATTTGCCAACGATGCGAACGACACCACGGCACAGGACGCAATCATGTCCCCGCTCGCCGTCCACGCCGGCGAGGCAGCAGGCTCCGCAGTAAAGACGAATGCCCAGAAAATTGCCGACTTGCAGGCCGCAATCGACGCCGCAAAGGCTGCCGAGGCAGAAGCCAAGTCCGACTACGACACGGCAGTCGCCCCCTATACCAAAAAGCAGACGGCACGTGACAACGCTCAGACCGCTTACGACGCTTCCGTCTCCGACAATTCGCAGGCAGAAGCCGCCGCGCGTGCCGAATACGCTCGCCAGCTCGATGAAAGCGTCAAGGCTGCCGACAGCGCCAGTGCTACGCTGAAGGATGCCCAGAGCAAACTCGACACGGCCAAGACCGACGCCGAGAGCAAGACACAAGCACTCGACTCCGCAAAGCAGGCGGCAGCCGACGCACAGGCCAAGCTTGAGGAAGCCCAGAAGGCAGCCGCCAACGCAACGCCGGAGGAAATCAAGGCCGCCGAGCAGTCTGCCGCAGATGCCCAGAAGGTTCTTGACCAGGTAAAGGCTGCGAAGGCCACTGCCGATTCCGCGCTCGCCGATGCCCAGCAGGCTCAGAGCGCCGCGCAGAGCGCTTACGACGAGGCGGCAGGCACGCTGACTTCCGCCCAGCAGGCAAAGACCGCCGCGGATGGTAAGGCAGCTGACGCGCAGGCAGCGTATGACAGCGCGCAGGCCGATTTGGCCGCCGCAAAGGCAGGCGCCGCTGGGCCGGAGTATGATGCCGCCCAGGCAAAGGTCGATGCTGCCCAAAGCGCACTCGATCAGGCGAAGCAGCAGCAGGCGGCTGCCGAAGCAGGTCTTTCTCAGGCAAATAGTGACGTTGCATCCAAGCAGGACGCCCTCACCGGTGCCGAAAGCGAGCTCGAAGCCAAGAAGCAGACAGTCGCAGCAGCCGAAAATGATGTAACGGCAGCCCAGGCGAAAGCCGATGCGGCGCAATCGGAGTTGACCTCGGCAAAGCAGGTGCATGCTGCCGAGCTGGAGAAGGCAAAGGCCGCTCAGAAACAAGTCGACCAGGCAAAAGCCGAGAAGGAGCAGGCAGACAAGGCGCTCGAAACTGCCAAGGCAAACCAGGCGGCCGCGGATCAAGCCGTTGTCGATGCACAGAAAGCATACGATACGTGCAAGGCAGCAACCGATAAGGCAACGACGGCGGAGGCGCAGAGCGTCATCGGCTTCTACCAGTTCATCGGTGCCAACGACGCTGCAAACATCATCTATAAGCAAAGCGACATAAACCCGACGACCATCGGCGATAAAAAGGATGGAACGTCACTCGACAATACCAAGCTTTCATTTGGCAAACTGCGCGAGATTAATGAGTATCGCAAGAGCGTCGGCCTTAGCGAGCTTAAGGTGACGGCAGAGCAAATGGCGATCGCTCAGTCGAACTCCAATTACTCAGACGCCATGCTAGACCACTCAGACTATGCGCAATTCGAAAATGCCGCATGGAATTATGACTTGAAAAGAAACGTCGCACACCAGTGGGTTGATGAGGAAAAGAAGATATTTGACCAGGCTGCAGCGAAAGCTGGCCTTGGCGAAATTGCCCCCAAGGATGCTTGGAAAACTTTCTGGAGTCATGGCACCGAATTCGGAGACCAAAAGGTAGGCTTTGGCACCGTCGGCCACTATTTGAATATCGTACAGCCTGACGCCAAAACTATGGGATACGGCATTAATTCTCGAGGAACCCATCTGTCGTATACCTACGTTTTGGAGGTTGACGACAATTACGGTTCGTACGAGAAGGAGTACTCAATCGATGAGTTCGAGAGCCTCTTTGATCAGTATCAGCTGAGCCTCTCCAAAGCCAGCGACAACCTCACCGCCGCAAAGGCGGACCTTGAACAAAAGCGCAGCACAGCGGTATTGAAAGCCGATGCTGTAAAGGCAGCTGAGACCCTCGTCGCCCAAAAGCAAGAAGACGTTGATACCGCGAACAGCAACCTTGCCACCGAAAATGGCAACGTGGCAGGTGCCGCTGCCGAGGTCGCCCAAGCAAAGCAGAATCTCGCCAAGGCAAACGGAAAAGTTGCCGAAGCCGAAGACCAGGTTAAAGCCGCCCAAAGCAACGTGGCGCCCGCAGAGCAGGTCGTCAACCAGAGGCGCGCCGAGCTTAAGGCATCGCAAGAGCAAGCCGCTCAGAGTCAGAAGAAGGTTGATGACGCCAAGGCAGAGGCTCTCTTAAAGCAGCAGGCTCTACAAGATGCAAAGAAGGAACTTGCCAAGTATTCTGCCGATGTTGCTGCGGCTCAGGAGAAGGCTGACAAGGCCCATCAAACGCTCGATGAAGCCACGGCGGCCCAGGCGTCTGCCCAGAGCGCTCTCGAAAAGGCGAAGCTCGACGAGACTGCCAAGAAGCAGGCCCTCGATATCGCCACGGACGGCATCGAGGCCAAGGCGGCGACCGCGGAGCACGCCGCGAGCGATCTGACCACGGCGAAAAACGACTTTGCCTCGAAGAAGGCCCATGCCGACGCCCTGAGCAACGCAGCCGATAATCTTGCCACCGCCGAGGCGGCCAAGAAGGACGCCGACGCAGCGGCAACCAAGGCCGAAGTCGCCCTTGGTGCGGCAAACGACGCCATCGCAAACGCCGAGCAGGCGGTCGAGAATTCTCAGGCCGCATCGGACGCCGCTGCCGCCGCCCTCGGAACACTCAAGTCCGTCAACGTCGAAAACGGCATTGCTACTGGCTCTGACGCAAACGCGAACGATACGCTCAATGCCCTCTTTGCCAAGTGCATCGCCGCCAAGCAGGCGGAACATGATGCGAAGGCCGCACTCGACGCCGCCCAAGCAACTCTTGACGAGGCGACGCCCGCCTATACCGCGGCGCTCAATGTCTACAACGAGGCAAAGGCGAAGCGCGTGGCCGCCGAGCAAGCCCTGAAGGACGAGATTGCCCGCCAGGAGCAAGAGGCGGCAAAGACCGAGCAGGCCAAGATCGCGCAGGCTGCCGCTAAGCCGGTTGCCGGAAAGCCATCCGCCGGCAACGCCAAGACGGCAGCCAACTCGGCGCTTCCCACCACAGGCGACAATGCTGCGCTCGCCGGTGAGACGTTTGTCGTCGGAGGCGTCGTGCTTGTAGCCGCCGGCGTCTTCCTGACCGACAAGAAACGTAGTCAGGAGTAAGGATTTCGGAGGCAGCTTCTCCTCCTCTCCCGCTACTTCGTAAACCCCGCCCAACATGCGCCGGGGCGTCCATCACACGGGCGCCCCGGCGTTTTACATTGCAGGGTCCAAGGCACCTGCTCCAGTTTGTCTCGATCTGTAACAGTAACTCGGCAAAACGGTCCCCAGATGTTACAGAACGAGACAAATCTCAACCCCACGAGACAACATCTCAATCTGTAACAGTAAGGGTCCAAAAACCTCTCTAGATGTTACAGATCGAGACATTCGAGTTGACCCCGGACGGTTTGTCTCGATCCGTAACAGCAACTCAGCAAAAACGGGTCTAGTTGTTACAGATTGAGATGTTGGCCGGACGGTCCGCTGCCCCGGCAGTTGGCCTCCTTTCTGTAACGAAATGTCATATATTTCAATCTCCACTGGACACCCCCAGGGGGTATGGGTGTATAGTATCGGCAGGTTAACATTTCTGACACTACGCCACAGAAAGGAGAAGCCATGGCTCAAGATAAGTTCGACGTGGGCGGCATGACGTGCGCCGCCTGCCAAGCGCACGTTGACCGCGCCGTCAGCAAGCTCGACGGCGTCCAAAACGTCGCGGTCAACCTGCTAGCCGGATCCATGCTGGTCGACTACGACCCCGCGCTGGTCACGCCCGACGACATCTGCACCGCCGTCGACCGCGCGGGTTACTCGGCATCGCCCGTCAGCGCGGGCACCGAAGCCGTCCCAGGCGGCAGCGCGCAAGCCAGGTCCGGCGCCGCCCATATGGAGTCGCCCACCAAAAAGCTGGAGGTCGCCGCCTCCGCCATGCGCACCCGCCTCGTCATCTCGATCATCTTCCTCGTCCCGCTGTTCTACATAGGTATGGGGCACATGTTCGGTTGGCCGCTACCCGGCATCTTCACCGACCATACCCACAGCATGACGCTCGCGCTTACCGAGCTCGTCCTGCTCATTCCCATCGTCTACGTCAACGACGCGTACTTTATCAACGGCTTCAAATCGCTCGCGCACGGCGCGCCCACCATGGATGCGCTCATCGCGGTCGGCGCCACCGCGTCCATCGCCTGGTCGCTCTACGCCATGTTTATCATGGCCGACCAGCTGGCCGCCGGGCAGGTCCACGAGGCCATGATGACGGGCATGGACAACCTGTATTTTGAGAGCGCCGGCACGATCCTGTCGCTCGTCACCGTGGGCAAATACCTCGAGACGCGCAGCAAGTCCAAGACCGGCGGCGCGATCGAGGCGCTGATCGACCTGGCGCCCAAGACCGCGACCGTCGTGGCCGATGACGGCAGCGAGACCACCGTCGACGTCGATGCTATCCTGCCCGGCCAGGTGCTGCGCGTGCGCCCCGGCGAGTCCATCCCCGTCGACGGCGTGGTACTCGAGGGCGCCTCGGCCGTCGATGAAAGCGCGCTGACCGGCGAGTCCATCCCTGTGGAAAAGACCGCCGGCGACACCGTCAACGCCGCCACGGTCAACCGCACCGGATCGTTTACCTTCCGTGCCACGCGCGTGGGCGCCGACACGTCGCTCGCCAAGATCATCCAGCTCGTCGAGGACGCCAACGCCACCAAGGCGCCCATCGCCCGCATGGCCGATAAGGTCGCCGGCGTGTTCGTACCCGTCGTGTTTGCGATCTCGGCCGTGACTTTTGTGGCGTGGATGGTACTGACCGGCAGCGTCAACGAAGCGCTCACCTCCGCCGTGGCCGTGCTGGTGATCAGTTGTCCGTGCGCGTTGGGCCTGGCCACGCCGGTCGCCATTATGGTCGGCACCGGCAAGGGCGCCGAGATGGGCATTCTGTTTAAGAGCGCCGAGGCGCTGGAGAATCTGCGCAACGTGGGCACCGTGGTGCTCGACAAGACGGGCACCGTTACCCGCGGCAAGCCGGCCGTAACCGACATTGTGGTTGCCGAGCGCGTCGACGGCGCGCCCGTCATGAGCGAGAAAGCGCTGCTCAAGCTGGCCGCCGCACTGGAGCGCCAGAGCGAGCATCCGCTGGCCGAGGCGATTATGGCCGAGTGCGAGACACGCGGGATCGTCGCGCGCATGGTCGAGGACTTTGCCGCCGTGCCCGGCCGTGGCGTCACGGCGCGCGAAGGTCAAAACGCCATTGCCGCCGGCAACGTGCAGCTGATGAACGAGCTGGGAGTCACCGTGCCCGAGGGGCTCGCCGAGCAATTTGCCGCCGAGGGCAAGACGCCGCTGTTCTTTGCCAAGAACGGTGAGCTTGCCGGTACCATTGCCGTGGCCGATGAGGTTAAGGAGACGAGTGCCAGAGCCATTGCCGCGCTGCGCTCGCTCGGCGTCGACGTGCGCATGCTCACCGGCGATAACCGCGTGACGGCCGAGGCCATCGCCCGCCGCGTGGGGCTCACCAGCGAGCAGGTCATCGCCGACGTTCTACCCGCCGACAAGGAGCGCCACGTGCGCGAACTGCAGGACGCGGGCGGCAAGGTCGCCATGGTGGGCGACGGTATCAACGACTCCCCCGCCCTGGCGCGCGCCGACGTGGGCCTTGCCATCGGTACCGGCGCCGACATCGCCAAGGAGGGTGCCGACGTGGTGCTCATGCGCAGCAATCTTATGGATGTCGCCCGCGCTATTGAGCTGTCGCGCGCCACGATCCGCAACATCAAGCAGGACCTGTTCTGGGCGCTGTTCTACAACGGCATCGGCATTCCGCTGGCCGCGGGCGTGTTCTTCCCCCTCACCGGCTGGCAGCTCTCGCCCATGTTCGGCGCCGCAGCGATGAGTCTGTCGAGCGTATGCGTCGTGAGCAATGCCTTGCGTCTGAAATCCTTTAAGCCCAAGACGGCACGCTGAGGTGCCCGACCTTGCCCCTCAAACCGTCGCTCGCGTACCCAAGTACGCTTCGCTCCTCTTTCGGGGCAATCTCGGGCACCTCAATGCACCTTTAAGATGACCTTGTTCACAACTAAACTGTCAGATAATCTCAATCGATAAGGAGACAACCATGAATTACACGATCAAGACTTCGGGCCTCATGTGCGGCCATTGCGACGCCACTGTCGAGACCGCGCTGCTCAACGTGGCCGGCGTGACCGATGCCGATGCCGATCACGAGACCCAGACCGTCCAGGTTGAGTGCGCCGACACCATAACCGCCGAGCAGCTCGCCGCCGCCGTCGAAGGCGCCGGCGAGAAGTTCCACGCCCTGTCCGTGACCGCCGCCTAGCAACTGATGGGGACATCCGGAAGATCGACCAGAAACGAGGACTCGCCATGATGGCAGATCACAAATCGGTGACCCGCATGCTCAAGACGGCGCGTGGGCAGATCGACGGCATCCTGCGGATGGTCGAGGAGGACCGTTACTGCGTCGACATCTCCACGCAGCTCATGGCGACTCAGGCACTCATCGCGCGCATTAACGCCGATGTGCTCAAGGCCCATATCGAGGGCTGCGTCGCCTCGGCCATCGAATCGGGTGACGAGGAGCTCAAAGCCGCCAAGCTCGCCGAAATCGAACGCGTCGTCGACAAGCTCGCCAAGTAATTGGCGCATTGGGGTCAGGTTTCTTTGCACCACCTTGGCGCATGGGGGACAGGTACGTTTGCACCACCTTGGTGCAGATTAACCTGTCCCCCATGCACCAAATGGGGTATAAAGGCGTGCAGCATATCGAATGAGAGGCAGTTTGCATGGATAACTTTATGAAAGGTCGCAACGGCGCCGACGAACTCACCATCGTGCTCGGCTTTTTCGGCATCATCCTCGCGATGATCGGGTCGCTCGCACATTTCCAGTGGCTCAGCTGGATCGCCATCGCCGTCATCGTGATCGGCGTGCTGCGCGGCCTGTCCAAGAACGTCGACGCACGCCGCAAGGAGAACGAGACCTTTGTCGTCGCGACCGCGAACGTCCCCGGTCTGGGCAAGTTCGTCGCCAGCTTGGGCGGCGGGGCCGCAGCGGCCAGCACCTCACGCGCGGCCGGCACCAGTAAGGAAGACTTTGAGCGTGCCAAGCGCACGGCCAAGAAGATGTGGAAGGGTCGCAAGACTACGGCATACCTCAAGTGCCCCAACTGCGGACAGATGCTCTCCGTCCCCAAGGGCAAGGGCAAGATTCGCGTCACCTGCCCCAAGTGCCACGCCAAGATGGAGACGCGCTCCTAGCGCCCGCACGCGGGACAAATTAATCAGGTTTGTCCCAAAATCTGAAGTATTTGTTCGATAAAAAAGCCGAGGCCTCGTGTTGAGACCTCGGCTTTTTGCATGCGGCAACAGAATGTGACGATGAAGCCATCGCCCCCTGTCACGCCGGAGCCTACGCCACGCCGTCGCGGGCGAGTTCCTCGGCCAGTGCCTCGGCAGGCATGGCCATAATGGCATCGAGCTCGGCGTCAACCTCGGGGATGCGCTTCACCTTTAGCTTGCGCGCCAGGTTGCCGCGACACATCACGTGCATCGGCTCACGCAGGGCCGACAGGTCATCCAGAGGATTCTCGCGCGTCACCAAAATGTCGGCCGCCTTGCCGCACTCGATCGTGCCGGTCTCGTTGCCCAGGCCCAGCAGCTCGGCATTGATCTGCGTGGCCGTGTGCAGCGCAAAGGCATTGCTCACGCCGACGTACTTGGCAAAGTACGCCACCTCGCGCCACATGTCGTACTGCGTCACAAACGGGCAGCTCGAGTCCGTGCCCAGGCCCACCTTAACGCCGGCATCCAGGGCAGCGCGAGCACTTTCGATAATGCCCGAGCACACGATGTCACCGTTCTTCTTTTGCGTATCGGTCGAATGGGTCTTCTCCGGATCGAGCAGTACAAACGGCAACGCCGGACTGATCGTGCAGGTCACGCTCGGTGCGCGCCCCTCGAGCTGCGTACCCGCGGTGCCGCGATACAGGTCCAAGATCTCGGGCATCATCGGAGCGCCATGCTCGATCGTGTCGACACCGGCCTGAAGCGCGGCCTTTACGCCCTCAGTGCTCTCGACATGGGCCATAACCGGAAGGCCAACCTCGTGTGCCGCCTTACACGCCGCCGCAGCGACATCAACCGGCATGCGCAGCACGCCTGGCTCGCCCACCTCGGTCGCATCGAACACGCCGCCCGTCACGAACAACTTGATGACGTCGGCACCGCGTGCATACAGGTCGCGCACCTGCTCGACCGCCTCGGCGGGAGTATTGGCCACCTGCGCGAACAGACCCGCGCCGTGGCCGCCCGGCACCGTAACGCCCGTGCCCGGCGCCACCAGGCGCGGTCCCTGGTACTTACCGGCGTCGATGGCGTTGCGCACGGCAATATCGGCAAACAGCGGGTCGCCCGCGCCGCGCACCGTGGTCACGCCACTTGCCAGCTGTTGCTGGGCGCTGCCTTTGAGGATATGGCGGACGATGGCGCGGCCCACGGGATTATCGAGCTTTTTCATGAGCGATCCTGCATCGCCTGCCGAGACCGGCTTGCCCGAGCCGCACAGATGCACGTGCATATTGATGAGGCCCGGCATGAGGTACGCACCGGCCAGGTCGATGACCTCGGCACCCGCAGGCGCCTGCGCCACGGCACTCGGGCCGATCCACGTAATGACGCCGCGCTCAACTGCCACAGCCATATCGGGCTGCGGCTCCATATGCTCCGAACCATCCAGAACGGTCGCATTGATAAACAACGTGGGACGATCGGCAGACGCCATATCGGACTCCTCCCCCTCAATTAACATGAACATTTGTTCATTATCACCTAGTCCAGTAGGGCTGCTGCAGACATATCGGCTAACGGAGAAAGGAGGGGAATATGAGGGAGGACGGGAGTCGATGCAGCCCTTCCCCAGCGGTGCCTACAAAACATCTCAATCTGTAACAGGAGAACCGTCTTTGAGCCTCCAGATGTTACAGAACAAGATCTTTCGGTCGCATACCCACCCTTTATCTCAATCTGTAACAGATAGACCGGTTTTCAGCAGCTAGATGTTACAGATTGAGACATTCGGTCGAGGCCGCACTTGTTCATCTCAATCTGTAACAATTACGGGCCCAAACAGCCCCAAGATGTTACAGACCGAGACAAACCCTCTCAGCGCCCATACCACTGACGCTTCCATTCCTTAGCCAGATCCGCCTGTTGCGGAATACCCGCCAGCCTCATCTTCTCGACCAGCTTCCCCGGATTCTTGAGCTCGTTAAACGTAAACCGAAGCACCTTATGCCCGAGCATTGTCAGATGAGATTCCCGCTGACGCTCTGCCACGAATGGGTCAACCGACTCCCGACCCTCGCCGTTC
>OBJP01000841.1_pt1 | contig 16467 bp, 16 predicted proteins | sample 1519821 | NCBI WGS metagenome assembly OBJP01 (sample SAMN04209218, study PRJEB22552) | human gut metagenome | biome: gut; material: feces | host: Homo sapiens | place: USA: Oklahoma | reverse complement strand
AGTAATGTTCGTGAGAACTTACATTATCTCGATGTGAGTATATTTAATCACATTTCGAGTGGCAGCCGAAGTTGAGCAAAAAAAGGAACTGAAAGAAGTTTAGAGACACTTGATAAAATGAGAGAAAATCCTTTTGTAACACAGGTTAAGCTAATGGAAGAATTCAATCTAACCAGAAAACAGATTCAAAACATCATTCAATACTTGCGTTTAAATGGGTTAGTAGAAAGAGAAGGCTCTAATAGAAGTGGTAAATGGATAGTGAAGAAATAATATATTACTACATTTTCTGCACTATATGATATTAGAAAAACATTGTATATATCGATGCTATTTTGATTTGTGATGAGAGTGACTGTTAAACACATTAACAAGTCACTTTTTTCATAGTTATTCAATATGTGTTATAATGTGGTCAAAGCGAGGTAATGCTATGAAAATATATTATGAAGTACATGGAAATGGTTACCCAATTATCTTATTACATGGTAATCAGGAAAATAGAAAAATATATGATCAATTAATCAAAGATTTAGAAAACGATTATCAATTAATCGCAATGGATTCACGTTATCATGGTAAATCTATTAAGAGTGGGCCTTTAACACTAGACCGTATGGCTCAGGATGTAATGGATGTCGCAAATGAACTAGATTTAGAAGAATATGATGTCATTGGCTTTAGTGATGGTGCGAATATCGCACTTACACTTGCAGGTAAAGATGACCGTTTAAAACATATGGCACTTCTTTCACCTAATGCCACTCCTCAAGGCATTAAATGGTATTATCGTCTCCATATGTATATGACATTACTCTTATTGCCAATATTCTGTATATATGATAAGAGATCAAGAATACGTTTTAAGCTCATTTCGTTTATGACAAAAGAGCCACATTTTACTGCAGATTACTTATCAGAACTTAAGATTCCAGCTTTATTACTGTCTGGTGAACATGATGTAATCAAGGATTCTGATTTCACATTTATTCAGTCATCATTGCCTTATTGTGTACATGAGGTGATTAAAGGTTCACCACATTTCTTATTAGGTGATCAATATGATAAAACATTAAGAGAAATAAGGGGGTTTTTATATGCCTGTCATCACGAAGCATAATGTATTAGATATAAATAATGTTGTATTTGGAGATGGAACACCTAAGATTTGTCTTCCTATTGTAGATACAACTAAAGAAGATATTATTGATACTTTAGATTCTTATAAGGATTTAGATTATGATGTAGTAGAAATTAGACTTGATTTCTATGAAGGATTAAAAGAAGGACATTTGACAGATGCATTAGAAGAAATTAAGAAACATACAGATAAACTTGTATTAGGTACAATCCGTACTGTGAGTGAAGGAGGAGAAGGAGAACTTACTTCTCTAGAGTATATACATTGTATTAAAGAAATCTGTGATGCACATGTAGATCTAGTAGATATTGAGTTATCACAGGGATATGAATCTGTGATGGAACTTGTTCAGTATGCTCATAAGAAAGGTGTTCATGTTATTATGAGTGAACATCATTTTGAGGAAACACCATCAAGAGAAGATATGCAGGAAACACTAGAAAAGATGGAAATATTAGGGGCTGATTTACCTAAACTTGCTGTTATGCCTGAAAGTAAAGAAGACCTATTAACACTTCTAGAAGCCACTCTTTATTCAAGTCAGCGTTTAGGAAAACCTATTATTACTATGTCTATGGGTAAACTAGGACGGTTGTCACGTATGATGGGGGAATACTTTGGTTCATGTATGACCTTTGCGACAGCCAAGGATGCGAGTGCACCAGGACAGGTTCCTCTTGATGATTTAAAGAAAGTATTAGAGGTTCTACATGATTAATTTAGATCATGCGAAAAAGGCATTTGATAATTATGTCAATCGTTATGATTTCTCTATCCCACATATACATCTTAAATATGTGCATTCTTATAAAGTAATGGATGTTATGGGTGAACTATGTGATATGAAAGAAAAAACTGAAGAAAAAGAGTTATGTCTGCTAATCGGCCTATTACATGATATAGGTCGTTTTGAACAGTTTCGCTTATATCATTCTTTCCTAGATAGAGAAACAGTGGATCATGCAATGTATTCTTCTCATGTATTATTTGAGGAGGGACTTATTAGAGAGTTCATAGAAGAAGATACATATGACACTATTATTAAAAATGCTATAGAACAGCATAATAAATACAAAGTAGAAGAAGGCTTTAGTGACGAAGAACTCTTTTACATACATATGATTAGAGATGCAGATAAATTAGATCATTTTCGTGTTAAAGATGTAGAAAAGGATACAGTCTTACTAGGTGTGACTTATGAGGAAGCAGGAAAAGAATCTATAACTGATGAAGTCTATCAACAGTTCTGTAAACATCAACTTATTTATGCTCCTACAAGAAAAACACATTTAGACATGTGGATTTCTTATATTGCTTTTATATTTGATCTTTATTTTGATGAAAGTAAATCATATATTGAAAAAAATCACTATATTGAAAGAAGCTTTGATAAAATAAAAATAGAAGATCTAGAGATATTAAAGAAATATCGAGCGTTAGAAAAATGCGCACTAGAGTATATTAAAGGAGGATGCGTATGAGTTTACCAAAGGATTTCCTATGGGGTGGTGCTTTAGCAGCTCACCAGTTTGAAGGTGGTGTATTAGACACTACTAAAGGTTTAAGTGTTGCTGATGTAATGACAGGTGGTAACGTATCAACACCACGTGTGATTACTGATGGAGTAAAGGAAGGATTATATTATCCAAACCACATCGGCATTGATTTCTATCATCATTACAAGGAAGATATCAAGCTATTCGCAGAAATGGGCTTTAAATGCTTTAGAACATCTATTGCCTGGACAAGAATCTTCCCATTAGGTGATGAAGAAGAGCCTGATGAAGAAGGTTTACAGTTCTATGATGATGTATTTGATGAATTATTAAAATATGGTATTGAACCAGTCATTACATTATCTCACTTTGAAATGCCTTATCATCTTGCCAAGGAATATGGCGGATTCATGAACAGAAAGACTATTGATTTCTTTGTAAAGTTCGCAGAAGTATGTTTCAAGAGATATAAAGATAAAGTTAAATACTGGATGACTTTCAATGAAATCAACAACCAGATGAACTATAAGAATGATATTTTTGGATGGACTAACAGTGGTGCTCATTTTGGAAACTATGATAATCCAGAAGAAGCGATGTATCAGTGTGGTCATTATGAATTGGTAGCCAGTGCAAAGGCTGCGAAGATTGGTCATGAAATCAATCCTAACTTCTTAATCGGTAATATGATTGCAATGGTTCCTATTTATCCATTCTCTTGCCGTCCAGCAGATATGGTATTATCTACTGAAATGATGCATCAGAGATGGTTCTTCTGTGATGTACAGTGCCGTGGTCATTATCCACGTTATGCCTTAAAGATGTTTGAAAACAAAGGCTTTAACTTAGATATCACTGAAGAAGATAAAGAAGCTTTAGCTGCAGGTACAGTAGATTATATCGGATTCTCTTATTACATGACTAATACTGTAGACTCTACAGCACATAAAGATGTTTCTAAATCTTTAGATGGTTCTAGTGAACATTCTGTGGCTAACCCATTTATTAAAGTATCTGACTGGGGATGGGCTATTGATCCAGAAGGTTTGCGTTATGCTTTGAATCAGATGTATGAAAGATATGAAAAACCATTATTTATTGTAGAAAATGGTTTTGGTGCGATTGATAAGAAGGAAGAAGATGGCAGCTGTCATGACCCATATCGTGTAGATTACTTAAGAGCACATATTGAACAGATGAAGAAAGCTGTAGAAATTGATGGTGTAGACTTAATGGGTTATACACCATGGGGCTGCATTGACTGTGTCTCTTTTACTACAGGTGAAATGAAGAAACGTTATGGCTTTATCTATGTAGATCGTAACAACGATGGAAGCGGTACACTAGAAAGAAGTAAGAAAGATTCATTTAACTGGTATAAGAAAGTTGTTGCAAGCAATGGTGAAGATTTAGGTTAATTCGCTTTCAACATTGCGAAAAAAAGAAACCCATGAGAAATGCTTGACATTAGGCTCATGGGTTTTTATACTGTTTAAGGGTAAACATTCTTTATGTTTATCAATAATTAAAAAAAACGTTGATATATTCAACATTTTTTCGTGTTAATAAATTATTTGTGAGATATTTTTTTATCTCAAGCATATTAGTTGCATGTGCAACTAATTTAGACTAATATAGAATTAGAAAAAATCTATTAGGTATTTCATCCTAATAGATTTTCTTATGAGGAGGGTAAATAACATGGAGGTAATCAAGAGAGATGGCTCAAAGGTAGCTTTTGATGGAAGTAAGATTGAAAATGCGATTTTAAAGGCTATGCGCTATGGCAGCGGTATTGTGAAACCTGAAATTGCATCTAAAATCTCACATGAAATTGAAGACTGGCATAAATCAAGTGGAGCAGCATCTATCAGCATTTATCGTATTGAAGGACAGGTTTTTGAAAAGTTAATTGAAAAAGGAGAAGTACTTACTGCCAAGGCTTATGAAGGCTATCGTAGGGTAAGAGAATTCCAGAGAGAAACTAATACAATTGATAATGCGATTTATGGTATTGTCAATCAGACTAATAAAGAAGCAATGGATGAAAACTCTAATAAAGATGCGACTGTATTAGCTACTCAGAGAGACTTAATTGCTGGTGAATTCTCTAGAGACTATTGTCGCCGTTTATTATTACCACCAAAGATTGTACAGGCACATGATGATGGTATTATTCATTTCCATGATATGGATTACTATATCCAGAAGATGCATAACTGCGATCTAGTAAACTTAAAGGATATGTTTGCGAATGGCACAGTTATTAATGATAAATTGATTGAAACACCTAAGTCTTTACAGACAGCATGTACTGTTGCAACTCAGATTGTTCAGCAGGTTGCTAATGGTCAGTATGGAGGACAGACAATCTCTATCTCTCATTTAGCACCTTATGTACGTGTATCATATAAGAAACATTTAAAGGCTGTAAGAAAAGAAGGCAAAGAAGTAGGTATTGATTATACAGAAGAACAGATTGAAAAGATTGCAAAGTCTCGTCTTCATGAAGAAATCAAAGCAGGTGTACAGACTATCCAGTATCAGATCAATACATTCTCTACAACTAATGGTCAGGCTCCATTCTTATCTATTTTCATGTATTTAAGAGAAGAACCAGACTATATTGAAGAAACAGCTTTATTAATTGAAGAAATCTTAAAACAGAGATATATCGGTATGAAGAATCCTGTGGGTGCTTATGTCACTCCAGCATTCCCTAAATTACTTTATGTATTGGATGATAATAATGTGCCTGATGATTCACAGTATCGTTATTTAACAGATTTAGCGGTTAAATGTGTATCTAAGCGTATGATGCCTGATTTCATCAGCGCAAAGATCATGAGAGAAAACTATGAAGGACAAGTATTCCCTTGTATGGGATGTCGTTCATTCTTATCTCCATGGAAGAATGAAAAAGGTGAATATCAGTGGTATGGTCGTTTTAACCAGGGTGTAGTTACACTTAACTTAACTGATGTTGGTTTATCAGCTAACAAGAATATGGATTCATTCTGGAAGATTCTAGATGAACGTTTAGATTTATGTTATGAAGCATTAATGTTAAGACATGAAAGCTTAAAGGGTACTCCTTCAGATATTTCTCCAATTCATTGGCAGTATGGTGCCATCGCAAGATTAAAACCAGGAGAAAAGATTGATTCATTATTAGATACTTGTTATTCTACATTATCATTAGGTTATATTGGTTTATATGAATGTGTAGTGGCATTAATTGGTCAGTCTCATACTACTGAAGAAGGCGATGCATTAGCTCTTGAAATTATGCAGAAATTAAGAAATGCATGTGATAAATGGAAGAAGGATACAGGTTTAGGATTTGCCTTATATGGTACTCCTGCAGAATCAACTACTTATACATTAGCACGTGCATTAAAGAAGAGATTTGGAGTCGTGCCTGGTGTAACAGATAAAGACTATATTACTAACTCTTATCATGTCAATGTAAGAGAACATATTGATGCATTCTCTAAATTAGGCTTTGAAGCAAAGTTCCAGAAGATTTCTTCTGGAGGAGCTATTAGTTATGTAGAAGTGACTAATATGACAAATAACTTTGATGCCATGAAAGAATTAATTAACTATATGTATGAAACAATTCAATACGCTGAAATCAATACTAAGTCTGACTATTGTCAGGAATGTGGTTTCTCTGGAGAAATCTTATTAGATGAAAACAATGAATGGTATTGTCCTAACTGTGGTAATAGAAACCATAAGACATTAAATGTATGTCGTAGAACATGTGGTTATCTTGGTGATAACTTCTGGAATAAGGGACGTACACAGGAAATCAAAGAACGTTTTGTACATTTAGATAATAGAGTATATCAGGAAAATAACTAGGAAAGCCTTGTGTCATTAAGGGTTTAAGAGATAACCGTGATTGGTTATCTCTTTTTAATTTAAAAGACTGTGAAAACCACAGCCTTATTTAAGGACCTTACGTTTTGTAGACGAAGGAATATTTAATTGTTGTCTATATTTAACTATTACACGTCTTGAACAATGTAGATCCAATTCTTCAAGTTGACTAAGAATCTGATTGTCTGAAAGAGGATGTTCTTTATCTTCACTATCAACTAATTCAACAATAGCCTTTTTAATAGAATCGCTACTATCTCCTGAAGCAGTTTGAGAAACAAGAAGTTGTTTAAGAGGATAAACCTCACCATTAAAGCTGTAGTACTTATTATTTAATGTACGTGAAATAGTAGATTCATGGAATCCTGTTTCACTTGCAAGTTGTGATAAAGTACATGGATATAATTCATCATCGTATAAGAAATAACCACTCTGGATATCAACTAAAGCATTTGCGACAAATAATACTGTTTGATTTCTCTTTGTGAGATTTTCAATTAAGAAATGTGCATCATTAAAATAAGATTTCATATTTTCATCATTCTTTACCTTCTCATAAAGAAGATCATTTACGATGAGTTCAGGTTGATTGATAGGAGTAATCATAATATTAGAATCTTCTACCTCTATTAAAATATCTGGGGAGATATAATCATCCTGGGATGAACTATACATATTACATGGGAATGGATTACAAGAACGTATTTCATAAAATAAATGGTCTATCTCTTCTTTTTTTAATCCTGTTTTCTGTTTAATAAGTGAATAGTTCTGAGTTAAGATAACATCCTGATAATCTCTAAATAGTGTATAGCTTTTTGTTTTATTATTATTTTTTAATTGAATGATAATTGAATCAATAGCATCAGTAGCTCCAACACCATTTGGTTCAAAAGAACGTAATATATCTAAATGAGCATCAAGCATTTCTCTGTCTATATCTAAATCAGTGAGATATTGATTAATAGGGTAGGATAAGAACCCACTATCATCTAATGATTCAATCAAATAATCCATCAAATCTTCATTATATGGACGAGTACATGCACTTAACTGTAAATAGAGATCATCTTTTAAAGAACGTTTATTAGAAATACTTTCAATAAATTGCTGAGTATCATAGTTTTTAGGTGATTTTAGTTCTAAAAAAGGATTTGTTTCTAATACTTGTTGAACAACTTTATTGATATCATCAATGTTGTCAGTAAGGAAATCTAACGATTTTAAAAGTTTTTGATTTAATTTTAATGTTTGTTTTAATGTTTGAATATATTGCATTTTTTGTTTCATATTCATCACCCCTCACTATTATATAGCAAAATCCGTGCCAATTAATGTATGGATATTTAATAGAAAAGTATAACGAATAACGATTGTTGCACACAAGTTTTATTTGTTTTATCATGAACGATGAGGTGATTTCATTGAAAGAAAAAATAATGTTGTTGATTAATGGAAGAATGGATCAAAATTCATATGAAGAATGTCAATCCATCCAATTATCAAAAGAATTAAAACTAAGTAGAAATCAAGTGACTAGATTATTAAATGAACTATTTAATGACAAGAAGCTTATTAAAATCAAGACAAGCCCTGTTTTATATCTTTCAAGAGGTTCTCTTGAAAGTAAGTATAAGAAGAAGCTCTCATCAGATGAATACAAATCATTAGATGAATTGGAAGCTGAATTAAACAATCAGACAGAATTAAAGAACTTTGAAAAGCTTATTGGGTCTAATGAAAGCATGTATCAGATTGTAGAGAAGATTAAGGCAACAGTATCTTACCCTCCAGTAGGATTACCTATGTTGTTTTATGGACCAACTGGTACAGGTAAATCATTTATGGCTAAACTTACGTATGAATATTGTGTAGACACAGGCTTAATTGATGCATCTAAGAATTTTGTACAGGTGAACTGTTCAGAGTATGCTAATAACCCAGAACTACTCACAGCGAATCTGTTTGGCTATAAAAAAGGTGCTTTTACAGGTGCAGAAAGTGATAACTTAGGTTTATTACATTTTGCGGATGGTGGAGTATTATTCTTAGACGAAGTGCATTGTTTAAATGCTGAATGTCAGGAAAAATTATTCCTTTATATGGACCAGGGAATCTATCACTTAGTAGGTGATAATAATAAGTGGTATAAATCTAAATGTAGAATTATATTTGCGACAACAGAAGTTCCACAAAAAGCATTATTAAAAACATTCCTCAGACGTATTCCAGTTATTCTTACAATTCCATCTCTTGCACAAAGAGGAGAAAATGAAAAGCTAGAACTCATGTATAGCTTTTTGAAGAACGAAGAGAAGCGTGTTGGTAAAACAATTCTTATTTCATCTAACGTTTATGAGTTGTTACTGAATCACACATTTGTAGGTAATATTGGTGAACTGACTAATACTATTCAGGCAAGCTGTGTGAGTGCATTATATAAAAGTAATTCAGATACGTTAGAAATACATGCTTATGATTTACCTGACAGTATTAGAAATAGTATAGATGTTTCCTCTATGATTATGAAGAAGCATAAACTTGTGTCTCTTAACACACTTCTTCCTGTATCAGATCAGGGGATCATTAAAGATTTTTATCAATCATTAATTAATCTTAAAAGAGATCAGTCATTTGCAGTAAATGCACAGAATACTGTAGATAGATATTTTGAGAAGCTTATATTTAATGATAATCGTGCAGATTCAATTGATTATCTTACAAACTATCTAGAAAAGATATTTAATAATATCACTGAACATTATGGATTTAGGACTTCACATAATGAGTTGATTGCACTTGCGACATATGTCTCAGAATTCTCTAAGAATACATATCTCACAAATAACTGGATCAATGAGAATTATGATGAAGTAAAAAACTTAAAGAAATATCTAAAACTAGAATTTCATCGTGAATATGAAATAGGACAGGAAGTTTCTCATTACTTAAAGAATAATATGAATCAGGATATTGATGAGTTTGTAGAATGTATTATCTGTATTTGTATGATTAAGTATTTTGCACATTCTGGTGAAGATCTCACAATTGCGGTTATTATTGCGCATGGTTATTCAACTGCAAGTTCTATTGCAGAAGCAGCCAATAGAATGTTGAATAGTTATATATTTGATGCGATTGATATGCCATTAGATGTGGATGTACAAACTATTACAAGAAAGATCAATGATTACATAGCACATGTTGGTAATATCTCAAAACTTTATTTATTAGTTGATATGGGTTCTCTTGAAGAAATATATCAGGGATTAGATACAAGTAATGCAGATATTGCCTTAGTAAACAATATTAATACTAAATGTGCGCTAGAAATAGGACAGGGAATTAAACTCAATAAAACAGTGACTGAAGTAATTGATTCTATTCTTAAGGAAAACATCTATAAAACGCATGTAGAACTTAAGAAAAAGAAAGAACCTATTGTAATCTGTTCTTGTGCATCAGGAATTGGTACAGCGAATAAGATCAAAGAAATCTTATTCAATTCTTTACCTGAAGATTCAAATCTAAAGATTATTACTTATGATTATTCTGCTTTAATACGTAAACAGGTCTATGATCAGTTAATGAATGATTATGAGGTTGTATGTGTCATTGGCACACTTGATCCAAATATTGAATCTATGAAATATATAGGTATACAGGAATTGATTATTAATGAGGGTCAGAATGCGATAGAAGTATATTTTGGGAAGTATATGACTCAAGCTAAGATGGAGATATTCGAAAAGAATATCTTACGTAATTTCACATTATCCAATGTCATGAATAACTTAACTATATTAAATCCAGATAAACTACTAGAACATGTAGCGAAAGCAATTGATCATCTACAGAATATCTTACATAAGAGATTTAAGAATAGAACATGCTTTGGATTATATGTTCATATCTGTTGTCTTGTAGAAAGATTAGTTACAAGACAAGCTATTTCAAACTTTACTGATCAAGACTTTAAAGAAAAGCATCAAGAGTTTATAGATCAAGTAAATATCTCAATGAAAGAAGTTAAAACATACTACAATGTTGAGATTCCAGATGAAGAAATAGAATATATATACAACTATATTATTAATGATTAGTGTGCTATTAATTGGCACACTTTTTGCTTGTTTAAAAGTGGAAGTTAGTTGTACAGATTGAGCGTAAAGATCTATAAACTGGCACGAAGCTTGTCTGTTTAAAAGTGGAAGCTGGTTGTACAGATCAAGTGCAAAGATCTATAAACTGGCACGAAGCTTGCTTGAGTATAAGTGGAAGCTGGTTGTACAGATTTAGCGTAAAGATCTATAAACTGGCACGAAGCTTGCTTGCTTAAAAGTGGAAGCTGGTTGTACAGATCAAGTGCAAAGATCTATAAACTGGCACGAAGCTTGCTTGTTTAAAAGTGGAAGCTGGTTGTACGGATCAAGCATAAAAATCTGTAAACTGGCACAAAGCTTGCTTGAACTAAGATGAGTGGAAAGGAGTGTAAATCATGGCAAAAATCATACTTGCATCGCATGGAGGATTATCTGCAGGAATGCTTGATTCAGTAAAAATGATTGTTGGAGAATTAGCTGCTGACGTAGAAACATATAGTTTATTACCAGGACGCAATCCTAACGAATATGTAACTGAATTAAAAGAAAGAATCAGTACTTCTTCAGAAGAATTCATAATTTTATGTGATATCAAAGGAGGTAGCGTTTATAACGCTATGATTCAGCTGCTGGATATGGGTAATGTAGAAATTATTTCAGGAATGAACATGAATATAGTTTTAGAATTAGTTATTAAAAACAGTAGCGGATGTATTGATATTGATAATGCCTTAAAAGAAGGAAAAGAAGGAATTCAATTAAAAAATAAAGATAATGTCGCCGTTAATACAGAAGACGAAGATTTCTAAAAAAAGGAAGGTGGATTTATGTTAGTAGGGTTAAGAGTTGATCATCGTTTATTGCATGGTCAGGTAGCATTTTCTTGGACAAGTGCACTAGGAGCTGATTGTATCTTGATTGCAAATACAGCAGTTACTAATGATAATCTTAGAAAAACAGCTATTAAAATGGCAAAGCCAGCAGGGACAAAATTAGTTATTAAGAATATTGAAGATTCAATCAAAGCATTAAATTCAGGAGTAACAGATAAATACAAGTTATTTGTTATTGTAGAGAGCGTAAAAGATGCTTATGAATTGATGACAAAAGCAGACATTCATTCTGTAACACTTGGTGGAACAAAGGCTACAGATGAAACAAAGAATATTTCTAAAGCAGTGAATCTGACTGATGAAGAAATTTCATTAGTAAAGGAACTTATCGAAAGAGGGGACGAAGTTGAAATTCGAATGGTTCCAGCAGACAAAAAGATGTTAGCTAAAAACGTTCTATAAAGGAGGAAAAATATTATGATGTTGAAGGCGTTTTTACTGGGCTGTATCGCATTCTTGGGGAAATGTGATTTAGCTACAGGTACTAACCAGTTACAGAGACCTATTATTTTGGGTCCACTAGTAGGCCTAGTGTTAGGTGATCTTGACGCAGGAATTAAGATCGGTGCAACGCTTGAACTTGCATTCTTAGGCTCTTATTCAGTTGGTGCATTTATTCCACCAAACGTTATTGTTGGTGGTGTATTAGGAACAGCATTTGCGATTGTTACAGGTAAGGGACCTGCAGTTGCATTTACAATGGCGTTTCCAATTGCTTTACTCGCAGTAGCAATTGATAATGTATTCTTCTCATTAGTTAGACCATTGCTTGGTAAAGTTGCTGATAACTATGCTGAAAAAGGTAATGTACACATGGTAAGTGTCATTCATATGGCTACAGGGTTCTTAACATGTACAGTACTATTCTTAATGGTATTCCTTGGATTCTCAGTTGGATCAGATGCAATGAAGAAATTTGTAGAAGCTATTCCAGCTGTTATTACTAACGGATTAACCATCGCAACAGGTTTATTACCAGGTATCGGGTTTGCTATGTTAGCTCAGATGATCATGAATAAGAAGGTCGTACCATTCTTCTTCTTAGGATTTGTATTATCAGCATATTTCAAATTACCAGTAGTTGGTATCGCACTCTTAGGTCTTATTATTATTTTTACAACAATTGATTTCACAGCTAAAAAAACACAATCAGCAACAGCTGTAGTAGAGGAGGATGATGATGATGACTTCTAAAGCAGATACACCAATCAATGCTGAAAATGGTGGTGTTATTACAAAAAAAGATTTAGTTAGAATGTTCTGGAGATCATTACCAATGGAATTCTCATGGCACTATGAAAGACAGATGCATATGGGATTTGAATTCATGATAGGTCCAGCTCTTAAAAAGATTTATAAAGATGATCCTGAAGGATTAAAAGAAGCATTACATAGAAACTTGGAATTCTTTAACTGTACAGCTCATGTCACACCTTTCATTGGTGGTATCACACTAGCTATGGAAGAAATGAATAGAGCAAATGATGATTTTGATGCATCATCTATCAATGCAGTAAAAGCTGCGTTAATGGGTCCTCTAAGTGGTATTGGTGATTCACTTATCTTAGGAACACTTCGTGTATTAGCAGTTGGTATTGGTACATCTCTTGCTGTTAAGGGTAATATTCTTGGACCAATCCTATTCTTCTTAATTTTCAATGTTCCTACTTTCATCTTACGTTATGTATGTGCAATTAAAGGATATGAATTAGGAGCTAACTATTTAGAAAAAGTTCAGGCTTCTGGTTTGATGGAAAAATTCATGTTAGCAGCTGCAATTCTAGGGGTTATGGTCATTGGTGGTATGACAAACGAACTTGTTGTGGCTAAAACAGCATTAAAAATCGGTAGTGGTAAGTCAGCTACACAGATTCAAAGTGTATTAGATGGTATTATGCCAGGATTGTTACCATTAGCAGCAACTGGAATCTATTATAAGTTGTTGCAAAAAAAGACAAATGTCATTCTTATGATTATTGGTACAGCTATCTTTGGTATTATCTGTGCACAATTTGGAATCTTAGCAGCTTAAAAAAATATTTATAAATAAAAAAGGAGAAAATTTTATGTTTAATTTTGATGAAAAGAAAGTTTATACAGATCATTTAAATGGGGTTAATATGATCCCTCAGGTAGAAAAGGTAGTAGATAAGATTTGTGAAGATGGATACAAGAATATCTTCTTAGTTGGTATTGGTGGAACACTATTATATGCAGGACAGATTTTCCATACAGCTAGACAGTTAGGATGCTCTTTACCATTATATTTAACTAATGCTACAGACTTCTTATATGAAGGTGATGCAAACTTTACAAAGGATTCAGTAGTAGTTGTTGCTTCATTATCTGGCCATACAGTAGAAGTAGAACAGGCTATTGATAAAGCACATGAAGTAGGTGCTAGAGTTATTGGTTATGTAGAAGTAGTTGATACTCCAATTGCAAACAAAGTTGATGAATTAGTCACAACAGTAGGTGGAGAATATTACTGGTGGTATACAGTTGTCTTAAGATTCATGAAGAATGCTGGACAGTTTGATAAGTATGATGAATTAGTATCTGATATGCAGAACTTACCAAAAGATATCGTTCAGGTATATAAAGATGCAGATGCTCAGATGAAAGAATATGCAGATAAATACTGTGATTCACCACTTACATACTTAGTAGCTTCAGGTAACCTTGAAGACTGGGCTCATTGTTATGGTATGTGTATTATGGAAGAAATGCAGTGGATGCGCACTCGTCCTATCTCAGCAGCTAACTTCTTCCATGGTTTATTAGAAGTTATCGAAAGAGATACTACAGTATTATTAATCAAGGGTGAAGATAAGACTAGACCAGAAATGGATCGCGTTGAAAACTTTGTTGGTAAAATTTGTGCAAATGTTACAACTATCGATACTAAGAACTTTGAATTACCTGGTATCAGAGATGAATTCAGAGGTATCTTATCTCCAATCGTAATGAGATCAGCATTCATGAGACTTAATGTTCATCTAGAACACAACAGACGTCATCCATTAGACATCAGAAGATACTATAAGTGCTTAGAATACTAAAAAGAGAAAACGAGCAAGGCATTATATAATGCCTGCTCGTGTTTATAATTATGATTAAAACTGTTATTTTTGATATGGATGGTGTGATCTTTGATAGTGAAACCATGTATATAAATGATTTGATAAGATTTTTTAAACAGCATGATATAGAAATACAAGTAAGTGATTGTATTCCTCTCATTGGTATTGATAGTAAATTATATTATGAACATGCATACACAATGTGGAATGGAAAAACTGATTTCATGACATTTAAAAATATGCTTCAAGAATATTTTCGTTCATTAGCTCGTGATTATAAAGCGGTAGTTAGACCTCAGATCTATTCCGTTTTAGAACACTTAAGTAAACATTATAAAATAGCGTTAGCGTCCTCTTCTAGGTTATATACTATTAATAATGCATTGGCTCAGGCTGGTTTAAGAAAGTATTTCTCACTTATAGTGAGTGGTGAACAATTCAAAGAAAGTAAACCAAATCCAGAAATATATTTATATACAATCAAAGAATTGAATGTGAATAAGGATGAAGCTATTATTATTGAGGATTCACCTAAAGGAATATTAGCTGCAAATAGAGCTGGTATTAAGGTGTTGGCTTTAAAAGATGATAAGTTTGGCTTAGATCAGAGTCAGGCAGATATAATTATTGATGAATTAAATGATATTATAAAGTTGATTGAGAAAGGGGCATAAAAGTATGAATGCTATGTTAATTGTCGCTATAGTGATTGCTATTATTGGTACTATTCCAGTAATCATCAGAAAGAAACTCCTAAAAAATTATCTAACATTACTCCAAAACAATGATATCAAGGCAATAAAAGACTTAATGGCAACTCAACTAGCTAAGATATGTATTCCTCTATTTAATAGGGAATATTTACTTTTAAATGCTTATCTAAAAGTAAATGATAACAAACAAATAGATACTCAAGTAAACAATATAATGGATCATGTTCCTATGAATTCTAAGCAGAAGTCTGCTCTTGCAAAATCAGTATTCTATATATATGTAGATAAGAAGAATGCATCTATGATTGATCGTTTGTTGGAAATGGTTAGCACGACAAATGATCATGCCCTATATAGACAGATGGATATGGTTAATGATACTTTGATTAGTGGTGGAATTAAGTATTATGATGAATTAAAATCTGATCTAGAAGATGTAGAATATACTAAAAACAATGAAGATACTCCCTATCTTGAATTCTTATTATCAATTATCTACAAGAATATGGGTAATGAATCAAAAAGCAAGGAATATAAGAATAAAGCCTTAGAAGACAGTAAAGGAACTGTATATGAATCTTTAATTAAATCCCAAAATTAATAGGATGATTGAAAGATTCCTTACCGTAAAGACAGCCTAATAGGTTGTCTTTTATATTTACCAGAATATTTCTATCACATCAACATAATTATGCTATAATTGTGTTGATGAAAGGAGTGAGATATTATGCCACTAATTCTACCTATTAAGGAATTAAGAAATACAAATGATATCTCTAATATTGCACACAAACATCATGAACCTATTTTCATTACAAAAAATGGCTATAGTGACCTGGTTGTGATGAGCAGTGAATTATATGATGAGTTTGCTAGAATAAATCGTATAGATAAAGCAATCTTTGAATCTGAACAAGAACTGTTGGATGGTGCAGAAGCAGTTGATGCAAAAAAAGTATTCGATGATTTGGAGAAAAAGCACTAAGAATATAGATGACTATAAAACGCATTCACATGATGCGCCCCTGTCAAGTAGACAGGTGAAATAATTAAAAACATGTACCCATGCCAGCCACGTAGTGGCTGGCATTTTTTTATGCATAATGTGCTGCCTTATATTTCTGTATCGCCTTGTTCTCAGGTATTGGAT
>OBJP01000836.1_pt1 | contig 16552 bp, 11 predicted proteins | sample 1519821 | NCBI WGS metagenome assembly OBJP01 (sample SAMN04209218, study PRJEB22552) | human gut metagenome | biome: gut; material: feces | host: Homo sapiens | place: USA: Oklahoma | reverse complement strand
CCGCATGCCCGAGGACGTTTTCAGGGGCAAGGCCTCGGGCTCCCCGTCGGGATCGATTACCTTTCGACCCTGGCCGCCCATTCCCAGCAGCTCACGGGCTCCCCGTTTACGAGCACGTTCGTGCCGTCGAGGTCGGTTCGGCAAAAATCGTTGAACTGGTGGATCCACACGCCGTGGTTGAAGGTCTTCTTGGGCGAGCCGTCCGCCTCACGATAGCGGCCGGTGAGGTCCTCCACGTGGTCAAAGTAGGTCATGTGCACGTCGGCTCCCGCCTCGACGAGCTTGTGGTAGAGCGGCAGCGCGGTGTCGAGGGGATCGACCAGCTCATCGCCCTTAGAGTGGGTGAACCACATGGGCGTCTGCGCGAGGGCTGCAATTGCCTGGGGCGTCTGATTCTCGGTGAAGAACGGCGCGCAGCAGGGGAGGGCGGCGGCGAAGAATCCGGGGTTGTCGAGGCACATACGCACCGTCATGAAGCCACCGTTGGAAAGGCCGGCGATCACGATACGGCTGGTGTCGATGCGGTCGTCGTGAGCAGCGATAAACTCGTCAATGAGCGCATTGAGCGCCGCGCTGTAGATACTTTTGTTGGAGCGACCCATCTGCTCCACGCCGTCGTCCATCCAAAAGGTCGGGCATTGGGGAACGAGCACCCAGGCGGCACCGCCGAAGTAACCCTGGATGGGGTTTTGCGAGAGAGCGGTCACGCGATTGCCGGTGTAGGCACGCTCGGGACCCTCCCACATGGCCTCTCCTGTGCCCTCTCCGGCACCGTGCAAGTAGATGAGGAGCGCGGCCTTCTCGGGTTTGGACGCGGGCTTGGCGAACGGACCTGCCAGTGCAGGGCTTACGGGCTCGAAGTCGGGCTCGTAATAGCCATACTTGAGACTGATGCCGTCTACGGGCTCCAACATCTCCCCAACGTGCCAACGATCGAGCTCGGGGCAGAGGGCAGCGCGGGATTCGTCGAAGACGAGGCCAGAGAGGGGCGCTGGGTCGTTGGCGAGTGTGATCTCGCGGACTTGCGTCACGGTGATGTCGCAATCGACGTATTGCGAGCCGAGGACGCTGCCCTCGATGCATTTGGTAAGGCGCTCCTCGCACGTCACAAGGGCAACGTGTGTGCCTTCTGCCAGACGGTTGCCGCACTCATCGCACGGGTAGGCATCCACGACGCGGAGGTAGCCCTGCGAGGGGAGCGAAAGGGGGGTGCCCTTCTCTGCGCGCATGACGATGTCACCGTCATGGGTGCGTCGCGCGCAGAAGGCGCTGAACGCATCTGCCTGGACGTCGCCCGCTCTAACACTACCGGGGAGGTCCAGGATGATTTTGGAGATCCAAGGGCCAAAGTCGCCCAACGTGGTCACCGTTGCATAGGTATACGTTTCCATACGCGCCCCTTATCGATAGACAGTGAATAAACATGTTTAGTATAGAAATGCACGATCCAAAGCAGAGCGTGTTCTCGCTCAACGGTTGAAAAAAGCCGCTTCACGGTCTAAAACGTGCTGATTACCAGGATATCTAGGCAAGAATCAACACATACGTAGGACAATGAGCGTGTCAAGCAAGAAACGTTCATCCCCTTGTTTACTACCGTTCACCGGGAAAGTGGGTGGTAAATCACGAGAATATGCATAATGGAAGATGTAAACATTCAGTAAACAGATTGTTTAGCAACGTGCAAGCCGAGCCAGACAATCGCTTACTGTACAAGGGTATATGCCCGCAAAGCCGTAAGGGGTTATCGCGATGCGGGCGAGCGGCTGAAACGCCGCAGGATTTAGGGGAGGGGTCCCATGGCAGTAGACAACAAGCAGATTGCCACCGATGTCCTCGCGCTCGTAGGTGGAGCCGAGAACGTGCAGGTGGCCACCAACTGCATGACGCGCCTGCGCCTGACGCTCAAGGACAACGCCAAGGCCGACGTCGAGAAGATCAAGAAGGTCAAGGGTGTTCTGGGTTGCCAGTTCGCCGGCAGCCAGCTCCAGGTCATCATCGGCCAGAACGTGCCCAAGGTGCTTGCCGAGTTCGTCGCCATCTCCGGCGTCAAGCAGGGTGCCGCGGTCGACGAGAACCTCGACGCTCCCAAGGAGAAGTTCGAGCTCAAGAACCTGCCCAACATCATCCTCGACTATCTGTCGGGCTCCATGACCCAGCTGATCCCGCTGCTCATGGCCGGCGGTCTGTTCCGCACCATCGCTGCGGTTCTCGGCCCCACCATGCTCGGCGTCCTTTCCGACACCGACCCGACCTACACGTTCCTCTACACCACCCTGTACGAGGCCACGTTCACCTTTATCCCCATCTACCTGGGCTATGCCGCCGCTAAGAAGCTCGGCGCCTCCCCGGTTCTGGGCATGCTCCTCGGCGGCGCCCTCATGGCCCCGTCCGTCGTGAGCGTCGCGACCCAGGAGGGCGGCGGAATCATCTCCGTCTACGGCATCCAGATCGCTGCTGCCAACTATCAGCAGTCCGTCCTGCCGATCATCCTTTCGGTGCCTGTCCTCTACTTCGTCGAGAAGTTCTTTAAGAAGGTCATGCCCGACGTGCTGTCCACGGTCTTTACGCCGTTCTGCACCATGATCGTCACGATCCCCATCGCCTTCATCGTCCTTGCCCCGATCGGTAACGAGATCGGCAACGTCATCGCCAACGCCCTCTTTGGCCTGGCTGACATGGGTGGCATCGGTGTCTTGGTTGTTATGGCCGTCCTCGGCGCCTTCTGGCAGCTCTTCGTGGTCTGCGGCATGCACATGCCCGTCATCCTGCTCGCTCAGGTTCAGATCATCGCCGCCGGCTACGATCCCTTCGTCTTCGTCTCCACCAACTGCGCCATGGCCGCTGTCTGGGGCTGCGCCTTCGGTGCCTTCCTTAAGATGAAGAACCCCGACGAGAAGGGTCTTGCTCTGGGCTACGTCATCTCCGCCATCGCCGGCGGCGTCACCGAGCCCGCACTCTTCGGTATCCTCATGCGCTTCCGTCGCACCATGTTCGGTATGTTCATCGGTGGTGCTATCGGCGCCGTGTTCTCCGGCCTCATGGGTGTTACCTACTACCTCGCCGGTGGTGCCTCCAACTTCCTGGTCTTCACCAACTACCTGCAGGGTGGCCAGATGAACACCGTCTGGGCTATCGTCGGTATGGCAATCTCTTTTGTCATCGCCGCTGCCGTCGTCTTCGTCTCCGGCTTCTCCAAGGAGGAGCTCGCCGAGATGGAAGAGGAAGAGGCTCCGGCCCTCGCCTAGTGCGAAACGCGACCATCTAGGTAGGTAGAGGCGACCCCCACCGCTCTCCTACGTTACCTTTAGGGCCCCGCTTGGCAGTTTGCCCGGCGGGGCTTTCGGTACCGACGCCGCTGTCGGATACTTTGACTCACGAGCCTCAGTTGGCAAGAGAAGGGAAATGCCATGGCACTTGGCAAGCTCGCGGTGAACGACCGCAAAGATGGCTTCACGTTTGATGGAAAGCCCTGGTTCTGGCTGGCGGATACGTGCTGGAGCGCCTTTACCAGCATCGACCTGGCCGATTGGGAGTATTACCTAGCTCGCCGCGCGGAGCAGGGGATCAACGTCTTGCAGATCAACACGCTTCCGCAGTGGGACCGCTGCCGTCCCGACCTCGGCATCTACCCGTATGCCAGCGAGGATGGAACGGTGTTCGACTTCTCGGCGTCCAACGACGCCTACTGGGAGCGCGCCCGCGAGATGTGCCGGATGGCGGTGGAGCACGGCATCCGTCCGGCGCTTGTGCTGCTGTGGTGCAACTACATTCCCGGTACGTGGGGGGCGATGATCGCCCAAAAGCTGGGAGCCCCGGTCATGCCTTTTGAGGAGGTTCGTCCCCATATTGAGCGCGTGGTGAGCTACCTGGGCGAGTTCGACCCCGTCTATGTGGTCACGGGAGACACCGATTTCAAGTCCGACGAGGCGATTCGCTATTACGAGGAGGGGCTGGCAGTCGTGTGCGAGCTGGCGCCCCATGCCTTGCGCTGCATGCACATCAACCGTGGGAACCGCACGATTCCCGAGGGTTTCGTTGACCGCCTGGACTTCTACATGTACCAGCCCGGCCATAATTACGAGGGCCAGAACGAGGCGTGGAAGCTCCCCGAGGACTTCCGCGCGAACTATCCTCAAAAGCCCCTGCTGAACTCCGAGCCCTGCTACGAGCAGATGGGCGCGAGCCGCAACGTGTACTGGCGTTTCACGGCTCAGGATTGCCGTGCGAGTGCCTGGTCGGGCATTCTTTCGGGCGCTACGGCGGGCTTGACGTACGGTGCGCATGGTGTGTGGAACTGGCAGACGGCCCAGAGCGAGGGATCGGTCCTGGGCGAGGGCTTTGACATGCCGTTCCGCTGGCAGGAGTGCCTGCAGTTCCCCGGCGTGTGGGATTACGGCATGGTGCCTCAAGTGCTCGATGTTTTGACCGAGGGCGGTCGCCACGCGGTCGAGCCGGCGCAGGACCTGCTGGATGACGCGCGCGAGGCCATCCGCGTTGCGCGCGTGGGCGAGCGTGTAGTCGCCTACCTGCCGCGCACGACGGCGCTCAAGCTCCATGGGCCGTTTGCCGATATGGAGGCGGTCGCACTCGACCTCGAGGACAAGCGCGTGGCGCATTTGCCCATGTGCGTGGACGAGCAGGCGGGCTCGACGCGCGTTGCGCAGCATCCCTTCGCCCACGACGCGCTGGTCATCCTCAAGCCGGCCGCACGTTAGGCAGTTTGTTTGAAAACCCCGCGGTGCTATCGATAGCCTTCCCATAGGGGGAGGGGGAAGAGAACGTCCTCGAATTTGGCCCATTCCGCGGGATAGTCGATTTCGTCCGGGCGGGCGACCCAACGGCCCTCAAGGCCGTACATTGCCGCCATGGCGCAGGAGAACGTGTCGTGCGCGTTGACGCCCTCCGGCACGCTCCATGCGATCGCCTGCTCCGGATCGGTGATGTTCTTCGAGCGCTCATTGAAGTAGTCGTGCATGGAGCTCGCCGTGCTCATGCCCTCGGTGTTGAGTGTTTGGAACAGCATGACGAGCTCCGGCTGGTTGTTGTTCTCGGCAACGACGAGGCGGCAATACTCGGGGATTTTCGGCTGCTGCCCCTCAAGGGCTCCGCCGGGTTCAAAGAGCGAAACATAATCATCGGCCGACGAGCAGTGATCGTAGTAGTGGCGGATCACCTCTAGGAGCAGTCCGTGCTTGCTGCCCACGTAATGCAAGACGCCGGGCTGGCTAATGCCCACGGCGTCGGCGACCGCCTGGAGGGACATGCCGGTGTAGCCGCGCTCGTTGATGAGGCGGACGGCCGCCTGGACGATTTGGTCAAGGCGCTCCTGTGCGGCGACGCTGCGCTTTGCCGCGGTGCGCACGGATTTTTTGGGGGATGCTTCGGTCATGCGTGGTTCTCCTCAGGTGGGCGTGGGCGGGAATGTGCCCGCGCCCTCCCAATGCTAGCTGAAATCCGTGCCAATGGGCGGTTCTGCACCCTGCTTTCGCGGAGAGTTTAAACCGAGTTCATACCGCTCACCTAGAGATTTATACCGCCTGCAGAGATAAATACTTACTGAGTACTAAGTAACTTTACTATGCAGATAGCAAGTTACTTAGTACTCAGTAAGTAACGTGCTGGCGCATCTCAGATCGCAACCTCTCTCCCGATCGTCCTCGAATCCAAGGCCGAACCCCTCCTTGCAGCTTCGAGGGTGCGCCTCCTTTTGCGCATCACCACCTCGAAAGGAGCCAATCCCATGGCCCAGCTGACAGCAGCAGCGACGTTTGACGAGAACGTCATCGCTCCCGACACGGGAAAGCCCATGCCGAAAACGGAGACGTGGCGCTTCATGATCGGATTCATCATCTTCGGCGTGATGTGGATGATGTCCGGCACGATCGGCTCGAACGTATTGTTCCCCGAGCGTTTCAACGGCTTGGGCATCGGCCAGCCCGAGGCGATTCTGGCGACCATGAACTCCGTCGGCTCCGTGTTCGCGCTCGTGTCCAACCTCGTATTCGGCGCCCTCTCCGACCACTGCCACTCCCGCTTTGGCAAGCGCACGCCGTTCATCGTGGTGGGCGGCTTCATCTGCGGCGCCGCATTCTGGAGCACCTCGGTTGCCACCACGCTTCCCATGATCGTCGCGTCGTGGTGCGCCCTCCAGATTGGCCTGAACTGCATGCTCGCCCCCGCCGTGGCGGTGCTGTCCGACCGCATCCCGCTCAATAAGCGCGGTACGCTCTCGGCGTTTTACGGCGGCGGTGCCACCGCCGGTCAGTCAGTCGGTACCATCATCGGCACGCAGTTCCTCTCCAATCCGGTTCCCGGTTTTGTGATCGGCACGGTCTCCTGGCTGCTCACCGGCATCCTCGCCATCATCATCTGGCCTCGTGAGAAGTCCGCCGCGCTGGCGGAAGGCGAGAAGAAGGAGGAGCTGAACCTCGTCTCCCTCCTCTTGATGTTCATTCCGCCCACCAAGAACTGCCGCAACTTCTACCTTGCCCTGGTCGGTCGTCTGCTCCTCATCTTCGGTTACTTCTGCGTCAATGGCTACCAGCTCTACATCCTCGAGAAGTATATCGGCCTGCCCGTGGCCGAGGCGGGAGCGGTTCTGTCCTCCATGTCCGTTGTGATCATGGTGGTCTCCCTCGTCTCCTCGCTGACTTCCGGTGCTATTTCCGACAAGATCGGCGCCCGTAAGCCCATCATCGCGGTCGCCACCTTGCTCATCGCCGCCGGCATCGCCGCCCCGTGGATCCTCAAGTCCGTCATGGGCATGTACGGCTTCGCGCTGCTCGCCGGTCTGGGCTACGGCATCTACTCTTCCGTTGACCAGGCGCTGAACGTTGACGTTCTCCCGAGCAAGGAGGAAGCTGGCAAGGACCTCGGCATCCTGAACATCGCCAACACCATCGGCCAGATCCTCGGACCCATCGTCACGTCGTCCATCGTGGTGGCCACCGGCTCCTACTTCATGGCCTTCCCCGTTGCGATTGTCCTCGTCGTGGTTGGCTTCGTCTTCATCGCGCTCATCAAGGGCGTCAAGTAAAACCTGGGGGTGCGCCTGGGGAGCTTAAGGTGGCCCCCAGGCGCCCGTACATCAATCAGCTCATAATGGGAGGAAACCATGAAATCTGTGGAGCAGTATAAGGTCTTTAAGCTGGAGCTTGAGGGCGCCGCCGAGGGCAATCCGTATGTCGACGTGACGTTTGGCGCTCGTTTTGAGCGCGCTGACGGCGGGGATGTCGTGGACGTGCCCGGATTCTACAAGGGTGATGGCACCTATGGGGTCAACTTCATGCCCGGAAGCGCCGGCGCGTGGAACTACACCACGTATTCCAGCGACTCCGCCCTCAACGGGGTGCAGGACTCGTTCGAGGTGACGCCGGCGAACGGGGACAACCACGGTCGCGTGCTTCGCGCCCGTGACGTTCTCCCGCGCGAGGCCCCGTTCAGCACGGAGAACGACTTCACTTTCGCCTATGAGGACGGTACGCGCTACCTGCCCTTCGGCACCACGTGCTACGCCTGGACCAACCAGGACGAGGAGCTCCAGGAGCAGACGCTCGAGACCCTGTCCCACGCCCCGTTCAACAAGATCCGCATGTGCATCTTCCCCAAGTTCTACGACTACAACGTGGACGATCCGGCGATGTACGCGTTCGAGGGCTCCAAGGGGGCGTTCGACCACACCAAGTTCTACGAGCCGTTTTGGGAGAACCTGGAGAAGCGCGTCGCCCAGCTCGACGAGCTTGGCATCCAGGCGGACATCATCCTGCTGCACCCGTACGACAAGCCCGAGGACTGGGGCTTCTCTCGCATGACCAGAGATGAGGACGTCTTCTATCTCACGTATGCGGTGTGTCGCCTTGCCGCCTACAAGAACGTGTGGTGGAGCCTTGCGAACGAATGGGACCTCCTGCCTTGGAAGCCGGCGGAGGATTGGGACCTGTACGCCCGCATCGTCATGGCCAACGACCCGTATGGCCACCTGCGCTCGATTCACAACTGCCGCGAGATCTTCGACCACAGCCATCCCTGGATCACCCATGTGAGCTGGCAGCGCTGCGATTTGCAGCGCACCGCCGAGTGCGTGGTCGACCTGCGCGCCCAGTACGGCAAGCCGGTGATCGTCGACGAGGTCGGCTACGAGGGCAACATCAACTGGGGCTGGGGCAACCTCACCGCCGAGGAAGAGGTTCGTCGGTTCTGGGAGGGCTGCCTGCGCGGCGGCTATGTGACCCACGGCGAGACCTATGTCGACCGCGGTCCCAAGCTCTGGTGGGCGCACGGCGGCAAGCTGTACGGCGACTCGCCCGAGCGCATCGCGTTTTGCCGCTCCTATATGGAGTCGCTGCCGAGCGGCATGGATTGGGTCCCCGACGAGATCGGCGTGATTGACGGAACCTTCACCTGGGACGTGACGTGCATGGCCGATTCCATGGGCAAGGGCACCGATGACGTCCTCATGTACTTCGGTTTCTTCCGCCCGGCGTATCGCGAGTTCACCGGAGACGAGGGCAAACGCTACAAAGTTGATATCATCGACACGTGGAATATGACCGTCGAGACCCTGCCGCAGACGTTTGAGGGTGCGTTCCGGATCGACCTGCCCAGCCGCCAGTACATGATGCTGCGCGTGCGCACGGTCGAGGCGGAGTAGCCGCGCTGCCGCGGCTCGAGGCGGCCCTCGTTCGGGCGCATCGCGCGCTCGCACGGGGGCCGCATGTCTTATGCGGGTGGTACGTAGAAGAAGGGAAAAGGGATGGACGAGTTTTTCGGTATCGATATCGGCGGAACGAGCGTTAAGTGGGCGGTCCTTGGCGAGGATTTCTCCATTCGTGAGCGTGGGTCTATTCCAACGGATTTCTCCACGGCGGACGATGCGGTTGCGGCCCTCATGGCGATCGTCGAGCCGTACGCGGACCGCGTGCGGGCGATCGGCGTGAGCGCCCCCGGTGGCATTTACGAGGACGACCCGGATGGTGTGATTCATCGCGGTGGCGCGCTTACCTATATGGACGGTTGTCCGCTGGGCAAGTTGCTGCGCGAGCGCTTCGACATGCCCGTCGTGGTGAACAACGACGGCAAGTGCTGCGCGTTGGGTGAATACGCCGCGGGCGCCTTGCGTGGGACCTCGGTCGGCGTGGTCCTGGCGATCGGGACGGGCATTGGCGGAGGCATCGTCATCGACGGACGCGTGCTGCGCGGCGCGAATTGCTTTGCGGGCGAATTCAGCTTCCTTCGCAACGATGTGCAGGCTCCGGTCTCCATGGAGAACATCTTTGCTGGTACGGGTGGTTGGCGTGCGCTTGCGGAGATGGTCCTTGCCGAGAAGGGTCTGAAGGACGACGGGACGGTCGACGGCCGCAAGGTGTTTGAGTGGATCGCCGACGGCGACGTCGATGCGCAGCGTGGGCTCGATCGATATGCGCTCATGTTCGATAACATGCTCGTCAATCTCCAAGCGGTCATCGACCCGGAGGTGTTCGCCATCGCAGGTGGCATTAGCTGCCATCCGGAGCTCATCGACGCGCTCGAGGCTCAGATGCCCCGCGCGGTCGAGGGCTTTGTCGGCCCGCTGGCGGGATTCCCCACCCCGCGTGTACGCGTTGCCCAGCTCGGAAACGACGCGAACCTATACGGTGCCGTTCAAGAGGCAATGCGTCTGGCGCGGCCTTAGCACCATGGTGGACTCGTGTATCGCGAAACATCTGTGCAGTTAGGGTGCACCGGGGTGCATAACGCCGCCTGTGCGGCCGCGGCGACCGCGTATGGTTGCCAACAGACCGCTCAGTGGTAAAACCGTTGACCAAGTCGTGTATGTGCGGCACTATTGCAACGGGCGTCGGCATGTGCCGGCGTCCGTCTTTTTTACGGGAGGGAATATGGCCGCCAAGGTGACGCTCAAGGAAATCGCCCAGGAGGTGGGATTGTCCCCCTCGGCCGTGTCTTTGGTTCTCAATGACCGTCCGTGCCGCATCTCCGAGGAGAACCGCAAGCGGATCAAAGAGGTCGCGGCACGCAAGCGCTACGTTCCCAACCAGATCGCCCGTAGTTTGGTTATGCAGCAATCGCGCACGTTCGGCCTGATCGTACCGAATATCGAGAGCCGTTTCTTCTCGTCGCTCGCCCGCAACCTGGAGGTCAGGTGCCGCGAGCGGGGGTACGCCCTCTTCATCATGAATTCCGATGTGTCCTCCGAGCATGAGGAAGAGATCGTGCGCCTGCTGGTCAATCGCGGCGTGGATGGCCTGATTTTGGTGACGGCGCATGAGATCGATGCCGATGAGCAGCTCGTCGAGAGCCTCGCATCTCTGCCGGTGCCCCTGGTGATGGTGGACCGTTTTATCGAGGGCGTGAACTGCGATAGGGTTCGCTTCGACAGTGAGCTTGGCGGGTTTCTCGCCACCGACTGCCTGCTGCAACAGGGCCATACGCGCATCGCATGCCTGGTCAACACCTCCTCGAACACCGGCAACGCGCGCCTGACGGGGTATCGTCGCGCGCTTGAGTCCCACGGTGTTCCCGTGGATGATTCCCTGGTGTTCGAGAGCGACTACTATATCGCCGACGGCGCGGCAGCGACCGAGCGGGTGCTCGACACCGACGCGACGGCGATCTTCGCGAGTTCGGACAACATCGCTCTTGGTGCGTTGAAATGCCTGTATGCGCATGGCAAGCGCGTGCCGCGCGATTATTCGCTCGTGAGCTACGACAACTCCGCTGCGGACGCCCTGTTCGAGCCGGCGTTGACGGCGATTGAGCAAAACGTCTCGAAGCTCGCCGACAACGCGATGGAGCTGCTGTTCTCCCGAATCGGGGAGGGCGCCGACCGCGCATTCGAGGACCGCGTGCTGGCTCCGCGCCTGGTATGCCAGGCAAGTGTCGCGCCGATTGCTAGTTAGCCGCGACCCGTGCGCGCCATTCGTCGCGCTTCGATACTGCTTCGATGCATGTAAAGACGAAGATTGGCCGGCTTTGGGGCGAATTCTGACCGAAAAGAGGGGTCATTATTTAAAAAGTGAGGGGTTTATTTTCCCCGGGCGAGTAGAGTGCCGTTTTTGGCATCTGTTTCCCAAGCTTTTGATGCAAATTCGGTCGTTGTACTTTGCCTGTGCGTATAAACCCCACACATATTAAATAGAGACACTCCTCTCGATGGTTCGGGCTGGACAAAGATTGGCCGTGGGCACGTGAGGGCAGCTCTCCCGTACCATATCCAATCAAATTCCCAACAGGGTAAACATTAACAAACAGAATTAAAAAGATTTAGAAAAAACGTTTTATCAGTTCTGATAAAACGTTTTATCGTTTACACTCGGCTTAACGATATTCGAAGGGCGGGAACGGTGTCCCGTCTTTGCGTGGGAGGAACAAGCCATGACTCAACCCGTGATCGGCACTCCGTGGAACAAGCTCGAGAACCCGGTGAGCGCAGAGGAGCTCGCCGGAGTTGACAAGTATTGGCGTTGCGCCAACTACCTGTCCGTTGGCCAGATCTACCTTCGTTCGAATCCGCTGATGCGCCCCGATTGGACCGATGCGAAAACGGGGGAGCAGCGTGACTTTGGGCGTATCGACGTCAAGCACCGCCTGGTGGGCCACTGGGGAACCACTCCCGGAATCAACTTCCTGTTCGGCCACGTGAACCGTCTTATCGCCGATCACGGTCAGAACACCATCTTCCTTATGGGTCCTGGTCACGGTGGTCCCGCCGGTACCGCGCAGTCCCTGCTTGACGGAACCTACCGCGAGATCCGCCCCGATATCACGGACGATGAGGCGGGTCTCGAGAAGTTCTTCCGCCAGTTCTCGTATCCGGGTGGCATCCCCAGCCACTTTGCCCCCGAGACTCCCGGCTCCATTCACGAGGGCGGCGAGCTCGGTTACACGCTCAGTCATGCATACGGAGCGGTGATGGACAATCCGAGCCTGCTGGCTGTTGCCGTGGTCGGCGACGGCGAGGCCGAGACCGCGGCGCTCGCAACCTCCTGGCAGTCCAACAAGCTCATCAATCCCAAGACTGACGGCATCGTGCTGCCCATCCTGCACCTGAACGGCTACAAGATCGCGAACCCCACCATCCTGGCGCGCATCTCCGACGAGGAGCTCACCAAGTTCTTCGAGGGCATGGGCTACAAGCCGCACTTCTTCGTCGCTGGCTTTGACAACGAGTCCCACGCCTCCATCCATGCGCGTTTCGCCGGGCTGCTCGAAGAGGTCTTCAGCGAGATCTGCGACATCAAGGCCAGCGCCGAACTGGGCGACGAGACCCGTCCCGTGTACCCGATGATCGTCTTCCGCACGCCCAAGGGCTGGACGTGCCCCAAGCACATCGACGGCAAGAAGACGGAGGACTCCTGGCGCGCCCATCAGGTCCCGCTGGCGGACGCCCGCGACACCCACGAGCACTTCCGCGTGCTGCGCTCTTGGCTGCACTCCTATGAACCCGAAGAGCTCTTCACGCCCGAGGGGCAGATTCGCGCCGAGGTGACGGCGTTCATGCCCACCGGCGACCTGCGCATCGGCGCCAACCCCAACGCCAATGGCGGCACGGTTCGCCGCGAACTCACTCTGCCCGACATCCACACCCATGAGGTCCCGGTGGCGGAGAAGGGCCACGGTTGGGGAGCGACCGAGGCTGCGCGCGTGTTCGGCGCCTACACCGCCGACGTCCTCGCCGCCAACGACGACTTCCGCATCTTTGGCCCCGACGAGACTGCCTCGAACCGCCTGCAGGACGCCTACGCCGCCACCAAGAAACAGTGGCTCGCCGGCCATTACGCGGACGCGGATAACGACGACTTGCTTGCACCCGAGGGTCGCGTGATCGAGCAGCTTTCCGAGCACCAGTGCGAGGGCTTCCTCGAGGCGTATGTGCTCACCGGCCGCCACGGCGTGTGGTCGAGCTACGAGAGCTTCGTTCACGTGGTCGATTCCATGGTGAATCAGCACTGCAAGTGGCTCGAGGCCACCAAGCGCGAGATTCCGTGGCGCGCCCCCATCTCCGGTCTGAACATCCTGCTCTCCAGCCACGTGTGGCGTCAGGACCACAACGGCTTCTCTCACCAGGACCCGGGCTTCATCGACGTTCTGCTCAACAAGGCGAACGACACGCACGTGGTGAACGCCTATTACCCCTGCGATGCGAACATGGCACTCGCGGTTGCGGAGCGCGTCTACCGGTCCACGGATTGCGTGAACGCGATCTTCTGCGGCAAGCAGCCCGCGCCGACCTTCGTGACCGTGGACGACGCGCGCGCCGAGCTCGCCGAGGGCTTGGCCGCCTGGGAGTGGGCGAGCACCGCGAAGAGCTTGGAAGACGCCGACATGGTCATCGCCACGTGCGGTGATGTGCCCACGCTCGAGGCGCTTGCCGCCGTGGACCTGCTGCGCGGCCATGGTGTCAAGGTGTGGTTCGTGAACGTGGTCGACCTGCTCAAGATCCAGAATGCCTGCGAGAACGACCAGGCCATTACCGATGAGCGATTTGCCGAGCTCTTTGGCACGGGCGACAAGCCGGTCCTGTTCTGCTTCCACGCCTACGCCGGCACGATCCGCCGTCTGGTGTGGGCGCGTCCCGGCCACGACGCCTGGTGCGTCCACGGCTACGAGGAGAAGGGGTCCACGACCACGCCGTTCGACATGCTACGCCTGAACAACATGGACCGCTGGGCGCTGGCCGCCGAGGCGCTGCGCCTGATCGACGGCGCTCGCGGGGAGTCTGTGCATGACGAGCAGATCGAGGCATGGGAGGCGTTCCGCCTCGAGGCGTTCGAGTTCGCCGTCGATGAGGGCTACGACCACCCCGCGTTCACCGATTGGGTGTGGCCCGATGCCGCGACCAGCATGGAGGGCAGCCTGAGCGCCACGCAGATGACGGCGGGTGACAACGAGTAGCCGGCTTTCCCGAACGGTCATATATGAAAACGGTGCATCGCCTGTATGGGTGATGCACCGTTTGACGTTCGGTCGAGTTTTAAGTTCTCGCGAAGTATAAAGCGAACGACCGGGATGGGTAATTCCTTCGCAAACGTCCTCGGAAAGCCACCTTCGGGTGGCTTTCCTGCGGAATGTTTGCTCAAGAAATACCCATCCCGGACGGTGGGGAGCGACTACTTCACGACGAGGATGTCGCAATCGGTGTTGCGCAACAGGAACGTGGAGATGGAGCCCAGCAGCGCGTACTTAATGGAAGAAAGACCGCGGGCACCGCAGAGCACGAGGTCGGGCTTAATCACGTCGAGCATCTCGTCCTTGAGCGTTTCGCGTATGCGCCCGGCGCGGATCATGACCTCGACGGAGGGAATCGCCTCGTTCGCCTTGGCCTCCTCGACCTGGGCCGCGATGGAGTTGGTAAAGGCATCCTGCAGGCCCTGGATCAGATCGGCGGGGTAGGATCCAGCGGATTCGAGCGCAGTCGAATCGATGACATGACCGATAACAAGAGCAGCGCCGTTGTTCGCGGCGACTTTGATGGCGCGTGCGAGCACGAAATCCTGCTGGTCGGTACCGTCAAGGGCAACAAATACCTTGGAATAACCTTCGTGCATGGTGACCTCCTTGGCCTGTGGCGGGCTTCCGTGTACCCACCGTTTGGTGCTTTACCATGCCACAGTTATACCCAATTGCCCGTTTCCGGTGCGTAACATGTCACGAACGGCGCGCTTTTTCGGTGCAGTGGGCGAAGAGGGGCGATAATAGGCGGAAGAATGATTTGACTGCGCCACGCTTGCGGTCATGTTATACGGTTGAAACTGGGGGAGGTCCTTTGGACGTCATCGAACTGCTTAAATCCGCGTTTCTCGGTTTGGTCGAGGGCATCACGGAGTGGCTGCCTATCTCCTCGACGGGGCACATGATCTTGGTCGACGAGTTCATCAAGCTCAACGTCACCGAGGAATTCTGGAACATGTTCCTCGTCGTGATCCAGCTTGGCGCTATTCTCGCCGTTTGCGTGCTCTTCCTGCGCGACCTGCTGCCCTTTGGCTTTGGCAAGACGAAGCAGGAGCGCCGCGACACGTGGAGCCTGTGGGGCAAGATCATCGTGGGCTGCCTGCCTGCGGCGATCATTGGCATCCCGCTCGATGACTTCATGGAGGAGCACCTCTATAACGCGTGGGTCGTCGCTGCGGCGCTCATCGTCTATGGCGTCGCGTTCATCGTGATCGAGCGCTGGCGCGCCAAGAAGCTTGCGGCGCGCGTGGCCGAGGAAGCCGCGGCGAACGCCCGTCCCGGGGGAGCCCACTTTGCGGCTCCCGCCGTCGCTATCGAGCCCACGCAAGGCGGCGACTTTGGCTCCATCACCTCGCTCGAGGATCTCTCTTACAAGACCGCCCTTGGCATCGGCTGCTTCCAGGTGCTCTCGCTTATTCCCGGTACCTCGCGCTCCGGCTCCACCATCATCGGCGGCCTGCTGTTGGGCACCACGCGTTCCGTTGCCGCCAAGTTTACGTTCTTCTTGGCGATTCCCGTCATGTTCGGTGCGAGCTTCCTCAAGCTCGTCAAGTTCTTCCTCAAGGGCGGCGTGTTCGACGCGAGCGGTCTGGCCATCCTCGGTGTGGGTTGCGCCGTCGCTTTTGTGGTCTCGCTCATTGCGATCAAGTGGCTCATGGGATTTGTCCGCCGTCACGATTTCACAGCGTTCGGCATCTACCGCATTGTGCTCGGCATCGCGGTGCTGGGGTATTTTGCTCTACTTGCCTAAAGTACGTGCTACCATTTCGTAGACGGATAACGAAAACTGAAGGCGCGCTGTCCGAGGGGGCGGCGCGCCTTCTCATGTACGAGGAGGAGCCATGGGCAAGATGGGCACGACGGTGGCGCTGGCAGGTGCCGCAGTGGGCGCGGTGGCGGGTGTCACGGCAATTGCATGTGCGAAGCGCGCAGCGGGCCTGCGTCCGAGTGCGCCCGCGGGTACACCGCTCACAGCAGAGGGCTACCACGCGGGGGATGACGCGGTCGAGCGATTCCGGGCGCTCCTGCGGGTGCCCACCATCTCGCGCGACGATCCGGCACTCGTGGATCGCACGCCCTTCGAGGCCTGGGTGCCCACCCTGCGCGAGCAGTTCCCCCGCGTGTTCGAGGTGTGCGAACTCACCATGTTCGACGAGTTCGGCCTGCTCATGCGTTGGCCTGGTGCTGATTCCGCCCTCGACCCGATCGTGCTCATGGCACATCAGGACGTAGTGCCAACTGAGGGTCAGGCGTGGGACCACGACCCGTTTGCCGCCGAGATCCACGACGGCGAGATCTGGGCCCGTGGTTCGCTCGACACTAAGAACATCGCCGCGGCGATCTTCGAGTCGATGAACGTGTTGATCGGTGAGGGCTATGTGCCTCCGCGCGACGTCTGGTATTTCTCGTCGAACGGCGAGGAGGTTGCGGGTCCGGCTGCGCGGCAGGCGGTTGCGTGGATGCGCGAGCACGGCATCCACCCCTATATGGTGATGGATGAGGGCGGCGCGGTGGCGACAGACGCCCCCTTGGGCGTGGAGGAGCCCGTGGCGATGGTCGGGGTCTCCGAGAAAGGGCATGTCGACCTCAAGGTCACGGCGCG
>OBJP01000824.1_pt1 | contig 16774 bp, 17 predicted proteins | sample 1519821 | NCBI WGS metagenome assembly OBJP01 (sample SAMN04209218, study PRJEB22552) | human gut metagenome | biome: gut; material: feces | host: Homo sapiens | place: USA: Oklahoma | reverse complement strand
CAATCATTATTTTCAAACTGTCTTTAGGACTTTTCTTAGACACAAGCAATACATCAAAAACGCACTAGAAACGGACTATTCAAACGCGAAACTTGAAGCGACTAATAAGTTGATCAAAGACATCAAACGCTTGGGCTTCGGTTTTAGAAACTTTATCAACTTTAAGAAGCGTGTCTTCATCACTCTGAACATGCATAAAAAGAAGACCTATCCGGTCTTCTCTAGATGTTAGCTTTTCGTCACCCACTACAGTTGACAAAGAGCCATATAAAAAAGATTCCATTGGAATCTCTTAAATAAAAAAACAGAATAAATTGAATTCAAAACAGTATCTATGTATACGAGATAACTACATCTTATCTAAATCTTGTTTCATCACTGAAATCATTCTTTTTGCAACTGTGTCCCACAAATATTCTGCTTTATAATACTCTTGTTTCGTCTGAACATTTCTAAAGAAACTTTCATTTTTTATTAGATTATACATTTTATCAGCTAAAACCTGTGGATTTTCCTCTTCAGCAGGTATTAATAATCCAGTTTCATTATTTTGAATTAGATTTGGCATTTCCATTAAATTACGGCCAATACATGGTAAACCATAGCAAAGAGCTTCAACAAATACAATTCCAAATGCTTCAAATCGGGATGGTAAAACAAATACATCACAAATATTATAATAATATTGAACCTTATCAGCTGGTAGATTACCTAAAAAATAAACATTTGGATTGTTAAATTCCATCGGAGCATCTGAGGGACCTATAATGTACAACTCTGCCTCCGGCATGAGATTACTTTGCAAATAAACAAAAGCATTATAAACAAGATCTCCACCTTTACGTAAAAAATCTTTGCCAATAAATAAAAATTTATTGCGTTCCTTATGTGAGTGCTCAAGTAATAGGTTATCCATATTTGTTCCCGCTCCCACATAATGAACTTTTTCAACTGGAAGCCCTTGTTGAGCGATCAGGTAATCTGAAAACCATTTACTCATAGTAAATATTCCAGTGGCTTGATTATAAAATATCTCCTGTTTTCTCATTCGACTATCTATAATATAATCCGGGACGTTTTGAAAACCACTATATTTGAACGATTGACTATTGTTTTGAGAACTCTCTATCAAATAATGAAGATTCAAGTCTTGATAGATATAAACTGGATTATCAGGAAAAGATAAAGGAAACTCATCAAATGTAAGACAAACATCCTTTGGAGAGAGATGAACTTGATTTTCAGCATATTTTATATACGTCATGTTCATATCGGATTTTCTAATACCTAAACGAACAAGAATTTTGTGCACATTCATTCTAAAAGTATAGAAAATATTCTGTTCCTCAACAATCTCGTATTTCCCTAAATATTTTTTTATATTAGTTATTGTCCCGGACCAATCCCAGGTCAGTTGTTCTTTGTTATGAATAATTCTTGGAATTACAATCTTCAAATTAACCCCTCCTAAATTTATGTTTAACCATATCTAAAATATGATCTAACAATGGATTTTTTAAAAGTTTGAGCTCTAATAAATAGACGATTATGCCAACTAAAGTAATGCTAAAAATTAAAAGAAGTGAATTAGATACAAATAATTTAATCCCAAAACCAATGATAATTATAGAGAAGAAACCTAGCAAAGCTTGAACTAAGTTCTTTCTCCATATTACAAAATCAATGTATTTTCCACTTTCTCTTACAACCAGAAAGTTATATAAAACAATAAAAAATTCTGAAGCGATTGTTGCTGCTGCTGCACCATTCTGTTTAAATACGGGAATTAAAAGAAGACTAATTCCAATATTCACAATAATTCCATATAACGCTCCTGTTAGGTTTACAGCCTCACGTCCAATTGGAATATTAAGGCCATAGGTTAATATTCCCCCAAATATAGCTCCTATTAAGCTAATAGCTAATAATTGTAATGTTAAAGTAGCATCAATAAATTTAATTCCACCTAAAAATAAGATAATCTCCCGAGACAAAACAATAAGGCCTGCACTCATTGGAATTAAGATTAGAGTTACAACTGAAAGTATTTGGGTATAACTTTTTTTAAATTCGTCAATTTTCTGTTCACCAAACAAATGTGACAATCTAGGTATTGTAACAGAATAGATGGAAGCCAATAAATTTTTTAAGATTGTGTACACTCTAGCCGCAACAGCATATAATCCAACGTAATATGCGCCTTTGAACCACTCTAATATTAGCATATCAGAATTAGCATAGATACTAATAACTAGACCACCAGAAAACAAGACCATAATTGGCTTAAAATGCTTTACTAGATTAAGTTTCCAAACTAGAGAGAGTTTCAAATACTTTCTACAATAGATTAAATTTAAAATACAAGATATTCCTGAACCAATTACCGAGATAAATGTATATAGGTACAAATCGTTAGCTGTTTTAACAAGAACAAACATCAATATCAACGATAAGATTTGTATAATAATACTTCTAATCGTAATATAAAAGAAATCCTCAAAAAGAACGTTTATCCAATCCACTCCCAATGTTGTAAAAACAATTGTTAGACTTTGAATACAAATCAGAATTTGATATTCTCTATTTGGAATAAATAACCAGACAACTAATAATAACAACAGATAGGAGACTACCGTCGATAAAATATTTATAGTAAAAATTTGATTACCTAAACGACTTAACTTCTCAGAATTAGATCTAATACGACCTCCTTCCCTAATAGTATAGGTAGAAATTCCAAGGGCAGCAATTAAAGAAAAGTAACCTACAATAGAAGCTGTATAATTAATTTTCCCAAGGTTCTCTACTCCTAATATCCTACTGATATAGGGATAGGTGATTAAAGGGAATATAATTGAAAGTGCTGTTTTAAATAAATTTAAAGCAGCATTTACTCCCATCTTTTTAGTCATCTATTAAATCTCCATCTCTATTTAATTTTAAAGATTCTTTATTGACAATAACCATTGTCAACATTAACGAAATAATCCGTGGCCTATCAAGATAAGACATGATAGTAAGACTCATCACAAAACTAATCATTAGTCCTGAAGTTAATGCGTTAGAACTGAATCTCTTTATCCATGTCATAACTAATTTTATAGTTAAAAAGATATACCAAATAAATCCAGGGAGTCCCAAGGAACCTAGTGTTCCAAATAACCCGATATCATCATAATTAAAATATCCATCGGGTCCTTTAATCAAATAATACAAAGAAGTTCCCTTATCAGGAGTATGTAACCCCAACCCAAATGGATAAGTGAAAATCTTATCTAAATAATATTCAATTGCACCTGTACGAGCAAACGAGGAACCAGTATTATCTGAAATACTATCAGAAATTGAACCAAATCTATTAAAAATAATGAGAAAACCTGCCGTAACAAAAATCAGACTACCTAACAATGATGATACTGTTAGATTCTTCCTATTATAAATCAAGTACATTGATAAAATGGCTACTAGCACTGTTACTAAATAGTATCTAGACTGATCGACATAAAAAATAGCACCTAACATCAATAATAAACTAATGATGTCCCAAAAAGATCTTCTAAATTGTTTTGCAATAATTTTCCATGCAACTAAAATGACAAAAATCCGAACAAGCCCCTCAAAAACACTATAAATACGTAAGGGTACAGTCAAATTATAAATATAGCTTAAAGGTATGATATCTTCAATTTTCAAAAATACTGTTGGTAAACCTTGATATTTATATACTTGTATAATAAACAGTATTGATACTATTGAAATTGTTATTTGACCTATTTTAACAAAAAGTGCATAGTTACTATCTTTTTGAAATACCTCACAAAGAGGAAAATAGAGAAGTAAGATTGAAAAAGGCAGGATATCCCACAATACTTGCGTAATTGAATAGCCAAATAAATACATGGACACAAGTGAACTTAAAATCAGAATTAGATAAAAAACCAGGATATAATTTCCAAAAATACCTACTTTAAGTTTTCCTTTATTTTGGATAAAATATACCAAAAATAATATTATGGCATAAAATACAATACCCAATTTGTTACTAGCAGCTCCTCCTAGTAAACTCGGCCAACTTACTAGATAAAAGCCTCTGAATTCAATTAAAAAGAATAGTAAAAATAGAAAAAGATATTTATTAAATTTCAATGTTTTTTCTCCCTGAAATACGTACCATCCAATATTTTTTTCAATCGATATATCTTTTTACATAAAAAGTAGGACATATCAGATATTTTTAAAGAAATCGTAGAGGCTCCTCTATATTTTCTGTAATAATATTTTTTTGATACACGGGCAATTTTCTCTGACTCAGGATTATGTGCTCCTCTATGATAATGATAAATTGTCCATTCAGGATAGAAATAAGTCATATATCCCTTATTCCTCATTCTTTCACTTAAAATCATTTCTTCACAATAAAGAAAAATATTTTCATCAAATCCTAATACTGCTTCAAAAGCTTTTCTAGAAACAAACATAAAGCTACCACTAACCCATCCAGTCTCACCCTCAGGAGCAGTATAGTCAATATCTATCCATTTATGTATCTTACTATCAAACCACTGTCTATTGTAATCCTGAAGTATCATTTCTTCTACAAAATTCATCCGCTTACGAGGGCTTTGAATATCTCCTTGAGGAGTGAGAATCTTAGGACCAACTATACCTACTGGATTATCACTCGTTTCAATGATAGTTTTACATTCTTGCAACTGTAAGCCATTAGGAAACTCTAAATCATTGTTTGAAAAAACTAGATATGGTGTATCAAAGTTCTGAATTGCAAATTTGGCACCTAAATTATTGCCTTTAGAATATCCACCATTTTCGTTGGAATCAATTATATAAATAGTCCTTTGTGATATTTCAAAAGAATAGACTTTTTTTCCATTAAAAGTAGAGGAAATGAATTCAACTTTAGAATCTTGTAAGAATTGTTTTCCTAATTCTTCCTCACTGTTGTCTACGATAATATAATGGACATCATTCCCTACATATATATCAATAAACTTTTTTATATAATCTACTGTGTCAATCATTGATTTGTAATCAGTAATAATTAATGAGTACATAGAATCTCCTTTGTATTACTTCGCCAGTTTCTGATAGATTGTTCGTAACTTTCTAGCGCTATCCTCTATATCAAATCCAGCTTCTTTTATTTTCTCTGCAGAGCCATATGGAAGACGTTCAAAGCTCAAAGATGTAATAAATTCTGACCACTTTTCAACACCATCAGATAATAATAATCTATAAAAGTTTGAATTAACAGATGCTGAATCTGGAACAGCAGAACTCACCACACAAGGCAGTCCAGATGCTTGTGCTTCAATATTCACGATTCCAAACCCTTCATAAAGAGAAGGTAACAAAAAAACATCCATTGCTTGTAAATATTGTGCTGGCTGTTCCTGTTTTCCAAGTAATAAAATCCTTCCTGATTTTATTTCTTCATCTAGCTTCTTTTCTATACTAGCTCGTTCCTCACCGTCACCAATCCATATAAAATAAAAATTAGGTGCCTTTGAAAAAAGAGTTTGTATTAGGCTAACCATAAACTCAGGATTTTTTGGATATGACAACCTTCCGACAGTACCTAAAACGATAGCCTCCATTGGAATATTTAGGTTTTCTCGCACGTTTTGCCTTAACTCTTCATTATATAAAAAATCATTGATTATAATACCATTTTTTATAATCGCCACATCAGACAAATCAGTATCGCCATACAAATAATCCGCTGCTTCAAGTGAGCAGGCCATCTTATAATCAACAAGAAAATTAACTATCTTTTTTGCCGATAACATTTTTAATCTGCCAAAAAATCCCTCACCACGACTAGATGAAGTAGTGTGAGCATGAAGCACTATTTTAGCACCTGAAAGCTTTGACAGAATGATATTAAACAGTCCCTCGATAGCATCATCTACGTTAATATGAACAATATCATACTTTTCTTTTTTTAAAATAGAGTAGATACTTCTTAGCCTTTTTATTTTACTTGATACTTCCTTGACATGTTGAACATGTCCCCCGTTTTCTTCAATTATTCGATGAAAACTAGGATTCTTCAATTTTCCAATTGCTAAAAAATCTACTTGAAAGTCATTCGTCAAGGGGCGAGTCATATTATATGCTATTACAGATCTACCACCTGCTCCAAAATTATCTGCTCCCATTTGCAAAATTTTAGGTTTCATCTATTTACTCCAATAACTACACTGTAAAGTTATAATTCAAATTGAGACTTTTCTGGATAACGTTCGGACAATATTTTAGAAAATTTCTTTAAATCATTTTCAGTCATCGCCATATCATCATTAACACAAAGTAATTTTGTTCGTTTTTTTAATAACAATTTAGGAAGTTCTTCAATAGCTGTAATTGGGATTGATTTCCCAAAATCCTTACTAGATGGTATAAAATCATTACTTTCAATTTGCCAGTAACACAATATATAATGATTAATATCCGTATTATAGTCTCTAAATTTATTTTTGGATGTTTGAATAAAAACATCTTCCTCTATATTCCATAAATGAGCTAGAGTACTTTTTTTAATCGGAACTGGGATATGCTGATTATAGTATCCAGTTATCTTCCACGGAAGTAATAAGATATTTTTTAACATCAATTGACCATATTTAATATTAAAAAACTTAAATGGTGACTGTCTCAAGGCCTTTTTATTTGGAAAATGTCTATTAAGAACAAGTACTTCATTAAAATAAATTTTTGAAAAAGAAGACCATGGAACTAAGGCTTCATAAACAGCTAATAACTTCGGTTTTTCGTTGACAAAAAAATCACTATATTTAACATCTTGGATTAGGTACATATCATCATTAAAAAAAACAAAATTTTCAGATAAACCATCTATCCGATGTATATTCATCTCAATTGCAGAAGAATTAAATGTTGGAAGATATTCCTCTGGAATAAATTCTTCATGTCTAACCCATTTAAGTTTAGGATGATTTACATTTAACCATTTCGGTCTTTGACCGTTAGTAATAAGATAAATATTATTTACCCACGGTGCATGCCTCTCTACCATTCGAAACCAATAATTGAAAGTTCCATAGTCACGATAACGATGCAAATTATCTTCATCATTATCGATTTGCTCAATGTAAGGTGTGTATTTATTTTTTTCTCTAATGAATTCCGGATCGTTTCCATCAACCCAAAGTACAACGAAATCAATTTTTTTTTCCATATTAAATTACCTATAAAATATTTTTCCAAGCCAAATTACTCAAATTAGGCCAACGTTTTGTATCCCGTTATCAGAAGTAAATATTTTAGACTTCATAACCTAAAACTCTGAATAAAGAATGCAAATTAAACTCCTAAATCATATCAGAAAATGTTTTGAATACTAAAAGCCAGTTTTAATACTTTAAATCTAAAAAATATATATTTTAACTTATTTGGTTGCTCTTTCATTTGAGAAAGAGAAACACCATGCTTAAGTAACTCTTGTTTCACTTGATTAGTAATGTCTATATATTTTTTATCTAATTTAGATTTATATAAGCTTGCCAAGATATGAATCAAGCCATTCACATAATATAGCTGTGAGGTTTGTAATTCTTCTTGATTTAATCGTGAACGAACAAAATCAGAATAGAAAATATCTTTATAAAATTCAAACATATCACTAAACTTCTGCTCATTCCAAGATTGTGTAATGGAATCCGGATTATCAATTAAATAGTGATAATACTTTTGATTGGTAGCAAAGACATTCTCAGCTGAAAGAAAAAGCTTGTAATTCGTTCCCAAGTCTTCATAATATTTTCCTTTTGGAAAAGAAATATTATTATCAATAAATAGAGACTTTTTATAAATTTTGTCGTTGGCAAAACCTGTGATATAACTATGCTTGAGCATTTGGACAAAAGCATCTTTACCTTCATACACTTGAGTTACTAATGGATCTGAAACTATAGTATCTTCTTCACCCTTCACAAACTCACGGTTAAAAGAAACGATATCAAACTCTTGGGATTCCAACACGTCTGCTAATTCTTTAAATGTTTGTGGTTCAAGCCAGTCATCAGAATCAGGGAAATAAACATAGTCACCCTTAGCATGTGAAATACCAGTATTACGAGCTTCAGAAAGACCTCCATTTTTTTTATGAATCACTGAGATAAAGTCATAAACTTTAGCATAATCATCACAGATTTGAGGAGAACTATCAGTACTTCCATCATCTACAAGTAAGATGTCATAGTTCTTCCACTCTTGAATAAGGATACTCTCAATACAACGTTTTAAATATTTTTCGACATTATAAACTGGAATGACGACAGTTAAAAGTACATCTTTTTTCATTTTTTCATCCTTAATTTATGGCGAATAAATTCTAACGACCATTTTTCCATTTTAAATTTTAAAAAAAACGTTGACTTGACATATTCCCAATAGAATTTATTTTTAGTGACTTCTTCGATTTCTTATATCGAAAGTTCTTCTCCAAATACCAACTTATTCGGGATAACATAAAATGATTCTACAAGTTCAAATTCAGGACATTCAATTGTCCTTTTTTGAAAATGTGTATATAGAGGATAGGCATTATCAAAGTCTTTGATGTATTTCGATTCCTTAACAAATGTCAAAGGGATATTACCACTCAAATAGTATTTTAAATTCTTGAGCATCTTTATATAATCGGGAGAAAAGACAAACATCCCTACAAATGGAGTTTGATAAGGCAAACCCAATTCCTGATAGACTTTTCCAGCCCAACAATTATCACAAATGATAGTAAAATTTTTATTCTTAAGTCTTCGTCTAGGAATAAAATTAATAATTGGATAAACGATTGGTTTTAATTTATTTTTTAGTGTTTCGCTGTTCATATTATTACTTCTTAGTACTTCTTAGTACTTCTTTTTATTTCTTATATAACTCCGAGAAATTACGAATATAACTTTGTAATGAAAAGAGTTCTTTTTGGCGTTTGACAGAGGCCTTGCCAAATTGCTCTCTCTTCTCGGTGTTATCAGCCAATTCTTGAATAACTTTAGACAATTCTGCAGGCTGATTTGGTGTGGCAAGAAGGCCGTTTTCGCCTTCTTTAACCATTTCACAGACACCACCATGACGGTAGCCGACTACAGGTTTGCCACAAGCCATAGATTCGAGAACTACAGTTGGTAGAGGATCTGGATTGGTACTTGGTAAGACAAAGATATCAAACAGATTATAGAGCTCTGTCGTCTTGCTATAATAATCGATACGTTTGATTTGTCCAGCTACTGGTGAGTCTGATATAGCCTTTTCCAACTCATCAACTCGCCATTCTTCACCTTCAAAAGCACTACCTGCCAGAAAGGCTACTGCTTTTGGTTTAGCTTTTAAGATTGGAGTCACGGCTTCTAAGAAGTCGCCTTGACCTTTCCATGCATTCACTCGACCAACCATTCCGATAACCAAGGCATCCTGTGCGATACCAAACTGGTCACGAACTGCGCTGGCATCCATTTCATGATAGACGGCATTGTCAACACCATTATAGATGACCTGAACTTGGTCATTTTTTACAAAGCGAGACTGCTTGACGTGGTTGGCCACAGCATTTGAAACTGTCACAATCGTATCAGCATAACACCCCATCAAAAAGTTGATGAAATCAGAGATTGCTTTTGGTTTGACGATAATCTCGTGAACATGCCAAATCAAAGGAAGTTTCAACTTACGTTTGAGATAAATTCCCTCAAGTACCGCAGTCGTATTATTGTGAATAAGAGTAATGCCATTATCCTTAGCATATTTAGCAATTTGCTTTGAATAACGATTATAAGAGCCAAAATACTCAAGAATGCCCTTAGGATTAAAATATTTACGGCGCAAGATTGGATAATCGATAACTTTTACTTTAGCTCCAACCTTTTTCAATGCATCCACTAAGACACCATCGTTAGGCAAGATAACATGAGCCTCAAAGGCATCTTTATCCAAACCCTTAATAAGCTCCAACAAAACCTTGTCAGCACCATACATTTCGGCACCAGCGTGAAGATATAAAATTTTCTGCATTTCTATCCTTTAAATACTTTCTCGTAGTCTATAACAATTTTTTCCCAAGTAAAGGCTTCTGCGATACGATTACTTGATTTTTGGTTGAGGTCTGCGATAGTTTCTTCATCCAATCGCTCAGCTTGATCAATGACACTTGCCAATTGTTCTTTCTTCCAATAGAGAGCACCATCTTCACCGACTTCACGGTTAAAGCCAACATCCAACAAGAGATTGAGCTTAGTAGACTCAAGTGCCTCAAGAAGGGATGGATTGGTGCCACCTACCTCATGACCATGGAAATAAGCAAAGGCATTCTCACGAATGCACTTGAGCAATTCTTGGTCATAAACAGTTCCGACAAACTTCACACGAGGATCCTTGTCAAAACCAGTTTCCTGACGCAACTTGTCGTAGAACTTGTTTTCTTCAACATTGGTAATGAGAACAAAGTCCTTGTCAGAGTTAGACGCCATAAAGCCACGAATCATAGCCTCATAGTTATTTTCAGGCACGAAGCGTCCTACAACAAGGTAATAATTGTTTTCCATGACACCCTTTTCAAAATACCATGTGCGTACCTTATCATCAACCTTAGTCAATCGAGATTTAGTTGTATCAGTTCCATAGGCGATATAGGTTGTTTGAGGACGATACTTCGCATAATCCTTTTGAATATAAGATTCAATGTTTTTACTATCACAAATCAAGAGATCTGCATGTTTAACCATGAGTTGCTCTGAGATTTTCCAATACTTACGAACCGGAAGACTCCACTTTGCACGAAGCCATTCATGTCCATCCGGGTTAACCATAAGGGTACCACCGATAGCCTTTATTTTCTTTTTAATACCTGAGATAAATGGACCTATTCGGCAAGCCAAAACATAAAAGATCGGTGCTTGGTCATTATTTTCTTTAGCAATTTCAATGACCTTATTAAGAGCTGCAATGTCATAAGCGATGGCACGTGCAGGCCCAATATTTGGAACGTCAATGTTGTAGCATTTAGCACCGTTATGTTCGAAAGTATCTGCTCTAATTCCTGATTTAGCAGAATTTTCACGCATACAAGCTACATAATATTGGATATCTTTGTCTTGTTGGAACTCTGTCAACTTCTCAACAAAGGTCTCAAATCCACCATATTTTGCTGGAATTCCCTTAGAACCAACGATATAAACTGTTTTTGTCATTTAATCACCATTAATAGAAATGGAGAAAGCCATCACTTTGCTCCATCCTTCATTCCTTCATTACTACTACTTTAATCGTTTTCAATAAGATTTTGATATCGCGCCAGATTGTCCATCCGTCCATATAAACAACATCTAGTTTTACAACTTCATCAAAATCAGTAATTTCACTTCGACCGCTTACTTGCCAAAGACCAGTAGTACCTGGTTTAAAGCTGAGGCGACGTTTTTGTTCCGGTGTATAAGATTCGTACTCATCCAATGTTGGTGGACGTCTTCCTACCAAGCTCATATCACCTTTTAGAACATTCCAAAATTGTGGAAGCTCATCAAGACTTGTTTTATGAATGAAATGTCCAATTTTGGTAATACGTGGATCATTGTCTATCTTAAACATACCACCAGACATTTGATTCTGTGCCATCAAATTCTTCTTGATTTCTTCCGCATCAACACGCATAGAACGGAATTTATAAACTTAAAGATACGACGGTTCTGTTGCAAAGTCTGAAACTCAAAAATATTATCTCTGACCAACCGTCAATTTAAGCAGGTATTAATGGGAATAACAGCCTAAGATATTTGGAGTTCAGAGAGAACGCGTTTGATTTTAAAACTTCGCAACAGAACCTTGATATTAATATTCTTGCCATTATTTATAAATTCATTTTAGCTTAAATTTGAAAAAAAAGATAGTTAGAACTGGACTAAATTCAAATAAATGGATACAAAATGGAATACACCTTCTTAGGTCAATGTTCTTTGATATTTGAGTGTCCATAAAATGGTCATTTTCTGAACACTCTTCTTTTCCTATTAAATTTCTCAAAATCATTTACATTCCTTGTTCATTAACCCGTAATTTATTCTATGTTCATTTATATATATATTTCTAAGTTATGATACAATAAATTAAAATGAAGGAGAAAAAAATGAATATCGGATATGCACGAGTTTCAACTGGACTTCAAAATTTGGATTTACAAAAAGATAGTCTTAAAAAATATAACTGTGAAAAAATATTTACTGATCATATGTCAGGAAGTAAAAAAGATAGACCTGGATTAAAATCCGCCATCGAATTTTCTCGTCCTGGGGACACGATCGTTGTTTGGCGGTTAGATCGATTAGGTAGAAATATGGAGGACCTCATTAATATTGTTAATTCTTTTAATAATAAGGGGGTAAGTTTTCATAGTCTACAAGAAAATATTACAATGGATAAATCAAGTTCGACTGGACAATTGATGTTTCATTTATTTGCGGCCTTTGCGGAATTTGAGCGAAACCTTATTTTAGAACGTTCTGCCGCTGGTAGAGAAGCCGCACGTGCAAGAGGAAGGCTTGGAGGAAGACCTGAGAAATTTTCAGAGAAAGACATAATGCTTCTTAAAACCTTGGTAGAAAGTGGTACGCCAATTAAGTCGATTGCGGATTCTTGGGGAGTGTCAAGAACAACGATTTATAGGTATATAAATAAATGAAAATTTTCTCAATCTCCTTATCCCTTACTAGAAGCCTAGTATTGATTAACCGTTCTTTTAATCGTTGTAAATATTTAAAAGCTCCTTTAGTTTCATAAAGGAGCTTTTATTATTAAATTAGAAGCTATTTTTTACTAAGTTAATTATTGGTTTTTACAACTATCATTCCAATTTTTTCATAAATCTTTTTATAATTATTTAGTACCATGAAGAAGCAAAATGTGATTACAAACACTAAAATACCTGGAAGTATATTATATCTTATGAGTAAATTAATTGAGCTACTCCCAAGTCCAATGTTTCCACAAATACTATAAGCTGTGAAAATCCCTGCAACCAAAGAAATTGGTAAGCGAAACTTAGGAAATAATAGATAGTTTCCTTTCTCCTCTAAACTTAATCTTTGATAGAAATATTGAGCAGAAAAATAGAAGAGAAAAGTAGTTAGTATAACAAATCCATCTAATATCAGCCAATGTGAATAGGTATCAAATCGGACAAAAAATGATTGATAATAAATTCCATCATTTTTATTATTGAAAATATTGTTGAAGACATTGTTCAAGATATCTAAAATATTTTGCTTTATCAACTCTAATCCAAAGACAAAGCCGATCAAAGATAAGGCGCCTGTAATCCCCTGTCCCAAAATAGTCCCAGAAAAAAAACCTAAAAAATAGTAACAAATGGCAACTAATAAGATGCAAAATTGGTAGAAAATAATTTTATCTAGAGGATAATTAATATATTGGTGAGGAATGCGACTATAAAGAATGACTAAATTAATGCTAACAGCAGTAATTGCCATTAATAATAAAGGAATTAACGACGTCAATATACTGCTTTTTAAAATTTGTTTTCTTTTATACCCAGACGAAAATAAAATCTGTAAAAAATTTGTCTTGTAATTTAAGAAGGATACTAAAAATCCAGCAACAATGAAAAATAAGCTAATAAGAGTAAAACCACGAAACACGTTTCTGGACGTAAACAAATATCTAAAATTAGTTAAGTCCAGCGCACTTCGCGTGTAAAATAATTTGGCCCTTATATAACCGTAAAATTCTTTAAAAGTCTGTGATTGAATATGAAACTTACCAGTTTTAGAATCAAATTTCAGAAAAATTCCTGCGTCCTGGTTCTCTGCATAATCGACACTTCCTTGGTAATCTTTTGTTTCTTTATATTTTTTATTTACATCATCCTCTTCAGTTTTTTGTGCAGCAAGGTATGAATTATATTGGTCTCTAGCCTCTTGAGAATGGATAAAGTTTTGCTCTCTATGCCAATTTTTTGTGGAGTTAAATCCAATAAAAACAGAGATTAATATTAACAGTATTCCTAAACTTAAAACGATTGGTTTGGCTCGTTTCCAAGTAATTTTGTTCAATTTTTTGTTATCCATTCTTTCCTCACTCTCTTTCATCAGTCATCTCATGACCTGAAAACTTGCTTATAAAAATATCTTCTAAAGTTAAAGGAAGTTCTTCAATCAGTAGTGGTTCACAATTGTTTATTCGTTCCATAAGTTCATCACTATAATTTTCAAAAATCACTGTGCTTACTCGGCCTTCATGAGTAATATGCTTCGCTTCTTGTTTGATAAACTGAGGTAATTCATAGTCTTTAAAAGCAATCTGAAGTTTACAGATTGACATTTTCACTGTAGAAAGATTCAATATAGAAACAATAGAGTGTTCTTTAATAAAAGCGACTTGGTCCGCTAGCTTTTCCAACTCATTCAAATTATGTGAAGCTAAAATAATACTTCTCTCTCGATCACTGATTGCATCGATCATTAAATCAACAACCTGTTTCCGTACGATAACATCGAGCCCATCAAGAGGTTCATCTAAGATAATATAGGAACAATTTGAACAAAGCGCAATAATAACGAGGAGTAAGCATTGCATCCCTTTGGAATATTTTTGAAATTGATCATCAGGTAATTGATGTTTTTCGATCAATTCCAAAAATCTCTTACTATCAAAAAGAGGATATAATAGAGAAAAATAACTCTCAATTGTTCGTAATCTCATTTTATTTAATGGTTGATATTGAGGATCAAGGAAAAAAATATCATTCTTTAGATGAACCTCTGTGTTAATATCTTGACCATCAATTGATACCATTCCTTCGTCCATCAAATAATGACTGGCTATCGTACGGAATAAAGTGGTTTTACCAGATCCATTTCTTCCCACAATTCCAAAAATACTTCCTAGAGGGATGGATAAATTAATATGTTTCAAAACAACATTACCATCAATCCTCTTACTTAAATTTTGAATCTCCACCCTTACTCCTCCTCCTTTATCCACTCATAGATTAAACTTAATGGAATTTTTGCATATTGTGCTTCAACTAACCATGATTTAAGCTGACTCCTTAATTTTTTTTGTGTCTGAATATCAATTTCTTCATCCTGTCCATCATTATTTTTAACAAAAGAACCTCTTCCCTTAATAGTTGTGATTACATTTTGATGCTCTAATTCCTTATAAGCTTTGGCAACAGTATTCGGGTTAACGCCCAACTGCTTGGACATCTCTCGAACGGATAGGATTTTGTCTCCAGCATCAAGAATCCCTTTGGTAATCTCTTTTTTTATATTAAATACAATTTGTTCGTAAATGGCATCTTTATTATTAGGATCTATATGCATAGTTCTCCTTTGCTATGTGTACTATTATACACCATACACTATACTTGTCAAGTATTAATTATTTTACACCTATAGCTTTAGAATAATAATCAATTAAAATTTAAAATAAAAAAGCTCACAACTGTTAAGTTTTGACTAGCAAAAAAGACTTACCATATGTTTTTCTTGGCAAGTCTTTTTGCTTTACTTTATTTGAGATTTTATCCATTCTATTGCAGAACTTTTAGCATTATTTGTTTGAATGTCCGGACTGGACTAATGTCAAATATTTAGACACAAAATGAGCTATATTGTCTGTTAATAATTTACTGCTTTACAATTGGTACCCAAAGCTCCATTTCATAATTGGGATCATGAATATCATTTTCGGTATATACTTCAAAATCTGGTAAACCTGAATGTTTGTAACCATTTTCCGGGAAAAATTCTTCAAGCAGATATTTCCATGCCTGATGAATGGAATCAGGGACTGATCCCTTAACCGGAACTACTGCATACTCAGATTCTTTGACTTCTAAGATATCAAGTCCTAAATTTCTAGCTTTAGCGTCATCCAAGACGTTATAACCCGCCATATAATTAATCTTATCATTTCCCTCATTCTCATAACAAACACCTAATGATTGACCATTTCCAAAACTTTCTAATTGTTCAAAACTATATTTACTATATAATTCATCCCATGTACTCGGACATTGATTAGAATCAATGTTTTCTTTTAATACGCCAGCTACTTTGAATGATGGCTTTGTTTCGATTTTAATATTCATTTGACTTCCTCCTATTACTTTTAAAGCTAATTTCATTTTAGGAAATAACTTATAGTTTTTCCCTTTTCGAACTTCTGAGGGTGAATTCCCATGAAACTTTTTGAAAGCAAAACTAAAAGCATCAGCTGAATCATAATTATATTTCAAAGCAATATCAATTACTTTTTGATCAGTATTCAACAGATCATCTACAGATAGTGTAAGTTTTCTATTTCTCAAGTATTCTGCCAAAGTAATTTCTGATAGAATCGAAAAAATTCTACTAAATAGAGGATATGAATAACCTGAAATGTTTTGAAATTTTTTAAAATCAACTTCCGATGTAAATGTACTTTCTAAATAGTCAATGGTTTTGTTAAATTGATGCATCATTTTTATCACCTCTCACATAGGAGTTTATCGGATAAAGAGACTCAAAACCCAATAATTTTAGTACAAATAATAACTGTCAGCTGAATACTTCTTTTTTGAATTAAGACTTCCTTATAACTATTTACCTTTTTTGTCTTTTATCAAGTCTATTATAACCGAATTGCTAGTTAATTTCATTGGAAAATAACTAGCAATTCGGTTATATATATAGAAATAGGTATATAATGAAATACATTCATAGGGAATGAAAACTAA
>OBJP01000813.1_pt1 | contig 16979 bp, 16 predicted proteins | sample 1519821 | NCBI WGS metagenome assembly OBJP01 (sample SAMN04209218, study PRJEB22552) | human gut metagenome | biome: gut; material: feces | host: Homo sapiens | place: USA: Oklahoma | reverse complement strand
CGATGATTTCCAACAGTGAGTATATCGTGATGCTTAATCAGGCAGAGCCGGACAGGGCAAAACTGGCAACACTTCTAAATATCTCCACAGAACAGATGGGATATATCACAAATGCAGATGCCGGTTGTGGTCTGGTGAAATACGGAAGTTCCCTTGTACCGTTCGTCAATAGATTCCCGACCAATACAAGGTTGTATAAATTGATGACCACAAAGCCGGGAGAGGACAGTATCAACCGAGGAAGAATGTAACTTCAATAATCAATTTAAGAGAATGGCACTGGAAAACGTCACAATTTGTGGCGTTTTTTTAGTGCCGGAAAAGGAGAAAAATATGTCAGAAATCAGATTTTCATCAAAGGAACACAAAAAGTTTTTTTATCAGATGTTAGCAAAATGCGGAAAACATGACAGTTATTACAGTTCATTTTTCTATTGTGTGGGAATTTCTGAAGATACCAGAAACCATGTTGACCGCATGTTTGATTTTAAGGAGCGTTTGATTAAACCGGAAGCGCTGCATGAGGGGTGGCAGACAGGCGGTTCGGCACGATTGACGAGATTAGCTTTCAACTTGTGGAATGGATATGTGGAAAAAGGAGAAGAAAGTCTGTCTACCCCATACGAGATGTTCGATTGTGGCTATGCTCCATATTTTTATGAAGCAATCCGAATGAAGTACCCGGAATACTGCCGGGAATTACCGCAGGTGAGTAAAAAAGAGACTACCCATGAGAGATAGGAGGACGAGCTTATGGATTCGATGGCACAGATAAAATTAGCAGAGCAGCCGAATATTATGGCGTTGTTGCAGACGTTGGAAGATAATCGGTTGAATAAAGAAAAACAGGAAGTAGGAGCACTGGTAAGCTGCCTTGACAGCATGGAAGAACAGTATGGAAAGATACTGGGAGAGATGCAGGGAATACGGGAAGAACTTGGAAGAATGGGAGAAAGTCAGACAAAAATACAACTTTCCGATATAACAGAACAGGCTCAAAAGAAGATACAGGAGTTTGGAGAACAGTTAAAGAAAATGAAAGAAAATCTTGTTAAGTCTGCAAAATCAGCAGTAGAGCAGTGTAAAGGGAAAGGTGCAACTGTGCTGAGAAAAGTGGTATCCGGTATGAAAATACCACAGGCAATTTCAAAACTGGAAAATGCTCTTTCTAAGACACAAAGCGGTGTGGAACAACAGGCAATAAAAGCAGGAGCTATCCGGCAGGAGTTACAATCTATCGGTGCGCATACAAAAAACGTCGGAAAAATGTTGATAGGAAAAGAAACAAAAGAGATTCCGGCAGATACGGCAAGTATTGGAAAAGTAGAAAAAATGCTGTTACGGTTTGCAAAGAGACTGGAAAAAATGGAGCAGTCAGCAGAAAAAACGAGAGGAAAGCTGGAACAGTTTGTGACAGGAAAGCAGAAGTCCTCCGTAAAAATGGAATTGAATCAGTTAAAAAAACAGAGGACAGAGACTGGACAGACATTAACTTTGCCAGATAAAAGCATGGAAAGATAAAAATTCAAATGGAGGAAAGCGATGGATCGTAAGATAAAAACACGCCAAGTCCATAAGGATATTAAAGTATTAGATAAAACGGTGGCTGTAACAGATCATCTCAAGCAGTCTTATGTCAGAACAAAAGAAAATGTCATGCAATCTGTGGAGACTTCCAATGACAGAGAGAATAATTCAGTGGGGTATGCAGAAGATACGGCCAGCGAGTATGCTGACCGTATTTTTCACAAAACAGGACATCAGATACGCAGAGAAGCAGGGAAACTGATTGAAAAGAAGAAAGATAAGGCTTCTGGTTCTTCGACGAGCGAAGAACCAGTTTACCAGCCGAAAGAACAAATCCGACCAGTACCGCCTTCAGGCGGAGAAACGGCACAGGAGCAGGGAAAAGAACTTGCTGTCAAAAAAATCAAGACCATTGAACGGGATAAAAGAACCATCAAGACCGGTAGAGCATCGGAACAGGTAGTAAAGAATACCGGAAAAGGTACCATCAAGACTTCTGGAAAAGCGGTCAAGACTGCAGAACAGACAGCAAAGACCAGTATTAAGACATCAGAGCAGACAGTAAATGCTTCTGTCCGGGCAATGCATTATTCTATGAAAAAAGCAGAAAAAGCAGTGCAGACAGCAAGGCAGACTGCACAGAATACCAGGATTGCAGTGAAAAAGACAGCAAAAGCGGTAACACATGCAATAAAAGCGTTGATTGAAGCTACAAAAGCATTACTGGGTGCATTGACTGCAGGTGGTTGGATTGCGGTTATGATTTTGATTATCGTCATTTTATTTGGTGGTTTTCTATGCATGACAGGTGGGGATAATTCCAGTACGGTTTCTTCCGTCAGTGCAGAAGTAGAAGCATACGAACCACTAATCCGACAGTATGCAAATCAATATGGCATTGGAGAGTATGTGGAACTAATCAAAGCCATTATGATGCAGGAATCAGGCGGGAGAGGACTTGACCCGATGCAGTGTTCAGAAGGGAGCTTTAATACAAAATATCCCAGACAGCCAAATGGAATCACAGATCCAGAGTATTCGATTTCTTGTGGTGTGCAGGAAATAAAAAGCTGTCTGGAACGTGCAGGAGTAAAAAATCCTCTGGATATGGAAAATATTAAACTGGCATTGCAAAGTTACAACTATGGAAATGGATATCTGGAATGGGCGAAAGCCAGAGGTGGATATACCCTTGCAAATGCAGCAGAATTTTCTGATATGATGGCACAGAGAATGGGGTGGAACAGTTATGGGGACAAGCAGTATGTACCGCATGTGCTTCAGTATTATGCATTTGGAAGAATCCCGACAGGCATCGGTAATCAGGCAATCGTTCAGGTAGCAGCATCTCAGGAAGGAAAAGGCGGAACAACCTACTGGAGTTGGTATGGATTTGGAAGCCGAGTAGAGTGGTGTGCCTGCTTTGTGTCATGGTGTGCAGACCAGAGCGGTTATATCCAAAGTGGAGTCATTCCGAAATTCTCTCTTTGTTCGGACGGTGTCAGGTGGTTTGAAAGTAAAGGCAGGTTCCGGGACGCCAGTTATACCCCGGCGGCAGGAGATATTATTTTCTTTGACTGGGGGAATAATGGAACGATTGACCATGTTGGAATTGTGGAGAGCGTCAGCGGTGGAACAGTGAATACCATTGAAGGCAACAGTGGGGATAAGGTGGCGAGACGAAATTACAGTATCGGAAGCAGTAATATCTATGGATACGGTGTTCCGTCATATTAAGAGTATTTATCTATAACATACCAATGTTAATTATTGATGTATATATGGAATGTATAGAGAAGGTTTTGGAATAAAAAGGAAGCAGCAATCAGTCAGAATGATATCTGGATTGCTGCTTATTTTTGGATTTGTATACCTAAAAGATATTCACAGGATACATGGAAAAATTCTGCTAAAGCTACAACTTCATAATCTGGTACAAAGCGTGAACCTTGTTCAATGCGAAGTATAGTTAAATCACTGAATTCGTATCCGGCAAGCTGAAGTTGTTCGGCCAGAGCTTTTTGGGACATATGTCGTTCGGTTCGCAATTCTTTAACACGTTGACCAATTATGTTTTTTGAATTATTTTCTTTGTTCCAATAAATTTTCATTATAACTACCGACTTTCTAAAGATGAAGTGTTATATGATTGATTTTACGGAATAATATTGATAATATACTTCTAAAGATGAAGTTCAAAAGAATAAAGTTATAAAAAAGAGTGCAAAAGGGAACAGTACGGTTAAAAAACACAATAATTATTAACGAAGAAGGTGAATATAAGAATGAATGAAGTATTTAAAAAAGTAGAAGAGATATTAGAAGAACTTCGCTGTGAGGCAGAAGAACGAGAATATTTTGTTCAAACAGAACAAGCGGAAAAGGCTGCACAAGAATTAAAAAAAGTAAATCGAGAGTATGAAAAAATATTAATAGAGATGCCAGAAGAATATAGAATTTTTTTAGAAAAGTATATGGATATTGTGGATCATGCAAATTTCCAAGAACAACAAAGAGCGTATTATCAGGGAATAGTAGATGCAATACAAATTCTTGCCGGACTTAAAATCATAAAAGAAAATGACAAGATAAAAGATTGGTTTACTAAAAAAATAACAGAGGCAAACTAAAAATGAGTTTGCCCCAATAATTCAGAAAGTTGTTTATTATTCTCTCTAATCAAGTTTTTTATATGTACGAAGATAAGCCTCTACCAGAGCAAGAATAGTGGTTATCTGATCAGCAGAACATTCTGAAAGATAAACTAACAGCCGTTGATAATCAAGATTATCAGATGGAACTGCTGGATAAAAGAACGGGTCAGCAGAAATATGTAGGGCACGAATAAGTTGTCCTAGTTTTTCAAGACTTGGAACATTACCATGATTTTCAATTTCTTTAATATATCTTGATGAGACGCCAGATTTTTCGGATAATTCATCATATGTTAGCTTCTGATCCAATCGGGCTTTTTTTAGACGAAAACCTAGCTCTTTATCAATTTTTTTAGATTTAGCCATAAATGCACCTCCATACCTAGTGTATAGTTCACATTTTTGTTTGGAAATGCATTAATAGTGCACTATAACGAAGGGGTATGATGCATTAATGAATACTTTAGAAAGAATGCGTAGGTGACATATGATTATCTTGACTGTTAAATAAATATAAAGTAGTATATGATTAGTTAAAACTAACATAGAAGGGAGAGGATATAATTGACAAATCAATATATGAGTAAACTGTATCATGATTTACTTTCAAATTCTCCGCAGACAGTGACGATAGACATTCCTATTGATATAGGAACAGGACAGATTTCACAGGTTGTTACAAAGCAAGGAGCTGTTGTATCAGACTGGAAAATGAACTATTTTTCTGATATGAATGTGCAGGGTGTAAGCTGCGAAGATTATATTCAACTTTTATTTTGCTTCAATGATGGCGTATCGTGGAATATTGCAGATGCGCGTCAAAGTGTCAACGTTCAGAAAGGTGAATCTTGCATTTATCGAGGACATGGTAAGATGGAATACTTGTGTTATTCTGGGAAGAAAGATTTTCTTTTCAAGAATATAAAAATCCCCATGCCCTATTTTCACAAAATTTTGAATGACTACTTTGAAGATAGTGAAATAAACGCTTATGAAAAGAAATTACTGACAGGAATTTCAAAAGTGAGCGTTACACCGTATATGGAACACATTTTTGCGGAGGTAAAAGATTTTACGCAATATCGTGGCGGTTTAGGGTATCTATTCTTGGAAAGCAAAGTTTTTGAATTGCTGTCTGTGTATTTGAGTGAAGTATTGGAACTCAGTATTCTTTCATCGAGCTATATCAGCATTTCCAAAAGTGACAGGGACTCGATTACCGAAGCAAAAAGGATTATCGACAGTCAACTTGCTTTTGCGCCAAGCTGTGAGGAACTGGCGAAAAAGGTAAATATCAGTGTTTCCAAACTGACAAAGGGATTTAACTCTTTATTTGGGACATCTGTTCACGCATATATCATAGATCAAAGGCTGGAAAAGGCGGCAGGGTTGCTTTTGGAAAGCGACTTAAACGTAAGTCAGATTGCAATGCTGGTTGGCTATTCAAAACCAAGCAACTTTGCGGCTGCGTTCAAAAAGAAATATGGAGTAATACCCAAGAACTATAAAGATGAAAATACGATTGGTTAAACCTAAAAAAATACCGATTTTGGGTAGAATGAAATCGAGTTTGGGTTGGATATAACAACGAAAATTGGTAGAATTTGCGATGTGGTTAGAGAACATTAACCACATCGCATTTTTATTTTCCAAATAAAGTGAGGAGGAATAAGTGTATGAAACAAAAGTTAAATGCGAAAGATTTTATTCTCATCGGTGTTTTAACGGCTCTTATGTGGATTATTTGCATGGTTATCAGCACCATTATGAGCGTGGCTGGCCCGGTGACAAATGTATTTTACCCGTCCGTTGTTGCGATCCCGAATGGCATCGTTATGATGCTCCTGCTGGCTAAGGTTCCGAAGAAAGGTGTGTTTACCATTTGCGCCGTAATTCAGGCTATCCTGTTTCTTCTGGTTGGTGCTTTCTGGTTCATTCCTATCGGTTTGATAATTGGCGGTGTCATCTGCGATTTCCTGGTTATGAGTCGGAATGAAATCACAATGAAGTCCATGATGGCAGCCTATGCGCTGTTCAGTGCTATTTTTGCTTTTAGTGCTATCTGCCCTATCAAATTTCTTCAAAGCGCGTTTGTCGGAGCAATGGAGAAAAACAATATTGCCCCGGAGTACATTCAGGGAATGTTGAACATTACTTCCGTTCCCATGCTGGTAGTCATTGTCGCTGCCGGATTGGTAGGCGGTCTGATTGGCGGCTTTATCGGTCAGAAAGCATTGAAAAAACACTTTATCAAAGCTGGACTTGTTTCAGTAAAATAACAGGATCAGCCACCTGAAACTTTATCAGGCAATACAGGCAAGCGGGCTGCCTGACTTCAGAGCGTGGGGCTGAGAAGAGTCCTGCGCTTTAATTTTATAGGGAGACATTTGAATGGAAGAAGCACAAATTAAACAAATAATCAAGCGCCAGCCCCTACATGGCTCTGCGCTTCTCGACCCACGTTGCAAGATACTTCTTTTGGTCTGCATTGGTTTTGTCAGTTATTTTCTGGCCGGAGAAGTTGTCAGTCTCGCACTCATGCTGGTTTATGGGCTGTTTATTGCCTTAGGTAACGGAGAAAAATGGGCTGCTAAAATGATAGTGACATATATTGTTGTTGCTTATCTCAATGCCCTGCTCCGTTATGTCCAAGTTCCAGTTTTAAGTGTGATTATGAGCGTGTTCGGCGTGACGGTCTTAAAACTGATTCCCATTATGATGATGGGACTTTGGATATTGCGAACTACATACATGGATGACTTAATGGTGGCACTTCAACGGATGAGGCTGCCCCAGGCAGTCACAATTCCCCTTGTTGTTATGTTCCGCTATATCCCTACTTTACGGATTGAATATCGACAAATCCGAAGCACGATGGATATTCGCGGTATCAGTGATACCGTGTGGAAACGGGTATCCCATCCGTTAGCAACCATAGAATATATTTTGATACCTCTGCTGATGCGGTGCTTGAAAGTTACCGATGAACTGGCAGCATCCGGCACAACACGCGGTCTGGAATTGGAGTGCAAACGATATGCGCTGCGGCCAATCCGTTTTTCATGGCAGGAAATTGTGGTATCGCTGTTGGGTATCCTCTTTTTGGCCGGGTTGCTGTTTATCGACCAGACTAAAATCGGGGAAATCATTTTGTGGAGGGTGTGACGATGATCTCATTTCAGAATTTTAGCTTTCGTTATGAAGAAAGCAAAGACTTTACCCTCCGCGGCATTGATATGACCGTACAGACAGGAGAATTTATTCTTTTGACTGGGCGAAGCGGCTGCGGAAAAACAACCCTGATCCGCTCACTCAACGGTCTGATTCCGCACTTTTATCCCGGAGAAATCCAAGGTGATCTGCTCATGGATGGTCATTCACTGCTGGAAATGAAGCCGTCTGAATTGGCCGGACAGGTTGGAACGGTATTCCAAGACCCACGTTCTCAATTCTTTATGACGGATACCACGCGGGAATTGGCTTTCGGCTGCGAAAATCTCGGACTGTCCCGCGAGGAGACGATTGACCGCATTACAAAAGCGGCAAAAGAGTTAGAATTGGTAAACTACTTGAACAGGAGTATCTTTGCATTGTCCAGCGGAGAGAAACAACAGATCGCAATCGGTTCTGTTTATGCGCTGGGACCAAAAGTGTATATTTTTGACGAACCATCGGCCAATCTTGACTATGGCGTTACCAAACGGCTGGCAGAAATCATGGAAAAACTTAAACACGCCGGATACACCATTTTTGTGGTAGAGCATCGGTTTTATTATTTGCGCGATCTGATTGATCGAGCATTTCTGATTCAGAACGGAAAAATTGAGCATGAGTTCACAGGGAAACAGTTTTGCTCTTTGCCCGAAGAAACACGAATTTCTTATGGCCTGCGTACAGCATACCCGGAACGCGATGCAGAACATTATCAGGAAAGGCCACATACAAAGGACGAGACACATCGGCTGAAAGTTCACAATTTAGGCTTTGCCTACAAGAAAGGGCCGAATGTTTTCCAAAATGTCAGCTTTGAAGCTCATGCAGGAAATGTGATCGGTATTCTAGGACATAACGGAGCTGGAAAAACAACCCTCTTATCTATTCTAACGGGCCTGCTAAAGCAGCAGCGCGGCGAGGTCTGCTTTGACGGTAAAAAATTGACACCACGCCAGCGGCGGTCACTTTCCTATCTTGTCATGCAAGATACGGATTATCAGCTTTTTGCCAGCAGCGTGGAGGAAGAACTCTCCCTTGGAATGAGGGACGATTGCGAGGAAAAAGTGAATGAAACGCTGAAAGCACTGGAACTATCAGATTACCGGGAACGACATCCGGCATCCCTTTCAGGTGGTCAAAAACAGAGGGTTACTATCGGTGCGGCAATCGTAAAGGGCAGTCCAGTAATCTACTTTGATGAGCCTACCAGTGGTTTGGACTATGATTCTATGGTGCGTGTCAGCAAACTGATCGAACAGCTTTCCAGCTCTGGCGTGATTGTGTTTGTGGTGTCCCACGATTTTGAATTTATTGTCCGTACTTGTACGGAGGTGGTTCAGTTGGATGATGACGGGGCTATTCAAAATCAAAGGCTCTCGCCAGAAATTTTGAAAACGTTGTCCGAAAAATATTTTTCCTGATAGGAGGTTGGAATTATGTTTCAAAAAGTATTTGAATATGCAGGGCCTCATAAGAAGGGGCTTTATGCAGCAACGACCATCGTGCTGGTCAGTGTCCTGATGGGGGTACTTCCCTTTGTGCTGGCTTATCAGGTGATAGCGCCGCTGGTCATGGGTGAATCCATTGGAGCATCTTTCATCATTTCGCGCGTGGCTCTTGTCTTGGTGTGTCTGGTGCTGCAAGCCCTTTTCTATGGCTGGGGACTGAATCTCTCACACAAAGCCGCTTATGACACGCTGCTCCGTCTGCGAACGGCGCTTCAAAAACGGTTTGAGAAGCTGCCCCTCGGTGTCATTCAGGATAAAGGCACCGGCACAGTCAAAAAGTTGTTCGTAGATGATGTAGACAGTCTGGAAGTTTTACTGGCTCACTCCATGCCGGAGGGAATTGCAAACCTGATGATTCCTATTGCGGTTTATGTGGCAATGTTCTTTGTGGATTGGAAACTGGCGCTTCTGTCGCTGGCATCCATTCCAATCAGCCTGATTGCCATGATGACGATGTATTCGGTCGGAATGAAGAAAATGGGGCCTTACTATATGGCCGGACAGAAGATGAATAATACCATTATCGAGTACATCAACGGTATGGAAGTTGTCAAGGTATTCAATAAGGATGCGGATTCCTATGAGCGGTTCCGCAAAGATGTATCAGATTACCGAGACTACACGCTGGCATGGTATAAGGCGGCGTGGCCGTGGATGGCAATTTACAGCAGTCTGCTTCCATGCACTATTATTCTGACTTTGCCTGTGGGCGCATGGTTCGTTCTCTCAGGCTGGTCAACTCTGCCTAATTTGATTTTGGTGCTGTGTCTTTCTTTAAGCATTGGTATGCCGCTACTGAAATCCCTCGGTTTCCTGCCTACCATGCCCCAGCTCAACTATAAAATTTCTGCATTGGAGCAGGTGCTGGATGCCCCAGAGCTTCAGCAGACAGAGGATGTATTCAATGGAAAAGATGACACCATTACTTATGACCATGTTTCTTTTGGTTATCAGACCACACAGCCCGGCCCGGATGGAAAGCCTGTGGTGACCATGAATGAAGTTCTCCATGACATTTCCTTTACGGCAAAAGCTGGACAGAAAACAGCTCTTGTTGGTGAATCTGGTTCTGGCAAGAGTACATTGGCAAAACTGCTGATTCACTATTATGACCCACAGAAAGGTAGCATTTCCATCGGTGGACAGAAACTTTGCGATATGAGTCTTGAAGCACTGAACAGCCGTATCTCCTATGTGGCGCAGGATCAATACCTGTTCAACACCTCTCTGCTCGAAAACATTCGGCTTGGTCGGCTGAACGCAACGGACGAAGAAGTGGTGGAGGCCGCAAAGAAAGCCCAGTGCATGGAGTTCCTTGAGAAACTTCCGCAGGGTATTCATTCGATGGCTGGTGATGCAGGAAAAATGCTCTCCGGCGGTCAGCGCCAGCGTATTTCTCTGGCAAGGGCAATCTTAAAGGATGCTCCTATTGTGGTGCTTGACGAGGCAACTGCCTATGCTGATCCTGAAAACGAGGAAAAGATGGAGGCTGCTATTGCAGAGCTTGTAAAAGGTAAGACCCTTGTGGTTATCGCACACAAATTACCAGCCATTATGAACGCAGACCAAATTTGTGTTATGGATCACGGAAAGCTGGTTGCAACGGGCAGACATCAAGAGCTGATCCAGTCCTGTCCTGAATATCAAAAGTTGTGGAAAGCGGCACAGGACAGCGCCGAGTGGAAAGTACACACCGTAAAGGAGGGAAAATAAATGTTTGCTTTGTTTTCAAGAATATTGAAACTTTCCGGCCGTTATAAGAGCCGTATTCAGGGCGCATTTGTTTGTGCGTTTCTGGAATCAATTCTGTCAAAAATGCCGATTTTTCTGGCCTTTGTGGTTTTGAGTGGATTTGCAAATAAGACAATTACTGGGCAGACCTGCCTTTATGTGGGACTTGGTCTTGCTGCTGTTGTGATGGTTCAGATGCTCGTCCATTATCTTAGTGACAGCCTGCAAAGTGCAGCGGGATATTTGATGTTCGCTGACAAGCGTATCGAATTGGGTGGCCATCTGCGGAAACTTCCGATGGGTTATTTCACTTCCGGCAATATTGGAAAGATCAGTTCTGTCCTCAGTACCGACATGGTGTTCATTGAAGAAGTTGCTATGAGTACGCTGGGAAACATGATGAGCTATCTGCTGTCCTCGCTGGTTTTGCTGGCCTTCATGTTTTATCTGAATTGGCAGCTTGGCTTGATCGCCGCAATAGTTACTATTTTGGCATGGCTGGTATCTAAGGGGATGAATAAAGTTTCTCTGCGAGAAGCAGCAGGCCGTCAGGAGCAGAGCGAACGGCTGACCGATGCGGTGCTGTCTTTTGTAGAGGGCATTGGTGTTATTAAGAGCTATAACTTGCTTGGAGAAAAATCCGAAGAATTGTCCGGCAATTTCAAGCGTTCCAGAAACACATCGCTTGACTTTGAACGGAAAATGACGCCATGGACAATGGGGCTGAATATCCTTTACGGTATTGGTATTGCGGCAATTTTCGGCCTGTCTATTGTGTTGGAACAGAGCGGTGCGCTTTCTTTGGCTTATGTGTTGGGTGTTCTGCTGTTTGTATTTGATCTTTTTGGCCCGTTGAAGGCTCTCTATGGCGAAGCATCCAGACTGACAGTTATGAACGCTGCCCTTGATCGTATTGAAGCGGTATTGGATGAACCAGAACTTTCCGACAACGGTAAGCAGCATATTCCGGCTCAGGCACAGCCGGGACAGCCAGAAGTCCAGTTCAACGATGTTACATTTGCTTATCAGGATAAAGAGGTTTTGCACCATATCAGCTTTGCCATGAAGAAAAATTCTATGACGGCGCTGGTTGGACCGTCCGGCGGCGGTAAGTCCACCATTGCAAACTTGCTGGCGCGGCTTTGGGATGTGAAATCCGGCAATGTGATGATAGGGGGTGTGGATATTCGCAATGTACCTCTGTCGGAATTGATGGATCAGATCAGCATGGTATTCCAGCGTGTGTATCTGTTTCAGGACACCATTTACAACAATATCAGCATGGGAAAGCCGGATGCCACGGAAGAAGAAGTCTATGAGGCTGCCAGAAAAGCCCGCTGCTATGATTTCATTATGGATTTGCCCGATGGATTCCAGACGGTAGTTGGTGAGGGCGGCGCAACACTCTCCGGTGGCGAAAAGCAACGCATTTCGATTGCCCGCTGTATTCTGAAAGATGCACCTATCGTCATTTTGGACGAAGCTACCGCAAGTGTGGATACGGACAATGAAAGCTATATTCAGGAGGCCATTTCCGAATTGGTGAAGGGAAAGACCCTGCTTGTAATTGCTCACCGTCTGAATACCATCCAGAACGCCGATCAGATTTTAGTTATAGACAACGGCCAGATTGCACAGCAAGGAAACCATGAGGAACTTTTGAAACAGCCCGGTATCTATCAGGATTTCATCAATATCCGAAAGAGTGCGGCTGGCTGGAGTCTTGCTTAATGGCGAAAGGAGCTGCCTATGAAACTTCATACTGCCGGAGAGGATTATTTGGAGGCCGTGCTTATACTTCAAAAGAAGCTTGGTATGGTGCGTTCCGTGGATGTCGCCCGGTATATGGAGGTTTCAAAACCCAGCGTATGTTACGCAGTAGGAACTTTACGGGAGGGCGGCTTTCTGACAACAGACGAAAACCATTATCTACATCTGACCGAACTTGGCCGGAATGTGGCTGAAAAAATCTACGAACGCCATTGCTTTTTAACGAAGCAACTTATATCTATAGGCGTTAATCCTGAAACGGCGGAGGTTGATGCCTGCCGGATCGAACACGATATTAGCGCAGAAACTTTTGAGAGATTAAAAGAATTTGTTAAAAAAAATAAATACTGTATGTAGCTCGGTGTTTATAATGTTTGGAACAAATATATTTAAGTCCCTAGTTTGAGTAATTATCGAAGGTTTAGAAATATCAAAAATATTTAGTTGGAGGGAAGATGAAAGAAAGAGTGTAGAAGAGGCTATATTGAATTTTTCATCTTTCCTTTTTCAATATTTTTGACGGATAGTTTTTTTATAAAATTTTATATAATGAAACTTTGAATGTTGCATATAAAAAAACGCAGTATTCAAAGGTTTTTTCGCATGCTTTTATCCTTTGAACATGTTAGGAAGAAAATGGACGCTAAACTGTTGGAGGGATTTTATTATATTAGTCATATTCAATCTTGCATGATGTGTGGAAAGGTTGATATATAGATTGTATTTTATCGTATGCGTTTGTTTTTGCGAAGAAAAGTGAACTATATACACTCAAGATATGTGGTGAAAATTTAATAGTAAGTAATGAAATCGTTCTGAAGACCTATGTCTGTCAGGGCGTTTTTTGTTACCTAAATATTGAGAATGAACAATTCCTAACAAGGACGATTGTTCGTATTCGTGCCCCGCCTACTGATCTGAATTCAAAAAAATTCAGATCGGAGGAAAGGACATGGAAGGCAGACAGCCAAAAAGAAGAAAAGATAAATACAACCCATATGAAATCTATGAGAAGGACGGAAAATATTATGTTTCATTCCGCAATGCTGAAAAAGAGTACAAGGATTTGGAAATAGGAAAGAGTGTATATGAGGCTTTTAATACGTTTGAATTGCAGGATGTGTCGCATATGAATGTTGTGGACAGGCACATTGAGCAGTCAGAAGTATGGGATTCCAGTTTGTATGAACGGATATTTCAGAAAGAAGAAAGTGTAGAGGATACGGTTCTGAATAAACTGGAAACGGAACGGTTACATAGTGCAATCCAGCAGTTGTCGGAAATTCAGAGAAGACGATTGATGAAGTATTATTTTGAAGATAAGAATTATGAGCAGATTGCACAGGAAGAAGGCTGCTCTTTTCAGATGGTAGCAAAGTCTGTAAAAGCAGCAATCAGAAATTTGAAAAAGATTTTGAGATAATGGGTTGAAAAATAGCGTTTAAGTGAGGAAACAGGTGGAAAGAGAAATATTCTGATCCACCTGTTTCTTCTTTTGTTATGAAAAGACTGGGGAGCGGGACGAACCTTGACAAATTCATATACATTCATCAGGCACATTCCTGTTGTTATCGTGATGAGCGTAAGCCACATTAACAGATACGCCATATCACGGATTGGGTAAAGACAGCGAAATCCCACCCGTATACTTCCTTTTGGTTTCAGTTTGTATTGCCCAGACTGTTGAGCGAAAAATATCTGGTTATAGCTGTCAGATTGCTTCTGGCAAGGCGATGACAGACAACAGGCATAATGATACTCCTGTCCGGTCATAAAGTCGTGTATACAAAATATTTCTTTGATGCCGCAACAAGTGAGGGCAGCTTCAGGAGATCCCTGGAGAGGAAAAATCCTAATCCCATATATTTATTTTAAATAAAATCCTGTGGAGCTGATCAGCAGTCAGCCGTCTGATGATTTCCCAATTACAAGTCGGGGCGTTAGGGACAAATAGGCTTGTATTTTACATATTTAGGGATAACAACAGTTAGAAAGTCGAGAGGAGATAAAGCAAAGATGGAAGATAGAAACGTCAGGCGTGGGGATATTTATCACGCCGACCTCGATCCTGTATTTGGAAGTGAACAGGGCGGTTATCGTCCGGTGCTGGTGATTCAGAATAATATAGGAAATAAATACAGTCCGACAGTGATCGTGGCAGCAATTACTAGTAAAGAAAAAATGAAACTGCCGACACACATTGCAATTCCAGAAATCGAAGGTCTGGAAAAGGATTCTGTAGTGCTGTTAGAGCAGCTTAGAACTTTAGATAAGAGACGGTTGGAAAATTATGTATGTACGTTGACCCGGGTAGAAATGGAGAAAATCAATAAAGCAATCCGAAGAAGTACCGGGATACCGAAAATCATTGAAAAACCGTTAGTCGTGAGCCTGTGCAGAGTATGTGCAGGCAATTTTTATGATGTGCCGGGACATTATATCCGGAGGGTGAATCCAGAACAGCGATATAAGGATACTTGTATGTTTTGCAATATCAGAAAAGGATATGACTATTATATAGGAAAGAAGCGAGTGTGAGGGTAGTATATGGAGCAAGAAAAGGTACTTTTAAATGTAGAAGAAACAGCAGCTTACTTGAATCTTGGGATGACGAAAACTAGAGAATTGATGAGAGAAAATGAAAAAATATTTGTTGTCAGAATTGGCAATCGTAATTATGCACATAAGCTCTTACTCGATAAATGGCTGTTGGCACAGGTCAGAAAGTAAGTCAAGAATGCGAAACAAAAATTCGCATGTTTGTTTTGCGCGTTTATGAATGGTAATTTGAAGGAGCAACAGATAAGAAGTTTTTCAGGAGGAAACAATTATGGCAAAAGCATTACCAAGAGGAGTTAGAGAGAAGAACGGTTCATATGAAGCAAGAGCGGTTGTAAACGGAATTAGAATCAATTTATATGGAACAGATCTAAACGAACTGATGGAAGAATTTGAAAAGGCAAAAGAAAATGCCAGGGATACATTGGATTATAGAAAAACCAGAATCACATTGAATGAGTGGTTTGAAGAATGGTTTTCAGAGGTAAAGCAACACCGGGTGAAAGAAACGAGTATTGCACCGATGAAAAATAATTTCAAAAGAACATTTGGTTTTTATATCGGGTCAATGAAGCTGAAAGATATTAAACCGTTGGATGTTCAGAGAGCATTAAATGCAATGGAACAGAATCAAGTATCGCACAGTGCAATGCGAGAAGCATTGGGGCGTTTAAGAGAATGCTTAGATTTTGCATTAGGAAACCAATTGATTAAAGTAAATCCATGTTTGATTGTAGAAGTACCATGGACATTTAAACAATCAAAAGAAGAAATTGCATTAACCCAGGAAGAACAGGACAATTTCCTGAGTGAGATGGAGGATAGCTGGTATAAAGAAATGTTTTATTTCATGTGTCTTACAGGTGTCCGAGTTGGAGAACTTGGTGGAATGAAATGGAGCGATATAGATTTAAAAAAGAAAGTAGTTCACGTCAGACGTTCCTTGAGTTGTAGTTATTATAATGGAGAAAAGAGAATGATGCTTGTAACTCCTAAAACGGTAAATTCAATCAGAGAGATTCCGTTTTTAGGAGAAATGGAAGAAATATTAAAAGCTCAGAAGAAAAAACAGAATAAGCTAAAAGAGGAACTGGGCAGTCGCTGGAGAAGTACGGATGATTTAAAAGATTTGGTATTTACAACAGGTATGGGAAGTCCCTGCGTCAGATATGTTGTAGAGAAAGAAATAAAAAAGGCTTTAAAGAGAATGAGAGAAAAAGAAGGAGTTCTGGCAGTACAAGAAAATAGAGAACCCAGAGAGATCAGGGATTTCCACCCACATAGTTTACGACATACGTTTGCTACAAGATGCTTTGAAAAGAAAATGGAACCGAAGGTTGTCCAGAGGTTGATGGGACATTCGAGTATCAGCATCACATTAAACATTTATACACATGTCTTGGATAATATGATGGAAGAAGAAATTAAGAAATTTGGAGTGGCGAAGACACAGACACCGGAAGAATATTATAATGAAGAAATTCGAAGAGCTAGAATTTCGGCTATGAGCCACTGTTGATTATAAAGTTGGGGGTACGAAAATACTCCCCAACTTTATAAAAAGGATTCCCCAAATAAGAAAAAATGAAATTGAAATCAAGCAACAAATGCTCAGAATCATTCCCCAACTTAAAAAATTGGGGAACACAGGAAATCGCTAATTAGCCGGAAAGACCAATTTCTTGAAAATACTGATAAATACATAGCTGTATTATATATAAGTAGCAATACAGGCAAGAATATAATTTCAAAGTTCACAAATCAGGCTGGAATGTAAGCGTCTAGCACAAGCACGGCGTATATAAAAAGAAATCCTCGACACAAGTTTACTTGTGATCGAGGATTTCTTTTTATATGCATCGTGCGACGCACGTATAGCGAGATGAAGCGAAGCGAAATCGAGCTAAGCGTGCTTGTGCGGATATTTTGATGCACTTACAATGCACAAATGCAGAACAAACAGCTGAATTGAAAAATTAAATTCCAGTGAAAAAGTAAATTCCACTATTATTTAAAA
>OBJP01000803.1_pt1 | contig 17133 bp, 10 predicted proteins | sample 1519821 | NCBI WGS metagenome assembly OBJP01 (sample SAMN04209218, study PRJEB22552) | human gut metagenome | biome: gut; material: feces | host: Homo sapiens | place: USA: Oklahoma | reverse complement strand
AAGCGTGGCAGTATGCATAGTAGGTTCCCTGCTGTACATATTTGAATGTAGTAGAAGTCTGAACCTGGTTCTTGTTTACGGAATCGTAGTCTTTGTTTGTGATGCAGTCACGATCTGTAGAGATTACATAGTCATAACCTGCAGCACCTTCGGAATCACCGGAAAGGATTGCTGTTGCTTTGTTTCCAACAACTTTAACGCTGCTGATCATTGGAGCATCTGGTTTTTCGTCTGCGGCTTTTCCATCAGCTTTAACAGACTTAGAACCTGTGTAGTTTTTAGAAGTGCTGTTAGCTGTTACTGTGTAGGTTCCGTCTCCGTTGTTCTTAGATGTATATTCTGTGGTTGGAACAGGAATATATCCGTTCATGACAGTTACGACACCATTTGTAACCTTAACATCGCAGTCTTTGATATCTTTCTTGTCAATGCCCCATGCGAGATCAGTTTCTGAAGAACCAGTATATCCATTGATACCGGTAACTTCTACTTTGTAAACTTTACCGTCTGTAACATTTACAAAATTAACACCACTTGGATCATTATGACCATTTGCCTTTAAGGTAAGGGTATAATCTTTACCTTCAACAAGAGTATTTCCGTTAATCTGAACGAGTACGCTTGGCTTAACCGGAAGTCCTCCTGCATAAGTTGCATTCTGAACATAGACGTTCTGCTTTACGAATTTTACATTCTTAATGGCAAATGCTACATAATCAACAACACCTTTAATGGTTGTTCCATCAGCTGTTGTGAAAGACTTTGTTCCTGTATAACCAGTACCATCTTTTGCAACAACATATACATATGCAATATTATAACTATTATTACTGCTGTCTTTCATTCCTGTATTTTTACCAGAAATATTATCTACATATTTAATTTCGAAATCAGACTCTTTTGCTTTTGAAACTGCTGTTGTGCTACCATTGGCATCTGTCTTGGAAATATTTTTCAGTACTTCACTTGCAAATGTCTTAGCGGTTCCATCAAAGTCAAAGGAATCTCCGGAATAGTTTATTGCTTTTTCATCAGTTACTTTATAGCCCTTTACATTAGATACTGAATTAGCTACAGTAACATTTACACCATTGGAATTAAATACATTTAAGTCTGCGTTTACATATTCTTTGATGATGTTAAAGTCTACTGTAATGTTGGAACCTGTGAAATTCTTATTTCCATCAACCGGTTTTAATACAACAGTTCCTTTTCCGGAAACATTTTCACCGTAGCTTACAATCTCAAACTGGTTGGTGACATCATTGCCATTTAATGTAGCTTTGAATGTACGCGGTCTAACCTGTCTTCCAGTGTACTGGCATTCATCATCTTTATAAAATGTAACTTTTACATCAGATGTATTTGCAGGTGTGATTGTAAAGTTAGCAGATGCAGTTCCGGAATATTTTCCTGTAACACCTTTTACAGTTACTGTACCAGTTCCGACTTCTTTATTATTTGTGATGCTTACCTGCTCGTATTCACCTTTATCACCATAATCAGCTTTATCATACAGAGCAATTGCTCCATCGAGTACTGTATATGTAGGGGTGATATTACCGCCGGTATATACATAGCTGGATGGATTGATCTTGATCATATCATTTGTAACTGCTTTTTCAACAATCTCTGTCCATTTATCAGCGCTAGTTGTTTGAGGCATTTCAACTACTGTATTAGCACCCTTATCACCGGCAAAGTTAGGATTTTTAATAGTAATAGTAGCTTTAATAAAATCATGAAGTTCGTTCTGACCGACGTTGTTTTTAGGAACATCGCTATAACCATCTTCATATTCATATTTTATAGAATAATCATCCGCACTTAAGCCTTTAACGATTTTTCCGGTTCTATCTTTTGCTGTTACAACTAACTGAACTTTGTAATCACTTGCCGGACCATTTCCTTTATTGTATGTAACTGTTTTTGGTACAGTCACAGAATCAGCAGATACAATTAATGGCTTAATTTCAAATGGAACTTTATAAGTCTGACCTGCGTAGGAAGAATCACCTTTTACTTTAATTTCGACATATCCGTAGGTTGTAATGTCACCATTTTTGTCATATTTGGAAGCTTCAACATTATTTGAATATCCTGTAATTTCCCATTCGTCATCTTTTAAGGTTTCAGAACCAACTGCAAGGTTTACATTAGAAATTACAAGTTTTCCAAGCTCTTCTTTGGTAGGTTTAAGTTCTGTTCCTGTATAATATGGAGCATATGTATTTGTGAAAGAAGCTGTAGCAATTACGTTGCTTGCCACTCTTACTTCCAGAATCTGACCGTTCTTGCAAGTTGGATTGGACTGTTCATTAGCAAAAACAGTAACAGTATAGGTACCAACTCTATCAAAGGATTGTGTATTTGTTACAGTCTGATTGTCTGGATCTTTAATAATGAGATTATAATCGGAATTATTTGTAAGTTTTAACTCTGTTCCCGATTTATCTTTAAATACCAGATTAGCGTTGGCAAACTGACCTACGGTTGTTCCCTTCGGTACACGACCATATCTTAATGTAATAGATGTTGAATCAGCGCTTAAATCGCGTTTGGTAATTTCTACATTTGCTTTAGTTGTAATCTGAGTTTTATCTGAATCAGTCAGGTTAAAGTTAGGTAATTTATCTGCATCTAAAGTAACTTCAACAGTCTTCATACCAGTTGCTTTATCTGTAGTTACAGCTTTTTTCACAGCAGCAGATAAATCTGCACCTGATAAAACGTCATCTTTTTCTTTGAATGTTACCTTGTCAGTAGGAAGGGTAATAATATCTCCTGTATACTGATAAGAAAGACCATCTGCAACGCTTAATTCAAATTCATTTGCATCAAAATCACGTTTCTGCACAGTAAGAACATCAGCAGATATTGTGCCAGTATATGGAGAATCTGCTTTAGCAGTTGCAGTTACTGTTAATTTTTCATTAGCATTTTTAGCAGTTTTTGTTGCAGCTACATCAAAATATTTTAATACAGTTGCAGCAGTCCATGTACTTCCTAAAACTCCTGGTACAGTATCACCTTTTTTAACTGTGAGAGCTGCTCCTGAATTGACTAATTTTACAGCATTATCACTTCCATCTGCAGTATTATCTGTATAATAGAAATCTTTTCCATTATACTCAAGATCATTGCTTGTTTTATTTAAGTTGAGTGTACCTTCAATAGCGCATTTATTAATAGTTGTTTCTCCAATAACAGTTGGTGCAATATTGATGTCATCTGGATTTTCATTATTGTATACATACAGCTCCAGTGTTTTTCCAGCATATTCACTCCAGTCAATATGGCGAGCCTGTGATGCTGTCCAACTGGATGCATCAGCAAAATCTGGAATAAAGGACATTTTGTCTGTAGTGTTATCTTTTGCTACACGGTCTGTGAATATAGCATTTGTTGTTCCTTTAACTCTCCATCCAAAGTAATAATCTTTTAATTCTTTTACATCGCTGCCATCTTTATATTTAATTATACCTGATACAGCAACCTTTTCATTAGCACCAAAAGTTGCACTTTTGGTAATTGTAACATCATCAAGAATCAAATCTCCTGCTTCGGTAACTGTAGCAGCATCTGTTGTATCTGCTTCAGTGGTATCTTCTACAACCGGAGCTTCAGCAACATCATCAGAGAATGTTTCAGCAGCTGGAGCTTCTGTAGCAACTGATGCTTCACTACCATCGCTGAACTCAGCAGCCCATACCGGCACATTAGAAGTAGCAAGCATTGCAACAACAAGTGACATACTTAATGTCTTTTTTGCCATGCCCTTCTTTGTGTTTTTAATCTTTGTCATGATTATAGTTCCCCTTTGGGTGGTGGACAGGTTGATTTTGGAGAAAATTTCGTATGGGGAATTGATTTCAGACTTGGGGAATATCCATGTTTTATGATTTATAAGTGGATAATTGTTGACAATCGTAGTAAAAACAGGCAGTTATTGCAAATAAATCTGTTGATGTATTGAAAAAATTCTTCTAGTTTTACGCTGATTATAATAAGTAACGATACACAATGAAACTCATAAAATATAAAATATCCAGGGAATCTACCTGAAAAACTGATGCAGTAAATCGGAACCCGGTTCTGATTTTGGTGAAAGAAATTTACTCTAATCTGCCACCTCCTCTGGTGTCTGCCCGAATCGGGAAGAAGCATTTGACGAAGTTTTATTTCTGAGGTATCATGAAAATATAAATAGAAAATTTCATTTGCAGGAGTATCTCATGAAAGTAAAAAACAGTATTTCTACAATAATGAGAACCTTAAAAGGCAGAGAAACAAAAGATAAAGAGGCGAAAAATATTTTTTCGTATAAGCCGATTATGAGCAATATTCTAAAGTACACCGTAGCAGAATACAGGGACTGTTCTCTGGAAGAGATCATGAACTGTATTGAGGGAGATACAATCCGGACCGGACAGTCAGGGGCTCCTTAATGGTAAGTATAGAAAGTGTTTGATATACTCAAAATAAATAACAATGATAATCAAAAATAAAAAGGTGGGTTGAAAATGTGCGATGTAAAAAAATATGAAAAAATATATGAAGAAATCAAATGTCTGGAACCTGAAGACACATTACAGCTTACATTAGAGGCTGATTCAGAAGAACAAAGGGAATTTTATCAAATGGTGGGGGATTTTTTGCTTCAAAAAAAGCAAAAACAGGTAATTGCGAGGAATTTATTCTAAATGAAAAAATATATTGTTTTGGGTGGAGTTAATGGAGCGGGTAAATCTACTCTTTATCAGATATTAGATAATTTAAAGAAAATGCCCCGAGTAAATACAGATGAAATCGTAAAAGAACTAGGAGATTGGCGCAATACATCTGATGTCCTGAAAGCAGGAAAAATAGCAGTTCAGTTGATTGATAAATACTTTTCAGAAGGAATATCTTTTAATCAGGAGAGTACTTTGTGTGGGAAATCTATTATAAAAAATTTTAAACGTGCGAAACAATTAGGCTATACAATAGAATTACACTATGTAGGTGTGGATTCTGTAGAAACTGCTAAACGAAGAGTCGCTGAAAGAGTTCAGAATGGCGGGCATGGAATTCCTGAATCTGATATTGAAAAAAGATACTTTCAATCTTTTTCAAATTTGCAGTATCTACTTAAAGAATGTGATCTGGCAGTTTTTTATGACAATAGTAATAGCTTTCATCGCTTTGCTATTTTTCGAAGGGGAAAAATAGTAAGATTATCCCAGGATATACCACAATGGTTTGATTACATTATCTATTGAAGGAAGAAACATTTTTATTAAAGAAAGACTCCGGCTGTAATGACTGGAGCCTTCTTTTTATGAATTTTAATTTGATAAAATTTCTATCTTACACTGATGTTTTTTGTCTCTCTGTCATTGACAAATTAAGACAATCACTGGATAGTTTTTGATGATATGTGGTACAATTCATTTAAATAAAAGAACATATCTGAAGGAGGAATATGAAGATGCGAAAAAGATCAGAAAGGTTAAAAAAATTGTCCGGATTACTGTTGCTGTGCTGTATGCTGCTGTGTATGGCTTTATGCACAGGAGTAAATGCAGAAGCGGCGCAGACAGTCCGGGAAGATACTACGTTTATGAATATCAAACAATGGCGGGCAGGAAATGCGAGCTGCATAGAGTTTGATGCACTGGTAAATACTCTGGGTTCTAAATATGTAGATGTTTACCGTTCGGAACCTTCGGTTAAAAATGGAGGAGAACTAAAGAGGCTGGACCGTTTTCAGGTTATCGGTGCAGTCTGGAATGTTATCGATGATGATCGCTATGCATGTTATGGGAATGCCCAAAAGGTGATCTGTTATTCTGAACGGCCAAGTGCCCGAGGTGATAATCTTACTTTTGTGGACACGACAACAAAGGCAGGACATGAATATTCCTATCAGCTTAGATATTCGGATTATGTATTTGATCCGGAATCTGAAAATTTCGGGGATGATGTCAGGATAATCTCAAATACCATTACTGTAAAACCGGTTCTGCAGACACCGGAACTTTACAAATGTTATACTACCGATAACAAGATTGTAAAATTGTCATGGAGTTATACAAATCAGGCAGACGGGTACAGAATCTACAGGTATGACAATGGAAAATGGAGTTATCTGAAAGCAGTAAGAAAAGGAAGCAAACTTACTGCCGCAGACAAGACTGCAAAAACAGGAAAAACTTATCAATACAGAATACTTGCCTATAAGAATGTAAATGGGAAAAACATATATAGTGATAAGAGCGCAGCCAGAAAGATAACCTTAAAATCTCCTACTGTAAAAGGTGATTATAGTTACGGCAGTGTGTATGGTCCATATCTGGATACTGCCCATCTGGCGCAGGTAAGAAGTGTTGTACAGAGCTTTAAACTGAATTATATCCGGAAAGGAATGTCAGATTATGATAAAGTCCTGACTGCTTTTAATTATCTCCGCAGCAATTGTAGATATGCATACAGGGGATGGCAGTATAATTATGCAAATACAGCCTGGGGTGCACTGGTATATGGAGAAGCACAGTGTTCCGGATATGCAAGAGGCATGAAAGCACTCTGTGATGCAATCGGGGTAGACTGCCGTTACGTTCATGCAAATGCCAAAGCCAGTAACCCGAGCCACCAGTGGAATCAGGTAAAGGTTGGGGGTAAATGGTACATCCTGGATGCTCAGTCAAATGGCTTTCTTCTCGGAACAGATACCTGGATAAAACAGGCCGGGATGTCCTGGGATACAAAAGGACTGCCAACCTGTAGTAAAACAGATTATAAGAGATAAAGACTTTCTTTTCGGCTTCGGATGTTCTGTTGAATGCATGCATTCCAACTACCATGTTCCTTTTGATACATTCTTGAATGTTACTGTAACCTCTTTGAGGTTAAGCTGAAACGGATCTCATAATATACTGTCTGTTCCCTGATTGCATTTGCCTCGGAATTAAGGCTGTCCTATCCGTTCGTTTCTATCCAGTGTACCGGTATGGTTGGGCGATCCTGATGCACTGCTCGGCTGGAAATTTCGATGTTTCCCTCAAGCAGTTTTAACAAATAAACTTAACGTTGTATTAGGAACATTCTTTTATACAGGATTTGAGAATCCATGCAGCAACTGCCTAACTGCCTTATAAGTTAATAGTTTCTTGGCACATATTTTGTATATATATTTTATCAGAGCTGCTATTTGTTTACCAGAGAAACTTTTCGACAATCATAGAATAAATTTTGATAAAGAAGAATCCCTATCGTAATGATGATAGGAGTCCTATTTGGGTATTTTTATTCTTTTGCTTTATAAAAATTTCTGTATCATTTTATGTAAATATTACTTTCTTCCCGGATTTTTTCGATGATCTGACCTGGGTAGCTATCTGATATAATAATCATAGTTTCAAAACCATGATCCCAGAGTATACGTCTTATCAGGAGGATGCTCTGGGATCCCTTTCTTTACTGTATTAATGACAGTATACAGGGTAACTCAGAGACAGGCAACAAAGTCTTTGTATTGCCACCTAAAGTTGCCATCAACAGCCTGGACCCTGCCAAAGACTTCCCCACTACAAGATCTCTTTGAGCAGACCACTTAACTTCATAAGCAGTACCATTATAAACCATGTCTGACGCAAGTTCGATAAAAGTGCACCATTTTTCTCAATTTATTACTTATCATATCCGTTCTGGATAATATTTACTTTTCAAAATTTATCCAACTGATGAATTTTAGTTGGTAAGATCAAGATTCCGAGAACCTATTATTAACTATCAACTTCTTCAATAAATAATTGTTTTATATCCCCCATTAAAGCAGGCTCTGAAATAGATAATGGAGAAACATCATTGTATGTTTTAAATACCTCACATTTTGTATCATCGCCATAATTTAAACAATTTCCCTTCAATGCCTTTCCAAATCCAGAAAAGATATAATATACTTCCGTTTCATCTGAATCTTGTTCTAATAACCCATATTGATATAACGATGATACCATTGCACTATTTTTTTGCTTCTCGTTAATTCCTATTTTTCTTATATATTCTAATTCAAACGGAGTACACTGATTTATAATCTGCGCTAATTTAAAATACAACGAAATTTCTATTTCTTGCAGTAGCAAACATCGAGTTAATATCGCAAAGCAATCTACCTTCATATCATCCTCTAGTTTGTCAATCAAATATATCTGTTTTTTTACAAATTCAGCATATTTTTCATTATCATTGTTGAATTGAGAAGCCATTTTTACTTGTTCTTCATAGTCTTTATATGTTCCTTGTAAAAATCTTTTTATTTTATTCCAAAATATAACAGTCGGCATATGAAAGACTATTTGTTTTACATCTTTACCTGCTAACGTTCCAGATACCGGATCTTTACTTATAACAGCTTGTATTAAATTCCAAAATGCATTTCCAGCATATTTTCTTAGGTCATCATTTTTAACGATTAAAGCCAATTCTTTAAGTTGTTCTTCAAGCATTCTTTTATCCTCTTTTCAGAAAAAGAAAAACTATTGCTGTATAAATACAGTCCCCCCCCTTTGAATATTGGTTGATTATTATATCCCCCTCATCTAGGGGAAGTACTGTATTTGACCCATTTAAGAGTCTAGCAATAGTTTTTCTTATTTATATATTTCTTTACCCAAAGGATTATTTAACAGTAGCCTTTTTCAGGTTTGACCATGGGCTGAAGACTTTCTTTCCGTCTTCGGATGTTCTGTTGAATGCATGCATTCCAACTACCCATGTTCCCTTTGGTACGTTCTTGAATGTTGCTGTTACTGTACCTTCTTTGAGGTTCAGTTTCTTGTAATTTCCATAGTGGTATGGACGAGTCTCACCGTTTTCTTTCTTGGAATCTGTTCCAAGTACTACATCGTAACCAGTTGCGTTTGCAGCTGCTTTGTATGTTACTTTGATAGTAGATCCGCTTACTGTTACGTTTGTGATAACTGGAGCGTCCGGTGTGATTGCAGATACAACAAACGGATATGCGCCAGACCAGTCACTGAATACTTTCTTACCGTTCTCGTCACGTTTCCAAGCGTGGCAGTATGCATAGTAGGTTCCCTGCTGTACATATTTGAATGTAGTAGAGGTCTGAACCTGGTTCTTGTTTACGGAATCATAGTCTTTGTTTGTGATGCAATCGCGGTCTGTAGAGATTACATAGTCGTAACCTGCAGCACCTTCGGAATCACCGGAAAGGATTACGGTTGCTTTGTTTCCGGTAACTTTAACACTGCTGATCATTGGTGTAGCTGGTTTTTCTGTCGGATCAGTTACAACGGCAGAAACTGTCTTGGAACCTTTGTAGTTCTTATTTCCTTTTGTAGCGGTTACAGTAACTTTGTTTGCTGCTGCATCCTTTGTCACTGTATATTCATCAGCAGCAACTTCTACTTTTCCGCATTTAACAGTAACTTTATCACCATTTACGGTAACGTCTGCATTTGCAAGGTCAAATTTGTCAATTCCCCATGCATAAGTCAATGTAACAGAATTTGGTAATTTATAGCCATTCTTAGGTTCAACTGTAACAAGAAGAGTCTGTTTTTCTGTTGCGTTGATTACATCCTTGTTTGCGGATACGTTTAAGTCATAATCTGTACCTTCTACAAGTGTTCTTCCTTTTACAACAATTTTTACAGATGGTTTAACCGGAAGACCTGCTGCATATGTTCCGTTGGAAACAGATACACAGCTTGCAGTAATCTCTTCCTGAGTAATTTCAATCAGATCTATCTTGAATACGTTTGTAATCTTGTTTCCGGCAGCATCTGTATAAACACCATCTTTAACACTAATACCGGAAGCAGCATCTGAAGTTGTCAGATTTCCGCCAAATTTGCCCTTAGCTACTGCAAGAACGGCAGCATACTGTTTTTTATCTTTGCCTTTCTGACCGTATACATTATCAACGTACTTGATCTCATAGTCAGTGCCTTCTTTTAAATCTTTGCCTGTATATGTTAAAGAAGTTTTAGCACAGGTATGTGCGGTACCGTCGTAAGCAAATGTAGGACTAGCTACTGCAAAGCCATCTTTATCAACATATGCAAATGTCGCATTGGTGCCATCAAGCATTTCACCACTGATCTGGAATGTTAATGTTTTAGTTCCGGTAAAGTTTTTGTTCTTTGGTGTTAAAGTTACTGTACCTTCACCTACTTTTACATTTTCTCCATAGGTTAAGATGAAGTTACTTTCAACATCAATTTTCTTTCCGTCTAAAGTAAGGTCGATCTTATCTGGCGCAATTTCAAGAGTGTATCCTTTGTATTCCTGAGTACCGATTACGCCCTTTAATTTAGATGCATCAGCAGACTGAATAGTATACGTAATGCTTGCTGTTCCCTGATAATCAGAATTATCATTAGCAGAAACTGTTAAAGTTGCAGTACCGGCATTTACATTATTTGTATATTTTGCAGTGTATTGATTTGGATTGACAATATGTCCGCCAATTACAACGTCAAAATCAGGTTTAACTGCCTGACCATTGTATGTAAAAGAAGTCTCTTTCAGTTTAATGTACTCTGATTTTAAAGTTGCATTGGAAATCTTTGAGTTTACTTTAAGAATACTAGTATCGGTTGGATCATCAAAATTGCTATTAGCTTTTACTGCAACAGTTGCATCAACAGATTTTCCATCAGCTCCCCATGCGTAAGTTACTGTATAATCTTTTCCCTCTGTTAAAGTTAAGATTTTATTTGTTCCAGGAACCTGAGCTTTTACAACAACTCCCATTGCTGTTTTATAATCTTCTGGTTTTGCACCATTGATCTTTTCAACATATTCACTTGCTTTTACATCTGTAACTGGTGTTTGGCTAATTGTAAAAGTATAGTTTTTAATGCTGTTTGCGTAGCTGCCTTTTCCAATAAGGAACATTTTTGCAGTACCTGCATTTGTATTATCGGAATATGTGATTTCGTAATCACTATCCTTTATTAATGGAGTGCTGTTAGCACCAACTGTTGGAACACCAATTTCATCAGTTGTAAATGTAACTGGTTCTCCGGTATAGTATTTCGTAATGCTATTAAAATTGTAAGTATCTTTTTTACCAGCACTACCTGGTACTGTTGTTTCTTTAGCATTAGTACCTATTTTGAATACAGCAGTATTGATATCTGTTGCAAAAATTGATAATTCAGCGGTAGTTTTACCTGTAAGCTTACTGCTTGATGTAGTTGCCTTAGGTGTAATTGTTACAGTGTATTTTCCAGCTTCAACTGCGTTATTTGGAATATCAATATCTACATAATTAAACAGAGCTAATTCTTTTTTGCTGTCTTTGTCATAAAAATGAACTTGATCTGCTGCGAGTGTTGCTTTATTGTTTGTTTTCTGAACTGGATCGATTGTAACTGTAACTGAGCTCAGATCACGTGCAGCAACTTCAGGAACATTTGTGGACTGGATTTTAGTATTGTCAGAGCCAACAGCGCCGGAAATAGTATAGTTTTTGTTTCCGGTTTCAGGAGTGGCAAGCTCAATCTTTCCATCTCTTGTAACATTTACATAGCCGTTTTTGTCAACTTTGAGATAATCAGATAAATCAATCTTCTTTGTAGCTTTATCAACTAATGTGATGTCTTCTTTTTTTACTTTTAATACATCAGTATTAGTATTACCGCCATCAAATTTATAAGATGTATTCTTTAATGTAGCAACCATTTCATCTGCGATTGCATTTGAAGTACTTAAATTTTTTGGATTAATTTTATAAGTAGTTGTGATAGAACCTTTATATGCAGATGATTTAGGTGTTAATGTGATGGTGATCGGTTTATCAGTTACATTAACAAAATCACTGTTTTCATCATAACCTATAGTATAATCAGCAATATTATCTAATTCTGCCGGTAAATTTCCTGACACTGGATTTAATGTAGGCGTTGCCTGCTGGATTTTACCATTATACTCAACATCAGCTGCTGTTGCTTTTACAACATCTGCGGTATTCTTGGGATTTACAGTAATAGCATCTGAAGTATAGCTCCATACAACCTGGTTATCCTTTACAGCGTATACATATAATGCTACTGTCTTGTTTGCGGTTGCTGAAGAGACAGTATATGCAGTTGGTGTGATTGTAGCTACATCATTGGCGAATGTTGCTGCTGTAGTACCAGCTAAAGCGCTTACAGCTACATTATCAACTTTCCATGTTGCATATACTTTTGCATCGGTAAGAATTTTATTATCTGTAACAGAAACAGTTGTGGATAATGTTCCATCTGCCCATGTCATGGTGTTTTTCTCTACAGGAGTTGAAGTAGCACCTGTTGCAGTAAAACTAATAGGTGTATATGTTACAGAATATTGATTACCAGAAACCTCAGCTTCATTTGCTGCATTGACATCTGCTGTGTTGTCTTCTACAACAGGAGCTTCTGCGGCATCATCAGAAAATGTTTCAGCAACAGGAGTTTCTGTAGTAACTGATGGTTCGCTGCCATCACTGAACTCAGCAGCCCATACCGGCACATTAGAAGTAGCAAGCATTGCAACAACAAGTGACATACTTAATGTCTTTTTTGCCATGCCCTTCTTTGTGTTTTTAATCTTTGTCATGATTATAGTTCCCCTTTGGGTGGTGGACAGGTTGATTTTAGATTAAAAAGCACATTCTCTGATTAGAAATTCATTCACAACCCTGAAAAAATGGTTATTTATAACTGCCTTTTTCACGCATCAGAGTGGTATTTTTATAGTTATATGAACGTTTACAGCTGACAGAATGAGAAAAGAGAATAGATCAAACAATCGGACGCTGTACTTTTCAGATTTTTAATAATTTTTATATTTCCTTTCGTGGAAACAAAATAATAATTATGATATATTGATAACAGAAACAGGCAAAAAGGAGGTGCTGGATACGACGGAAAAAAATAAGATCAAACCGGATACCATACTGAAGAACTTCTGGAGAGACAACAGACATTTTGCGGATCTGTTCAATGCAGTATTTTTTAACGGGGAACAGGTGCTGAAGCCGCAGGATCTTACAGAAGCAGATACGGATGTTTCCTCCATGCTGAAATTTAACGGTCATGCAGAAACAATACAGAAGATCCTGGATGTTGTAAAGAAGACGGCATATGGTGTGGATTTTGTACTCTGGGGACTGGAAAATCAGGCAAAGATCCATTATGCGATGCCGCTGCGACATATGGTCGGAGATGCATTCTCTTACATGAAAGAATATGATGAGATCGCAGCAGTAAATAAGAAAAACGGGGATTTCCATTCATCGGATGAATTCCTGTCAGGTTTTAAGAAGACTGACCGGTTACATCCGGTGATCAGTCTGTGTGTATACTATGGAGAAAGTGAATGGGATGGTCCGTCTTCCCTGAAGGATATGCTGGAGATCCCCGAAAAGATAGAACCACTGGTATCTGATTACCGTATGAACCTGGTACAGGTAAGATCAAGTGGAGAACTATGTTTCAGCGATCCGGACGTAAATATGGTGTTTGACGTGAGCCGCTTGATCTATGCCAGGGATTATACGAAGATCAATGAAGTTTACAGGGATCATAATATTCCGGCAGATCTTGGACTTGTGATAGGAGCCATTACAGAATCACAGAAGCTGATTGACCATGCTTTGGAATCGGAGCAGAAGGGAGGGCAGATCAATATGTGTAATGCATTGGAAGAGTTAAGACAAGAAGGTGTTGAAGAAGGTCGACAGGAAGGTCGACAGGAGGGCCGTCAGGAAGGCCGTCAGGAAGGCAGATGGGAAGGTATCCTTGAAGGCATTCGTGCGACTGTAAGGACCTGCAGGAATTTTAATATCAGTGAGGCAGACACAATCAGAAATATCATGAATGAATTTTCCCTGTCACAGGAAGAGGCTGTCAATTATGTAAAAAAATACTGGTAAATGGAAAACTCTATCAGGAAGAGCCTTTGGTCCATCTGGTCCGAGGCTCTTTACTTATGTCAGAGTAAAATATAATACCCCACAATAAATCGGAACCCGGGCACAAAACATAAAAATATTATTATACCCGTTCGGGATGATTTAATATGGAAATATATAAATTATACCCGAACGGGATTTTTGTATATAATTCACTTGAAATCATACCCGAACGGGATTAATATGTTTAATATGAGTACAATTGGAGATTATATAAAAAAAGAAAGAAAAAAAGCAGGGCTGACGCAGGAGGATTTTGCAATCCGTTCCGGACTTGGACTTCGTTTTGTAAGGGAATTGGAACAGGGAAAAGAAACGGTGCGTCTGGACAAAGTGAATCAGGCACTGGCAATGTTTGGGAAAGAAGCTGTACCAGGAAAAAAGGAGGATTAGCAGGTGGAGTCAGAATATAGAAAGGGATATGTATATAGTGAATTAAAAACTTTATCCTCACACGACTGAAGTCGCGTGCTTCCAGACGCTTTAGGCGTCAGACTAAATATCGGCGGATACGCCTGTAACTTAGGTCAGCGCAGTTATGCGCATTTTTCCATGCCAGATATGGCAGGTTCCCACATTGCAGGTAGTCCGCTGTATATCTGCCTGCATTTATGCTGCCTTTAAGATTTCCATTTGTAAATGAAGTTCTTTCAGATCTGCATAAACACATGAGGTTCTACGCTTTACCGAAGGGACTTTTGCCTCCAGCAAAGACCTTTCCGTTACCGGAAGGGGTTTTAAAAGTTCTCTGATAAAATATCTTGCTCCGATATTATACGATGCCGACAGGTCACAGTTATATCTTTTTCCTGTCTGGAATACACAAAGACTGTGATTTTTCGGGTCACGGGACACACTTCCGGAGCCATCGTATGCAAGCCTGCTCGTATTCCATGCGCAGACTCTGGATACCCGCATTCCTTTTCTGTGTGCCTGATGCTCACAGCGTTTCTGGATATCCCGTTTTCTCCACAGATGCAGTTTCTGTTTTTTCTTTCCGGATATCTTTCCCTGCATTTCCAGATACTCGAATACGATCACATCTGCATGGTTCTCTTCTGCATTTTTTACGATCGCACCTGCAATTTTTCTTCCCAGCTCTATGTTCAGGCGTTTCGTATATGCCCATCTTCCCCGTGACTGCGCAGAGCCGTGTTCCCTCTGGAATCTTCGGATCCGGCCCAGTGTGCGGTACATCCGGTCTTTTTCACTGGGATGATTGATAAATTTTCTCCCCAGGACAGTTCCGTCTGCCCGCATAATGGTACAGACCGCATCGGTATTGATTCCCAAGTCCACACTACAGATGATCTGTTCTTTTACCGGTGTCTTCGTAAGTGTCACTTCTTCCGTATAAGAAAAACGCAGGAAATATTTATGGTGCCTTTTCTCCAGTGTCGGGGCTGATGCCTTTTTCCCCGACCAGTTCTTGCGCAGATATTCCATATCTGTGTGATTTAAACGCACACAAAACCATTTCCAGTCATGACCATCATACAGTTTCAGGTATGCTTCGTCTTTTCCTTCTTTTTCCTCTCTGTACATGACATCACGATAAAAAACAGGCATGGCATGATTCTCATACGCCAGTCTGGGTTTCCCTACTTTTTCTCCTGACTTTTCCCACAAATCCATCCGTGTTTCGTAAGAAGATACACTTCCCAATGCATGCTGGATTGCGGCTCGCCTCAGGTAGGACGGCATCTTCGGAAAGCGAAGATCAAAATCAAAGCGTGCAGGATTCTTTTTTGTAGTATGCACCAGATGCTCTGCAGCATTAAACCGCCTTTTGGCATCCGGTATCTCTGCCAGTTCTTCCCACACCTGCTCATATATTTCTGTCAGGTAACAGACCGCAGACCGGTAGATTTCCAGTGTCTGGCGGACTGGGATATTCTGTTTTCGTAATTCTACGCCATAGCTGGATACGGTCTGCATCTCTTTTCCTCCAACAAATCATTTCTTCTGTCAGGCTTTTTTCTTTTCTTTTTCCTTTTGTCCTTCGATGTAGGCAAGCACCTGGTCTCTGCTCCTGTCACTGACCGTTATGGCACAGTAAGACGGATTCCACAGATGCCCACCCCACAGTTCCTTTTTTAACTCCGGATACGCAAGAAACATCTGGCGTGCAAGATTTCCTTTCATGATCTTGATCATATCTGAAATATAAAACTGAGGTTTACAGTCCACAAGCAGATGGATATGATCCGGCATCACCTCCATTGCCAGGATCTGAAATTTATATTCTTCTGCAAGATTCTGTAACATTTCTTTGCATTCTGTATCGATTCCGTTTTTTAAAACCTTTTTTCTGTATTTTGTACACCAGACAAGATGATACTGCAAGGAATAGACATATCCCCTACCATATGAAAGTTTGTTTTTATCTATATTAAATATATCTTTTTCCATATAAATATTATACCATATGTATTGGTTTATGTAAACATTTGTTCTGTTGTTTTGTAAAAAAATTTGCGCGTCTAACTCATCACTGGAAGTAACGAGAATGCGACGCGCAGTTATTCAATTTGAGTTATTCTGAATACCCCCTCTGTCAAGCTCTGTAAAGCTCTGAAAGTTAGCTGGTTGTTTGCTCCAGCTAATAATTAAGGAACATGAAAAGGATGCCATATTATTGCATGCTCCTTTCCAAATCTCTTTGTTCCATCCAGTCCTCAAATTCATCCCGACGAATCCTAACCCGACTGCCAACTTTTATTACCGTAAACTTTCCTTTATCCGCCCATTTGTTGATCATGCTTCTGCTGACCTTTGCCAGATAGGAAGCTTCATCAAAAGTAAGATACTTTATATTTCCATTGCTTCCTCGTATTCCGGTCTGTGATAATTTCTTCCGCCGGAAATTAGCCAGGGCAATATTCTGTTCCTGTGCAAGTTCTTCATAATGCTCAGAGCATGTTTTACAGTGGTCAAAAGCAAATTTTTTTACTTTTTTTCTGAAATTAAGTAAAGAATCGGGTTGCCTATACATAGTTTTCACTTTCAAAAAATAAAAAAATTTGTGTTTTTGAAAGCGACATCTTGCATATACTATTAGCAGACAGTATACTAAGTACAACAAAGCGGTTTCGAAAAATGAAAAAACTTCAATTTTTGAAAGTGGGTGACTATATGAAAACAATCACGAGAGCAAAATATCTCGATAGAATCATTGA
>OBJP01000791.1_pt1 | contig 17411 bp, 9 predicted proteins | sample 1519821 | NCBI WGS metagenome assembly OBJP01 (sample SAMN04209218, study PRJEB22552) | human gut metagenome | biome: gut; material: feces | host: Homo sapiens | place: USA: Oklahoma | reverse complement strand
CCGCCGGTGGCGCAGGTTGCGTACAGTTCGGCACCGGGCCAGCGGCGGCGGATGGCGTCTAGTGCTAGGGCTAGGTCGGTGTAGTCCTTGTATGGGTTGTGGCGCTCTACCTCAAAATCAGTAGCGGCATCCACTAGGGCGCGTCCGGCATCGCTCACGGTGTCGGCGTCACCGACATAGACGTCGCAGCCCAGCCCGGCGCCCAGCAGCGCGTCGAGTCCGCGGTCCACGGCGACAACGTGGTCGCACTCCCCTGCTAGCCTACGCAACAGATCCGCGCTTGCCACCACGGGCGAGCCGCAGACCACTAATACTTTGCAAGCCACAGCCCTCGCCTATCCCTCAAACGAAAGCACACGGTCAAGGTCCAGCTCCTCATAGCTGTCGATAAAGATATCGCAGTTGGCGCGAACCTCATCGCGCTCCATACGGCCATGCGGGTCATAGATGCCCACGCGCTTAAAGCCAGCGGCGCCGGAGCTCTTAAGGCCAAAGACCGCATCCTCGAACACCCAAGCGCGCTCAAACTTGCGCCCGTGGCGCTCCTCCAAGCGACGCAGCGCAAGTTCATACACATCCGGGAACTGTTTAGAGCGCCCGGCCTCGCCCGTCGTGGTAACAAACTCCATGTAAGCGTCAAGCCCGGCACCAGCGAGCGCAGACTGCACCAGCTCGGCCGGCGTGGACGTGGCCACGCACATGGCGATTCCCGCCGCCTTCGCCTGCTCCAAAAACGCCAAGAGTCCCTCGCGCGGCGGTACCTTGGAGTAGCCATCGATCAGAATCTCGCTCAGCTCGCGATACAGCTCCTCGCCTCCTGTGCCAATGCCCCACGTGTCGTGGTAGGCCTGACATTCGTCCTCGAGCGAAAGATGCTCAAACTGGGCAAAATCGTCGACTGTCACGTCGACACCGTGGCGGTGCAATAACTCTGGCTGGGCATAGGCCCAAACGGGGGTGCTATTAACCAGCGTGCCGTCGCAATCGAAAATAAAAGCAACGTTGGGGGCGGCGATCTGGGACATAAACGAACCTTTCGATGTCAAATGGTAAACATCCTGCTAAAAACGTTTTACCAAACGTCAAACTAACAATCTTGAAACCCTAATTGGTAAAACTGTCAAGAGTTTTACCATCGCAAATCTGTCAGTGGTCTAAACATGGCGCTCACCGATTAAAAGCCACCGCAAAACCACTTTCCTCCATAAAAGTAATGTACAGGTGTTATGGTAGTTTCTGCCGAAAGTTCCACCGAGCACGCGAGGTGGAACGAATCACCGAAACTTCGCCGTCCCTTCGATTCGTGCAGCCTTGGATCTTTCGCATCTAGTCACCAAGGCAACATGCTGCCGCGTCATGATGGGATCAAACGTGAGCGATACAAAGCTAAAGCCAGCAACCAAAAAGCCCGCTGCCCGCAAGCCGGCTCCGCATGCACCGGAGCTCTCTAAGGACGATGTCTATCTGTTTGGCATTGGCATGTGGGAGCGCAGCTGGGAAAAGATGGGCGCGCACCCCGACACGCAGAACCGTACGCGCGGCTGGCGCTTTTGCGTTTGGGCGCCCGATGTAAAGAGCGTCCACGTCATTGGTGAATTTAACGACTGGGATGAGGAAGCCAACCCGCTGGTACCCGTGCATACGAGCGCTATCTGGGAAGGCTTTATTCCTGGCGCCGAGCAGGGTCAGCTCTATAAATACCTCATCGAGACCGACGAGGGCGAAAAGCTCTACAAGGCCGATCCGTACGCCTTTAAGGCCGAGTGCCCTCCGGGTACGGCCAGCGTGCTGTGGACCCTCGACGACTACCAGTGGAACGATGCCGCATGGCTCAAGCGCCGCGCCGGCCACAACCACATGTCGCAGCCCCTCAACATCTACGAGGTGCATATTGGTTCGTGGAAGCGCCACGGCGACGCGCCGCAGGGCGATCCGGACGAGTACGGCAACTACTCCGGTCCCATGGATCCCTTCCCCGCGCAGCGCGGCGAGTTCTACACCTACGACGATCTGTCGGTAGAGCTCGTGGATTACGTGCGCGACATGGGCTATACGCACATCGAGGTCATGCCGCTTATGGAGCATCCCTTCGACGGCTCCTGGGGCTACCAGACGACCGGCTACTATGCCGCCACCTCGCGCTACGGCAACCCGCAGCAGCTCATGCACTTTATCGATGCGTGCCATAAGGCGGGCATTGGCGTGATTATGGACTGGGTTCCCGGCGGTTTTTGCGCCGACGCCCACGGCCTTGCTACCTTTAACGGCCACATGCTGTTTGAGCACGAGATTCACCCCAACTGGGGCACGCACAAGTTTGACTTTGCCCGCGGCGAGGTCCGCTCCTTCCTGGTGTCCAACGTGCTGTATTGGCTCGAGAACTTCCACGTGGACGGCATTCGCATGGACGGCGTGTCCAGCATGCTGTACCTTAACTTTGGCATTGACGATCCCGGCCAAAAGAAGTTCAACAAGTACGGTACCGAGGAGGACCTGGACGCCAGCGCGTTTATTCGCCAGGTCAACTGCGCCGTGGAGGCTCACTTCCCCGACGTGATGATGATGGCCGAGGAGTCCACCGCGTGGCCGCTTGTGACCTACCCGCCGCAGGACGGCGGCCTGGGCTTCCACTACAAGTGGGACATGGGCTGGATGAACGACACCCTGCACTACATGCAGACCGATTTTCCGTGGCGCCCCGGCAACCACGGACTGCTCACGTTCTCCATCATGTACGCCTTTACCGAGAACTTTATTTGCCCGCTGAGCCACGACGAGGTCGTACACGGCAAGTGCTCGCTGATCGGCCGCATGCCGGGCGACTGGTGGCGCCAGTTTGCCGGCCTGCGCACGCTGGCCTTTTACCAGATGACGCACCCCGGTGCCAAGCTCAACTTTATGGGCAACGAGATCGGCCAGTTTATTGAATGGCGCTACTACGAGTCCATTCAGTGGTTCCTGACCGAGCAGTACGAGACGCATGCGCACCACCAGGCGTTTATCAAGGCGCTCAACCACCTGTACACCGCCGAGCCCGCCCTGTACGAGCGCGGCTATACCGACGACGGCTTTACATGGATCGACGCGGACAACTCCAAGCAATCCATCGTGAGCTTTGTGCGCCAGGGCGAAAACGTCGATGACGACCTGGTGATCCTGATCAACTTTGACCCGGCGAGCTACGAGAGCTTCCGCGTAGGCGTGCCGCGCGAGGGCGACTGGGAGGTCATTTTTGACTCCGACCGTCCCGAGTTTGGCGGCAGCGGATACGCCGGCGACGAGCCCTACACCTGCTCGAGCGAGCCCTACCCCTGGAACGGGCAGATGGACTCCATTGAGATTAAGGTGCCCGGCTTGGCAGGCGTGGTGCTTAAGCGCCGCGGTCCCAGCAGCTACAAGCCGCCGGTGGTCGAGGCTCCCAAGGCTGCGCCCAAGAAGCGTACGTCGACGGTAAAGCCCAAGCCCGCGGCTGCTGCCAAGAAGGCTCCGGCTAAGGCCAAGGCTGCCACGGCGAGCAAGGCCAAGGCCGCCACGGCCAAAAAGCCCGCTACCAAGGCCAAGACAGCTTCTGTTAAGGCCTCTAGCAAGAACGCGTAACAAAGGCGTTACCAGTGTTTTTACCCGCCCCATAGGGACGTAGGATACAAGTCATAACCGTTCCGGGAGAGATATCCCCGGGGGAAAGGAACGTATGAATAAGATCTTCGCAGACAAGCAGGAGTTCACCGAGCTCTATCGCGACGCCGTTATGAGCATTAGCGGCAAGAGCGTCGAGGCCGCCAGCGACCTGGACCGCTTTAATGCCCTGGCCAAGCTCGTAGCCGAGAAGGCACGCACCGTTGCCACCAAAAGCGACGCCCGCGCGGTGTCCCAGGGCAAAAAGCGCGTGTACTACTTCTCGATCGAGTTTTTGATCGGTCGTTTGCTCGACAACTACCTGCTCAACTTTGGCGTGCGCGACATGGTCGCCGAGGCACTCGACGACATGGGCTTCGACCTGTCCGTCATCGAGAACCAGGAGCCCGATCCGGCTCTGGGCAATGGTGGCCTGGGCCGTCTGGCCGCGTGCTTCCTGGATTCCATGGCAGCCGAGGGCATTGCCGGCTACGGCAACGGTATGCGCTACCGCTACGGTCTGTTTAAGCAGGAGATCGTTAACGGCAGCCAGGTCGAGGCCACCGATGAGTGGCTCACCCACGGCTATCCCTGGGAGGTCCGTCGTCAGGACAAGGCCGTGACCATCAAGTTCGGTGGCCACGTTGAGGGCTTTGAGGAGGACGGCCGCACGTTCTACCGCACGGTGGACACGCAGGATATCTTGGCCGTTCCCTATGACATCCCCGTGGTGGGCTATGCCGGCGAGACCGTCAACAAGCTGCGCGTCTGGGCTGCCGAGCCGGTCGAGGAGCACTTCGATCTGGAGGCCTTCAACCGCGGCGACTATGCCCTGGCAGACGCCGAGCGCGCCGAGGCCGAGGCCATCAGCGCCATCCTCTACCCCAACGACGCCGGCGAGCACGGCCGTCTGTTGCGCCTGAAGCAGGAGTACCTGTTTGTTTCGGCCGGCATCTACAGCCTGCTCGACACCTTTGAGAAGGAGCACGGCGAGAACTGGGAGCTGCTTCCGCAGTTTGTGGCAATCCATACTAACGACACGCACCCCGCCATGTGCGGCCCCGAGCTCATGCGTATCCTCATCGACGAGAAGAAGCTCGAGTGGGACGACGCCTGGAACATCGTGACGCAGGTTGTGAGCTACACCAACCACACCATCCTGCCCGAGGCTCTGGAGAAATGGCCCATCGGCACGTTCTCCAAGCTCCTCCCCCGCGTGTACCAGATCATCGACGAGATCAGCCGTCGTTGGCACGAGTCGTTCGACACCACTCAGGAGGGCTGGCAGGAGCGTCTGCGCCAGACCGCCATTCTGTGGGACGGCGAGATCCGCATGGCCAACCTGTCCGTGATCTGCAGCCACAGCGTCAACGGCGTGGCCAAGATCCACTCCGACATCATCAAGAACATCGTGCTCAAGGACTTCTATGCCCTGACGCCCGAGAAGTTCAACAACAAGACCAACGGCATCTCGCACCGTCGCTTCTTTGCCGAGGCCAACCCCACCTACGCCAAGCTCGTGACCGAGGCCATTGGCGACGGCTGGCTCAAGGACGCCTTTGAGCTGGAAAAACTCAAGGAGTTCCAGAACGACACCGAGTTCCTCAAGGCCGTGGGCGCCTCCAAGCGCGCCAACAAGGAGCGTCTGGCTGCCTACGTAAAGGCCGAGACCGGTCTGGTCATTGACCCCAACACCGTCTTCGATGTTCAGGTTAAGCGTTTCCACGCCTACAAGCGCCAGCTCATGAACATCATGAAGGTGATGGACATCTACAACCGTCGCATCGCCGATCCCAACTTCCATGTGACGCCGACGACCTTCATCTTTAGCGGCAAGGCGGCCTCGAGCTACACCTTCGCCAAGGAGACCATCCGCCTCATTAACTCCGTGGCCGACGTTATCAACAACGACCCGCGCGTCAACGAGGTCATGAAGGTCTGCTTTATCCCCAACTTCCGCGTGAGCAACGCCCAGCTCATCTACCCCGCCGCCGAGATCTCGGAGCAGATCTCCACAGCCGGCAAAGAGGCCTCGGGCACGTCCAACATGAAGCTCATGATGAACGGCGCCATTACGCTGGGTACCCTCGACGGCGCCAACATCGAGATCGCCGACCTGGCTGGCCGCGAGAACGAGGCCATCTTTGGCCTGACCGCCCCCGAGGTCGAGAAGCTCTGGGCATCCAATAGCTACTTTGCGTGGGATACGCTCAACAACGATCGCGAGCGTCTGGGCCGCGTGATGGACGAGCTCAAGGACAACACCTTTGCAGGCCTTTCGGGCAACTTCGAGAGCATCTACAACGAGCTCATGAACAACAACGACCCCGACCTGGTCATGGCCGATTTCCGCAGCTACGTGGATGCGTGGGAGGCGCTCACGAACAGCTACGGCGACCAGGAGACCTGGAACCGCAAGGCGCTGCTCAACACCGCCTCCTCCGGCTGGTTCTCGAGCGACCGCACCATTCGCGAGTACCGCGACGAGATCTGGCACGCGTAAGCGCACGAGCTTCCTCATGCCAGCACGGCATTATTCGGCGGGCGCGTCCAAGCGCCGCGCTCGCCGCTAATGGGTTAGCAACATCGATGACAGAAGGAGAAATCGATGAGTAAGAAAGAATGCATCGCGATGCTCCTCGCAGGAGGACAGGGTAGCCGATTGGGGGCTCTCACCCAAAAGATCGCCAAGCCGGCGGTTAGCTTTGGTGGTAAGTTCCGCATTATCGACTTTTCGCTGTCCAACTGCTCCAACTCGGGTATCGACACGGTGGGCGTTCTGACGCAGTATCGTCCCTACCTGCTGCACGCCTATGTGGGCTCCGGCGAGGCGTGGGATCTGGACAGCCGCGACGGCGGTGTGTCGATCCTGCCGCCGTACGAGACGCAGACCGGCGGCGCCTGGTATGCGGGCACGGCCGACGCCATTACGCAGAACCTGGACAACATTAAGGCCAACGACCCCAAGTACGTCCTGATCCTGTCCGGCGATCACCTGTATCGCATGGACTACCGCAAGATGCTCAAGACGCACATTGAGAACAACGCCGACCTCACGGTGAGCGTTATGCCCGTGCCGTGGGAGGAGGCCAGCCGCTTTGGCATCCTGACCACCGACCCCGAGGACGGCCGCATCACCAAGTTCACCGAGAAGCCCGATAAGCCCGATTCTAACCTCGCGTCCATGGGCATCTACATCTTCTCGGCCGACGTGCTGATCGAGGCGCTCGAGGAGGACGCTCTGGACCAGCGCTCGAGCCACGACTTTGGCAAGGACATCATCCCCAAGCTGCTCGGCGAGGGCAAGCGCCTGTACAGCTACGAGTTCCACGGCTTTTGGAAGGACGTTGGCACCATCGCCAGCTTCCACGAGACCTCGATGGACCTGCTGGGCAACAACCCCGAGTTCGATCTGTTTGACAAGAACTTCCCCATCATGTCCAACATCACCACGCGTCCGCCGCACTACATTGGCCCGGATGGCCGCCTGGACGACTGCCTGGTCTCCAACGGCTGCAAGATCTACGGCACCGCTCGCCACTCGATCCTTTCGACCGACGTCATCATCGAGGAGCGCGCCGTGGTCGAGGACTCCGTGCTGCTGCCGGGTGCGCACGTTAAGAGCGGCGCGCACATCTGCCGCGCTATTTTGGGCGAGAACTCCACGGTCGAGGAGGGCGTGAAGCTCGGCTCTGTCGATACCACCAAGGATACGGCCGTCGTTGGAAATGACGTCGTTATCGGGAAGGGGGAATGATCCGATGATCAATCGCAAGGCCATCGGTTATATCACCGCTAACTACTCTTCGACCTACGGCAGCGTGCTGCTGAAGGACCGCCCCATCGCGTCCGTTCCGTTTTTGGGCCGCTACCGCCTGATCGACTTCCCGCTGTCCAACATGATGAATGCCGGCATTAAGACCGTCGGCGTCGTCATGCCGGGCAACTACCGCTCGCTGATCGACCATGTGGGCTCGGGCAAGGACTGGGGCCTGGACCGCAAGAAGGGCGGCCTGTTCATGGTGCCCGGCAACGCGTATGGCACCACCAAGGGCGGCATGCGCTTCCTGCTGCGCGACATCATCTCCAACAAGACGCTGTTCCAGCGCTCGGACAAGCCCTATGTCGTGATGATGGGCACCAACATCATCTTTAATATGGACCTCAACACCATCATCGACGCGCACGAGAACTCCGGTGCCCAAATGACCGTGGTGTACTGCAAGGCCACGCGCAACGTCGATGACGAGACCAAGCTCGAGATTAACGAGAACGGCCGCCTGACGGGCGTGAGCGCCGGCGTCGTATACGGCGACAACGCATCCATGGACTGCTGCATCGTCAACCGCGAGACGCTGCTCGAGATTATCGACCACTACCAGGCCGCCGACTATCTGGACCTGCTCGAGGCGCTCCAGGGCGACTTTGGCAACATCGACGTGTGCAGCTACGAGTACAAGGGCGAGGTCGTGGGCGTGTTTAGCGAGAAGTCGCTGTACCGCCGCAGCATGGACCTGCTCGACCAGACCGTGGCCGATCAGCTCTTCGATCCCGAGCGCCCGATCCTGACCAAGGCTCACGACGTGCCGCCTTCGCGCTATGCGACCGGCAGCCACGCGTGCAACTCGATCATCTCGGCCGGCTGCATCATCAAGGGCACCGTGCGCAACTCGATCCTGTCGCGCGGCGTTGTGGTCGAGGAAGGCGCTTCGGTGACCAACTCGATCATCAACCAGAGCTGCATCATCAAGAGCGGCGCCCGCGTTGAGAATGCCATCCTGGACAAGAACAACGTGGTTCCCACCAACACCGAGCTCCGCGGCACGCCCGAGAACATCCTGGTGCTGGGCAAGGCCCCGTTAACTCCCGATACCACCATCGTGCATTAACGTAGGCACCGCAACATCGCTCGTAACATGTAGAATAGCCGCCCGGTTTGCGCCAGGCGGCTATTCTCGAATTGCAACAGGGAGACAATATGGCAGATTCCAGCAAAAAGATGCAGATCGTGTTTGCCTCGGCCGAGTGCGCACCGTTTGTAAAGACCGGTGGCCTGGGCGACGTGGCGGGCTCGCTGCCTGCGGCGCTCGTGCGCGCCGGCGCCGAGGTCATCGTGATGGTGCCCAAGTACGCCACCATCAAGGACGAGTACAAGGCGCAAATGGAGCACTTCTCCGACTTTTACGTGAGCCTGGGCTGGCGCAACGAGTACTGCGGACTCGAGAAGCTCGAGCGCGACGGCGTCACCTATATGTTCATCGACAACGAGCGCTATTTTGCGCGCGACTATCCGTACGGCTTCTTTGACGACGGCGAGCGCTTTGCGTTCTTCTCCAAGGCCATCACTGAGAGCCTGCAGCACCTGCCGGCAGGTTTTGAGTGCGACATCCTGCACTGCAACGACTGGCAGACGGCACTGGCGCCCGTGTTCCTGCGCGAGTTCTACCAGGGCCTGCCGCTGTACGACCGCGTCAAGACCGTGTTCTCGATCCACAACGTGGCGTTCCAGGGCCAGTTTAGCGACACCGTGATGGAGGACATCCTGGGTGTGGCGCATATTCCGGCGGCCGCCTCGCAGCTGCGTTGCGACGCCTGCAGCATCAATTACATGCTGGGCGCGCTGCGCTATGCCGACGCCATCACCACGGTGAGCCCCACCTATGCCAACGAGATCCAGACGCCCGAGTTTGGCGAGGGCCTGGACGGTGTGCTGCGCGAGCGCTCCTATGCGCTGCAGGGCATCCTCAACGGCATTGATGTGGCGGGCTTTGACCCGGCGACCGACAAGCGCATTGCCGCAAACTACACGGTCGAGGACCGTTCCGGCAAGGCCGTGTGCAAGGCCAAGCTACAGGAAGAGCTGGGGCTCGAGGTTCGCGACGACCGTCCGCTCATGGTGATGGTCACGCGCCTGACGCGCCAGAAGGGCATGGACCTGGTCATGTACGCGCTCGACCGCATCCTGTCCGGCGGCGTTCAGGTGGCCGTGCTGGGCACCGGCGACCGCGACTACGAAGACGGCCTGCGCTACTTCCAGGACAAGTACCCCGGCACCATGGCCGCACGCATCGAGTTCGATCCTGCGCTGTCGCAGCGTATGTATGCCGCCGCCGATATGTTCCTGATGCCTTCGAAGTTTGAGCCCTGCGGCCTGTCGCAGATCATCGCCATGCGCTACGGCACCCTGCCCATCGTGCGCGAGACCGGTGGCCTGAAGGACACGGTGATCCCGTATAACGAGTTTACCGGCGAGGGCACGGGCTTCTCGTTTAGCAACTTTAACGGCGACGAGATGGGCGACGCCGTGTTCCGCGCGGCTCGCCTGTTCTGGGACAACCGCGATGCCTGGAACCAGCTGGTCACGCAGGCCATGAGCCAGGACTTTAGCTGGACACGCTCGGCCGACAAGTATCTGGACCTGTACTTCTTTATGCACCCGGAGATTGAGAAGCCGGCGGCGGTTGTCGACGAGCCTGTGGTTGTGCCTGAGAAGGCTGCGACCGAGCCCGAGCCCAAGGCCGAGCCGGTTGTTGAGACGCCCGCTGCTGTTGAGGAGCCCAAGGCTGAGGAGAAGCCGGTTGAGGCTAAATCTGAGGTCAAGGTTGAGGCAGCTCCCGAGGTTGAGGCTAAGCCGGCTGCGAAGCCTGCCGCCAAGAAGACCACGACGCGCAAGACAACGGCCAAGAAGGCTACGACAACCAAGGCCGCTGCCACCAAGACCGCCGCAGCAAAGACGACTGCCACCAAGGCAACGACGACACGTAAGCGCACGACCGCCGCTGCTAAGAAAGCCGCCGAGGTCGAGGCTGCTCCCGAGGTAAAGGCCGAGACTGCCGAGGCCAAGCCGGCCGCTAAGGCTCCGGCCAAGACTGCAGCCAAGAAGACGACCGCGACCAAGAGCACGACCGCCAAGAAGGCTACAGCTGCCAAGAAAACCACGGCAACGAAGTCGACGACAGCGAAGGCCGCCCCCAAGGCGGCCGCAAAGTCGGCCGCCGAGGTCGAGGAGACGCCTGCCGAGTCCAAGGCGGAGGCAACTGTCGAGGCCAAGCCGGCCGCCAAGACCACCACGCGCAAGCACGCCACGACGACGGCCAAGAAGACCACGACCAAGGCTGCTGCTCCCAAGGCGGAGGCTAAGGTCGAGGCTAAGCCCGAGCCCGCCAAGGAGGCCCCGGTCTCCCCTGCCACTCCGGCCGAGGAAAAGGCCCCGACCAAGAAGACCTCCGTCCGCAAGGCAACGGCCACCCGCAAGCGCCGCTAGCCCGCAGACGATCTAAAACCCAATCAAAACCCTAAACAAGGGGCGCTCCAACCGGGCGCCCCTTCTCTGTAGATAGTCGGTAAAACGATTTTCTAGGACAACCGTTCGCCGATGGTAAACGGATGTTGTTTATACACCCTGTGTACAACAGATATACTTACAATTTGTGCGTAAAGCCCATGGCCCGCAGGCCGTGATTCTATTGAACTGGACCGTACTATGAGATTGATACACAACAGCCGCCTACCGCAGTTTCGCACTCCGTTTGGCGCTGTGACCACTGGAACTTCCGTTGCACTCTCGGTGATTTTGGAGGATGCCGATCCCAACCAGGCAACACTCACCCTACGTACCTGGGTCGATGAAGTCGGCGAGACCCTGATTCCGATGGAGCACGAAGGCGATGGCATTTTTACCGGCGAGCTCAAATGCGCTGAACCGTGTCTTATCTGGTACAGCTTTATCTGCAATATCGAGGGCCAGCCCGAGGTTCGCTTGGGCGCACCGCAGGGCCGCACCGGCGGCGAGGGCGTAACCTACGACTACGCCGAGGTGCCGTCCTTCCAGATTACCGTCTACAAGCACCGCGAGAACCGCCCCACTTGGTACGAGCGCGGCATGGTCTACCAAATCTTCCCCGACCGATACGCCCGTGACGAGCATTGGCGCGAGCGCACAATGGCCGAACTCGAAAAACCGCGCAAGGGCATTCAGCGCCGGATGGTCGAGGACTGGAACGAGCCGCCCGTGTACGAGCGCGCCGAGGACGGCTCCATCAAGACCTGGGACTTCTACGGCGGCTCGCTCAAGGGCATCCAGGAAGACCTGCCCCGCATCGCCGAGCTAGGCTTTACAGCCATCTACCTCAACCCCATTTTCGAAGCCGCAAGCAACCACCGCTACGACACGGCCGACTACACCAAGATCGACCCGATCCTGGGCACCGAGCAGGACTTTACCGAGCTGTGCCAGGCAGCCGAGAAGCTGGGCATCTCCATCATCCTGGACGGCGTCTTCAACCACACGGGCGACGACTCGATTTATTTCAACCGCTACGGCAACTACCCGGGCGTGGGTGCCTGGCAGAGCGAGGATTCACCGTGGCGTGATGCGTTTACCTTCCACGAGGACGGCTCGTACGACTGCTGGTGGGGCGTGGGCAATATGCCGGCCATCAACGAGAAGTCCGAGCTGGTGCGCGAGAGGCTCCTGGGCAAGAACGGCGTGATTCGCAAATGGCTGCGCGCCGGCGCTCACGGCTGGCGCCTGGATGTGGCCGACGAGCTTTCCGACGACTTCCTGGCCGAGATCAAAAATGCCGTGCTCGCCGAGAAGCCCGACGCGCTGCTGCTCGGCGAGGTCTGGGAAGACGCCTCCAACAAGATCAGCTATGGTCATTTGCGCCGCTACCTGCAGGGCTCTGAGCTCGACTCCGCCATGGACTACCCCTTCCGCGACATGGTCATCGGCTTTTTGATGGGCTACAAGAACGCCTACCAGGCAGCCGAGGATATCGAAACCCTGCGTGAGAACTATCCACGCGAAGCCCTGTCCTGCGCGCTCAATCTGCTCTCGAGTCACGACCGTCCGCGCATCATCTCGGTGCTCGGCGGCGGCCCCGACGAGTCGCAGCTGCCCGAGAGCGAGCGCAGCAAGTGGCGCCTGGACGAGAACTCCATGGGCCTGGCCAAGAGTCGTTTTTGGCTCGCGACGCTCATGCAGATGACGTTCCCGGGTGTGCCTTCGATTTACTATGGCGACGAGTACGGCCTTGAGGGACTCACCGATCCGGGCAATCGTCGCACCATGCCGACCAAGGAAAACCTGCACGACTTCGATACGTTTGCGATCGTCAAGAACGCATCTGCTGTGCGCCGCGCGTTGCCGTTTATGATCGACGGTGGAATCAAGGCCTTTGCGCTCAATGACGAAGTACTCGCTTATACGCGCACCGGTAAGGACGGCGAGTCCGCGACCGTCATCATCAACCGCAGCCTGCGCAATTCTCATCGCGTGACCATTCCGGCGCTCGGCGAATGTGCGAGCGATGTGATTAGCGGTCACGAGTGCGAGATCCACAACGGTACGGTCACCCTCGACCTGTACCCGCTGGGCTCTTCGATTATCTATCACCACGCCGAGCAGCGTCTGCAAGAACCGCTCGATCACGGCGCGGGCGTTGTGTGCCATATCACATCGGTTCCGTCCGACGACGGCAAGCCGGGTACGATCGGCGCACCCACGCGTCGCTTTATCGACCATCTGGCCGCCATGGGCATGCGCTACTGGCAGGTTCTCCCCGTCAACCCCACGGACTTCTTCCGCTCCCCTTACGCCGGTCCTTCGGCCTTTGCAGGCAATATCGACCTGCTACCCGAGAGCCACGAGGAGCTGGCCGCCGACTTTGAAACCTGGAAGGCCCGCGGCGGCGAGGATGCCGACCCGCTGTACACGGCGTTTAAACATCGCAACGCCGATTGGCTCGAGAAGTACTGCGTCTACATGGCCGTTAAGAAATACTTTGAGGGCGAGTCGCGCCACGATTGGCCGGCAGATGTCGCGCGCTACAACGAGTATCTGATCGACGACAAGCGCTTCCACGACGAGGCCGAGCTGCAGGCGTACATGCAGTACCGCTTTGACCTGGCTTGGTGCGAGCTCATGAACTACGCGCACAAGAAGGGCGTCGAGGTCATCGGCGATATTCCTATGTACGTGTCCGACGATTCGGCAGACGCGTGGAGCGAACCCGAGAACTTCTGGCTGTCCGATACTGGCAAGGCGATTGAGCTTTCCGGCGCGCCGCCCGACTACTTTGCGCCCGAGGGCCAGATGTGGGGCAACCCGACGTTCCGCTGGGACCACATGAAGCAGAACGGCTATAGTTGGTGGATGGATCGCCTGCGCCGCGCGTTCTCGCTCTACGACCGCGTGCGTCTGGATCACTTCCTGGGATTCCACAGCTATTACAGCATTCCCGCGGGCAAGGCATGCGCCGACGGCCGCTGGCTGGCGGGCCCGGGCAAGGACCTGTTCCAGACCGCCTATGACGAACTGGGTCCGCTCAACTTTATCGCTGAGGACCTGGGCTATTTGACGCCCGGTGTTCGCGCCATGGCTTCGACCTGCGGCTTCCCCGGCATGGACGTGCTGGAGTTTAGCGACTACGACGTTCGTTGCGGTGTGCATCCCACGCCCGGCAAGATTCTGTACACCTCGACGCACGATACGTCGACGCTGGCCGGTTGGTGCACGCGTTCCTTTGCCGGCGGCGACGAGCCGAGCGGTGTTGAGTTTGCGGCCAAGCTGATGAGCGACGCGCTGGCAAGCGACGCTCCCCTGGTGATGATGCCGCTGCAGGATGTCCTGGGGCTTGGCGACGACGCGCGAATGAACGTTCCGGGCGTGGCCACGGGCAACTGGACCTGGCAGGCTGACGAGGCGGACATTGCAGCCGCCGAAAACAAAACCGCGCAGCTCCTGCGCAACAACCATAGATTCTGGGGCGAAGCGTGATAAAACCCCCGATATAGGGTACAGTTACAGACGTTTGAATTTATGCGGGCAGAGTAATCTGCCCGCTTTGTGCTGAAAAGGAAGTATTATGGCGCGCTACGATTACAAGTGCTCGAGCTGCGGCAACGTGTTTGAGGTTGAGCATCCCATGTCCGAGACTCCCGAGGTCGTGTGCCCGAGCTGCGGTGCCCCGGCAGCCAAAACGTTCTCGGCCAGCGGCATTAAATTTGAGGGCAGCGGTTTCTACAACACTGACCAGCGAAGCGGCGGTTCCAGCACTAGCGCCACCAGCGGCTGCTGCGCCAACTGCCCGCACAGCCACTAGGAACAACGCGGCCCCGCGATCAACACCGATCGCGGGGCTGATTCTTTAGCTACCCAGGCATCTCTATGAGTTGCGGTGAAATGAGGACTGTTTGGCGGGCAGAAGCCGCTATTCAATCCCTATTTCACCGCAACTTAGTAGTTACTTGTGGACCAGCCTAGCGCAGAAGTGGCCGTCGTAGGAATCCGCGTTTACGGGCACGCTTTGGAAGAGGCCCCGATTGTTCTGGCGTACGGATACGAGCTTCTTGGCCTGATCGAACTCGGGAAGTTGCAGAATCTGCGCCTCGGAAAGCGGCGCCACGCTAAAGCCGGCACCCTCGGGAGAAGCAAGGAACGCGTCCACCACCTGTGTGTTCTCCTCGTCGAAGACCGAGCACGTCGCATAGATGAGCTCGCCGCCGGCAGCCACGCGCGCGGCAGCCTCTTTGAGCATCGTCAGCTGCAGCTTGGGCAGATCAGTCGTAACGTCGTTCTCGGTCAGACGCCACGGGATCTCGGGATGACGACGCATGGTTCCGGTGCCCGAGCACGGCGCATCGATAAACACGGTATCGAACTTGACCCGCTCACCGCGCATGGCATCAAACGATGTGAGAACCTCATCAAGCTCGCAGGCATCACCCGAAACCGTACGAACGCCCTGAATACCGGCCTTATGCAGGCGAGCGAGATTCAGATCGCACTTGCGATCATGCAGATCGAGCGCCGTATGCTGACGCTTAAACTCAGCACGCTTGGCCTGGCACATCATCACATAGGTCTTGGTGCCACGACCGGCGCCGATCTCCAGGCAGCTACCGGGGCGCGTGGCGGCCGTGGCGATAAGCTGTGCGTTGAGATCAGATGACACCGCAGTCGCACGCTCAAACACGCCAGACGCCACCGTGACCTGAGCATCGACCGGCGCATGGCAACCGGGAAAAACAGGTGCCACGAGCTGCGAGATATACGGATCGGGCTTGGTAGTAAAGGCGTTCTCATGCAGGGCCAGCGGCGCGGGGGCCAGATTGCCGGCAAAGTTAAGCGCACCCTCAGGCGTGTCGAACGATGCCATAATGCGAGCGCACAGCCAACGCGGTAGACCCATCAGGCGCGACAGACGAACCAAGCGTCGCTCAGACTCATCTACATCGGACGCAGTAGCAAAGTCCTCAACATTGTCCGCAACCTTATGCAGTACAGCATTGGCCAAGCCGGCGGCGGACTTAGCACCGCAGCGAACCAGCTCAACACCCTGACTTACGGCAACGCGGCCAGGCGTATGCAGATAGAGCATCTCGAAGGCCGAGATACGAAGCGCCATGCGCACACGCGGCGCAACCTTTTTAGGCTTATCAAGAAACTGGTCGAGCAGCTCGTCCAAAATACCCTGCGTTGCGGCAACACCCAGCGCCAAGCGGGCGGCAAAAGCGGAATCGCGCTGGTCAATGGCCTTGGCAGATGCGCGAGAGGACAGCACGTCGCGCGCATACATACCGCGGCGATCGGCCTCCATTAGCACATCGAGCGCAAGCTTGCGCGCGGGAGACAGCTTGCTCATGACAGAACACCCCACGAAAGATCGGCGCCTTGCAGCCCAGCAGCCCAAGCAGAAGCGGCCATAGCACGTTTGCCATCGGGCTTAACCTCGAGCAGCTCAACCGCGCCATCGGAAAGACCAAGGTAAACACGCTTGGCCTTAACGAGAACCTGACCCTCGCCAAGCGACACATCTGCCGGCTCGGCATCGAGCACGCGTACGGTCTTGCCAGCAATCACGCAACGAGCAGGCGCGGTATCGGACGAGGCCAGCACATGACGCACGCAATCAAGCGCCGCCATTTGCGGATCCAGACGCATCTCCTGCTTAGAAATCTTAGCGGCATGGGTAACAAGCGACTCATCCTGTTCAGTCCACACAGCGGTGCCATCGACAAGCGAAGGAAGCGTATCGGCAAGCAATTTGCCGCCAAGCTCAGCAAGCTCCATGGTCAGCGCCTCGGCATGCTTACCGGCAACCGACGTGGAAGCCTGGGCACAATAAGCACCAGTATCCACGCCATGCCCGATGCGCATGATAGAAACGCCAGCAACCTCATCACCAGCGAGAATCGCACGCTGAATGGGAGCAGCCCCACGCCAACGAGGCAGCAAGGACGCATGAACATTCACAATACCAAGCGGCGCCATATGCAGCACCTCATCCGGCAAAATACAGCCATAAGCAGCCACACAGAAAATATCGGCCTGGGCAGCCTGAAGCGCCTCAACAACCTCCGGCGTCATACGATTAGCCTCAATAACCGGCAACCCCAGCTCAAGCGCCTTAGCCTTAACAGGAGACGGCTCCAGCTTCTTACCACGCCCACGAACAGCATCAGGACGAGTAATAACAAGCGCAATCTCATTCCCAGCCTCAACAAGCGAAGTCAACGAAGGCACAGCAAAATCAGGCGTACCCATAAACACAATACGCATAAAAGTTAGTCTCCTCTCAATAACGAGCCGAGACGGCTACAAAAAAGCGTTCCAGGTCGCAAGCGCACCCAGCCGCAAAAACAGTTCAACAAAGACAAATATACCCAAAAACAAAGAAAGAGCCGCATAAAAGCAGCCCTCCCAACAAAGCACCTATCAGCGAAGACGCCCTTCCCTGGCCCGACGGCACCCGGGCGAGACAAGCAGCGTCAACGTAGTCCCCGGAGCGCCC
>OBJP01000784.1_pt1 | contig 17615 bp, 19 predicted proteins | sample 1519821 | NCBI WGS metagenome assembly OBJP01 (sample SAMN04209218, study PRJEB22552) | human gut metagenome | biome: gut; material: feces | host: Homo sapiens | place: USA: Oklahoma | reverse complement strand
TTCTTCTATAGTAGAACAATCTGCCATCCAGAGCTGTTCCGGATATTTTTGCTTTGCTTCCATAAAAAAATCATCAAGAGAAGTATTGCCGGGGCGGATTCTGTTCGTTGCGTCTAATGCTATAATTTCCGGTTTTATTTCCATGAGCCTGTCTATTTCTTTTAAAGTGGGAGTAATGTATACAGAGCTGTCAGGGTATTCTTTTTTTATAATACCAATAACAGGAAGATCTACATTGTTTCGGATTTCCTGAATGTCTTCACATGTATTGGCTCGAATACCGTAAGCTCCGCCTTCATAAGCGGCGGCTGCCATGCGGCCCATAATATATGAAGAGTGCAGAGGCTCCTCCGGAAGCGCCTGACAGGAAACAATCAAATGCCCCTTCAGTTTTTCAATTTTTGAATTCATAATTATGTACCTATGTCCTTTCGTTAAATATAGTCTCCTGAATATTTCTATACCTGTTAGGTATCTTTAATAAATATTATATGCTTAAGAAAAGTAATTTCAATAGATTTTGAAAAATAGAAAGCACTTTCAACACTTGGGAAAAAGCACCAAAATAAAAATGCGATTATCAAGGATTGATTGTGCAAATAGAACAAATGAAGAAAGAACTTTCTAATATAATAAAACATATTGAAAGAATAATCGGTTTTGAATATAATAAACCTAACTTAATTGTTCGGACATTTATACCGAGGATAGGAGGAATGAAATGAGTGCATTTTCAAAAAAGGAGACATCTCAACAAAAAATATTGAAGAAAAACACCAGGTTTGCCTATACAGTCAATGCTCCGTTGATTATTTATCTTCTTTGTGTTTTGGCAGGGCCAATTATCTGGGGTGTCTCCCTCAGTTTTACCGATAAGAGTATTGGCGGAAGCGCATCATTTATCGGTTTTCAAAATTATATAGAGTTGCTTACGGATAAAGAATATCTGCATTCTCTGCTTAATACTTTGAGTTTTACTTTTTTCTCTATTATTTCAAAGTGTATTTTTGGAGTACTGATGGCGTTGGCATTAAATGTAGATTTTCGGGGACGTAATGTTGTACGTGCTCTGCTTTTAATTCCGTGGACATTACCTAATATCGTAGCTGTTCTTAACTGGAGATGGATTTTCTCATCTACAGGCGGAGTTGCAAACTATGTTTTGAAGGCACTGCATATTATTGATTCCGATCTGGTATGGTTCGGCTCAGCAGGTCTGGCAATGTTTACGATTATTGTAGCCAATGTATGGAGAGGAACACCGTTCTTTGGAATTTCTATTTTGGCTAAATTGCAGACAATACCGAAGGATTACTATGAAGCAGCTGCAATTGACGGAGCGAATATGTGGCAGCGTTTCTGGTATGTAACCTTACCTCAGATTAAAGATGTTATTATGCTTTCCACATTAATGTCTACAATCTGGACATTAAATGAATTTGAAACGGTATGGCTTATGACAGGTGGAGGACCAAACGGTTCTACACAGGTTATGAATGTATTTAGTTATAAGACGGCGATGACAAGTATGCAGCTTGGAAAAGGTATTGCAGTAGCAGTTCTTGCTATGCCGGTTTTGATTATTCTTATTAATATTTTATCCAAGAAGATGTTGGATCAGAATGATTAAGGGGTGAGTATATGAGACAGAAACGAAGTGTAAAAATTTTAAGCAGAGTGTTTATTGCAGTCTGTCTGATTGTGGCACTTGCGCCGATTTACTGGATGTTAAATACGTCATTTAAAGGACAGGCAGAAATATACAGCAGAATTCCGACTATGTTTCCTAATATGCCGACATTAGAATCATATGAGACGTTATTTACAAAAACAGCTTTTCTCAACGGCATGAAAAACAGTCTTCTGGTAGCTGTATTTGTTTCCGCATTTTCTATTGTCGTAGCATATCCGGCAGCATATACGCTGGCAAGAATGAAATTTAAAGGAAAGAAGTTTTTCTCGAAGACGATTTTATTTACATACTTACTTCCTACTTCCGTGTTGTACATTCCATTATACATTTTCGTGTCAAAGATAGGACTGACAGATAATATTTTAGGATTGATGCTTATATATCCTACTTTTACTCTTCCTTATGTAGCATGGATTTTGATTCCGCATATTGCGTCTATACCCTATGATTTGGAAGAGGCAGCTACAGTGGATGGATGCAGCCGTTTTCGCGCTATGTATCAGATTATTTTTCCACTGGCTCTGCCAGGAATTATTTCCACTACGATTTTTGCGTTTGCAATGTGCTGGGGTGAATACCTTTACGCTCTTGTTAACGTAACCACAACTTCAATGCAGACATTCCCTCTGATTATATCAGGACTGATTTTTGGAGATATGTATCCTTGGGGACAGTTAATGGCAGGAGCAATCGTAGCCTGTGTTCCTATTTTAATTATTTATATGCTTGCATCTGGTTCGCTTGTAGGCGGAAAAACAGCAGGTGGAGTAAAAATGTAATATTTGCAGCAAAAATAAATATAAAAACAAAAATAAATATAAAAACAAAAATATTCAGGAGGTACTGAACATGAAAAAAAGATGGCTCGCAGCAGCTCTGGCAGCAACAATGGCACTTTCTCTTACAGCTTGCGGAGGCTCAGGAGAAGAGAAGAAGGCAGAGGGCGGAAAAAAAGAAGCGGACAAAGAATTAACTGTATGGGTAGAAAAAGTATTCAGCGATGATGCTAATACTGCAATGCAGGAGCGCCTTGATGCTTTTGCAGAAGAATCCGGAATCAAGGTAAAATATGAGTTTATCGGGGCAACAGATTTTATGACTAAGCTGAACGCTGCAATTGAGGCAGGAAGCAATGTTCCGGACATTACCACTTCTGCAGTAACAAAAGTAGTAAACTATTATCCAAACATTCCTTATAAAGATGTTTCTGATATTGTAAACAACATTAATGAAGAGCGTCCTTATTTTGAGGCAGTTTATGAAGGAACAAAAATAGATGGAAAACATTATTTTGTACCTATGACAAGTTCCTCAACAATGATGTTTGTGCGTAAAGACAAGCTGGAAGAAAAAGGAATCACAGAGCTTCCGAAAACATGGGATGAGGTTTTTGAAGTTGCAGAACAGATTTCCGATCCGGACAACGGCTTTTACGGTCTTGGCATTGGCTGCGGACCAACTGACGAAGATGGAGAGAATATGTTCCGTATGATTAACTGGGATCAGGGCGGATACATTTTCGATAAAGACGGAAATATTACTCTTGATAATGATGTGACAAAGAGTCTTTTAACAAAATACAAAGAAATGTATGACGGCGGTGTGATTCCAAAAGCTGCAAGCACATGGGATCCAGGCGGAAATAACTCTGCATATCTTATGGGAGAATGTGGAATCGTGTTTAATGCACCGACCTTATACAATGCGCTCCGGTCAGATGAAGCGAATAAAGAACTCTTTGAAAATACAGAAATGGTAAGTTTGCCGGCTGGTTCAGACAATGATACAACAATGGGATTTGCAACAGGTTTTGCAATTATGGAAACATGTGACGACGTAGAATCTGCTACAAAACTGATTGAATATATGTATGATAAAGAGTGGTATGAGGAATATCTGGAAATTACAGCGCCGGTATTTGCACCATTATTCCAGGATATGGAAGGTGAAGGCGTATGGGCAGATGGTGTCAATGCACAGATTATCGACTATGCAAAAAAAGCAAAAGGTTATTATGGCTATCCTGTTGAAGGAATCAAAGGCCGCGCCATTGCTGCAAAACATTATTTCACGTTCCCAATGGCAGAGATGATGAATAAAGTTGTTACAGATACTCTTGATGTAGACGGTGCTATTGGAGATGCAATTAAAAAACTGGAAGCCGTACAGAAAACTGTGAAATAAAAGGAGTAAGATTATGAGCAAAACAATATGGTTGAATCTTGACAGTACAAAGGTTGATGTAACATATCTTGATGATTTTTTTGAAAAAAAAGGATGGACTCTTTTAAAAGAGCCCATCCCGACTGGAGATGAAGAAAAAACAGTAGAAATGGCACGTAAAGCCGATGCAGTTATAAGTACATGGGAACCATGGAATACAAAAACCCTGAATCAGGTAAAAGACAAGGTGAAATATATTGTACGTTATGGCGCTGGAATGGACAATATTGATATTCCGGCAGCAACGGAAGCAGGTATTCTTGTAGGAAATGTACCAGGTGCAAATTCAGCAGCAGTTGCAGAAGTAGCGCTTCTCCATATTTTAAATATTGGCCGCCGTTTTTCTCATTGTACAGAAGGATGCAGAAATGGAATCTGGCCTTCCACAATTACAGGAAATGAATTAGATGGAAAGACAGTAGGTCTTTTGGGCTTTGGAAATATTGGTAAGCAGCTTGTCCGTATGATGAAGGGATTTGACGTAAAAGTTCTTGTTTACGATGCGTATTTCCCAAATCAGGATGATGAAAAATATGGAGTTACTTTTGTAAAAGACAAAGAAGAGCTGTTCCGGGAAAGTGATATTTTAAGTCTGCACGTTCCGTTTAATGAAGAAACAAAGGGAATGATAGACAAGAATGTATTTGCAATGATGAAGCCTACAGCGTATTTGATTAATACCTGCAGGGGCGGTGTAATTAATGAAGAGGATTTAATCCAGGCTTTAAAAGAAGGACAGATTCAGGGAGCAGGTCTTGATGTGCTTGTTCAGGAACCGCCGGAAAAAGATAATCCACTTCTTTCTATGGATAATGTTTCTATAACATCCCATATGGGAGCGGCATCTCTCGAATCCGAGCATCGTTCACAGGTAATTATAGGAGATTGCATTGCAGACTTTTTCGCAGGAAATGTACCATACAATGTGAAAAATAAACTTGAAAAGTAAAAAATTGAAGGAGGGCATTCCAAAGGAGCAGATTCTTTGTGAATGCCCCTTTCTGGATTGCGAGGTAAATATGAAAAAAAGAATATTATGTTATGGAGATTCTAATACATGGGGATATGATGCGTTTACTGACGGACGTTTTCCGGATGAAGTCCGCTGGACCGGACAACTGGCTTCATTCTTGGGACAGGAGTACACAGTTATTGAAGAAGGACTGTGCGGACGGACAACAGTATTTGAAGATCCCCTTAATGAAGGAATGAGTGGTCTGTCATATCTGTATCCCTGTATGATGAGTCATTCGCCACTGGATTTTATGGTGGTAATGCTTGGCACAAATGACTGTAAAGCACGTTTCGGTCTTACGCCAAGAAATATTGCCTGCGGTATGAAAAGACTTTTGATAAAGGCACAGCAGATTCCGGCATGGCGGGAAACACCGAGAATACTTCTTGTTGCGCCCGGTCCTATTGAACCGGAATGTGAAATGTCTTTCGTTGGGGAAGAAATGGGAATTTGTTCTGAGCGTTCAAAAGGAGTAGCTAAAGAATACAGAAAAATTGCAGACGAGCTGCATGTGGATTTTCTGGATGCCGGTGATTTTGTGAAAATGAACACTTTAGATTATATGCACCTTGATAAAGACAGCCACGGTATTTTGGGACAGAAAATCGGAGAATATATAAAGAATAAGGAGAAGGAAAATGAAAAAATACATATGTATTGATATTGGAGGAACTGCTGTCAAGTATAGCGTTATAGATGAAAATGAGAATTTTCTTATAAAAAAAGAGACACCTACAAAAGCAGGTGAACGAAAAGGTCCGGGTATCATGGAATGTATTAAAAAACTGACAGGAGAATGTCTGGAAGAATTTCCGGAGGCAGAAGGCATTGCTGTATCTACTGCAGGAATGGTGGATCCTGAAAAAGGAGAAATTTTTTATTCTTCTCCGTTAATTCCGGAATGGACGGGAACAAAAATAAAAGATATTTTAGAAGAAGAATTTCATATTCCATGTGAAGTTGAAAATGATGTAAATTGTGCAGGACTTGCGGAAAGCATGAGCGGAGCAGGAAAGAATGCGCGGATTTGCGTGTGCCTGACAATAGGAACAGGAATCGGAGGATGTATTGTTATAAATAAAGAAATTTTTCATGGATTCAGTAACAGTGCATGTGAAGTGGGATATATGTATCTTCCTGACGGAATATTTCAGGATACGGCAGCCAGCAAAAGTCTTGTGGAAAAAGTGGAAAAGCAAAAGAAATTGCAGCCAGGAGAATTAAATGGTAAAATAATATTTGATAAGGCTATGGCAGGAGATACGGAGTGCATTCATGCTATAGAAGAAATGGCAGATACACTGGGAAAAGGAATAGCAAATATTTGCTATGTATTGAATCCAGAAGTGGTTATTCTGGGAGGAGGAATCATGTCCCGGAGAGAGTATTGGAAACCATTACTGATAAAAGCATTGAATAAATATCTGGTATCGGGTATTGCGGAAAAGACTACATTGACATTTGCTGAATATGAAAATGACGCGGGTATGCTGGGAGCCTTTTATAATTATAGAAATCGACAGAAAGGTAAGCAATCAGCAAATGAAATATTACGAAAAAACAGTGATACCGATAATTGAAAGCTATTACGAAAATATGTCTTCTTTGGAAAAAACAGTTGCGGATTTTTTTATTAAAAATAAAACAAAGATGGATTTTTCTTCCAAGAATATATCTGAGTATCTTTTTGTATCGGAGGCGACATTATCACGTTTTGCAAAAAGATGTGGATTTAAAGGGTATAGGGAATTTATTTATCGGTATAAAGAATCTTTTAATGGTACAGACAAGGTTATTACAGATCAGGTAAGAACTGTTTTTGAGGCTTATCAGGAAATTCTGAATAAAAGTTATAATCTTGCAGAGGAAGAACAATTTAAAAGGATTGCAGGTTATATGGTAGACGGTTCCAGAGTGTTTGTGTATGGAAAAGGAAGTTCCGGTCTTGCTGCCCGTGAAATGCAGAATCGTTTTATGCGCCTGGGATTGGATATCACAGCATTGGAGGACAGTGATTTAATGCGTATGAATGCTTCCCTTTTGACAGAAAACAGCATAGCGATAGGAATCAGTATCAGCGGAGAGACAGAATCCGTACTGGATTCTTTAAAACAGGCACACATTAATGGAGCGCGAACCATATTGATTACAGCATATAACAGAGGAGAATATCATAGTTTTTGCGATGAGGTTGTCTTAACTGCTGCCAGACAGAATCTTAATTATGGAAATATTATTTCTCCTCAGTTCCCTATACTTTTGATTCTTGATATTTTATATAAATATTATCAGGAAAATGACCAAAAACTAAAAGAGGCCCGTCATGGGAATACTTTGGCAGCATTACGTCATCAGTCTAATACAATAACTGGCACAGCAGGCAAGGGTCAGAGTAAAAAATGATAAGTTTTTGTATGCAGAAAAATGAAGACAACATGATTGTATGTTACGGGGACTCGAATACGTATGGATATGACCCGTGCGTGCCGGGAGGCGGACGATATGCAAACCGCTGGCCGGCTCTTGTAGAAAAGAAAACAGGGATTTCTGTAAAAAATTACGGGTTATGCGGACGGAAGATTCCGAGATATGAAGCGCAGTTTCAATGTGTAAGAGAGCAGATGGAGGTTTGGATACAGGAGTCGGAGAGGGTTTCTCTTTGGATTATGCTTGGGACAAATGATTTTCTGGAAAATGAAAGAAATATAGCGGAAGAAGTTGCTTTTCGCATGGAGACATTTTTAAATAGTATCAAAGAAAAAGCAGAAGAAAGTAAAATATCTATTTTTTTGATTTCCCCTGTGCCTGTGAAACAGGGGGCTTGGGTGGAAAGCGAAAAGCTTTGTTGGGAGACGCACAGACTGTCGGATTTTTACAGAGCGGTTTCAAAAAAACTCGGAATTGATTTTGCAGATGCGGGAGAATGGAACATCCCTCTTGCTTATGATGGTGTCCATTTTACAGAGGAAGGTCACAGGATTTTTTCGGAAAATGTAGTGAAAGCTATAGAAAACCTTTCCGTAGGTAAAAGTGCATAAAAAATTCGACACAATTTAGGTAAAAGTGTAGATTGACGACCAATGGTAAAATGCTATATAGTGTATATAGATTCATATTTAAGTGAAATCATAGTCGTTGATAGTGTGTTACTGATGATGCAGGCATAAGCTATCCGGTTTTATTCATAAGATGTATGATTAAAACGGGGTAAGTTTATGCCTTTTTTATTCCATAATATAGGAGTTGTATATGTACTGCATTTTGAAAATTTTAAATAATAATGCACTTTTAGCAAAAGAAAAAGACAGCGGAAGTGAAAGAATTCTTTTGGGAAAAGGGATTGGATTTGGAAAAAAGGCAGGAGACAGGATAGACCCCAGGAAAGAAATCCAGGTGTATACACCGGTGGCAAGAGAAGAAAGCAGTTCGGCTATAAATATGGTAAATACCATCGATCCTGTTTATATTGAGACAGCAGGAAAAATTATAGCAGAAGCAGAAAAAGTATTTGACTCTGTGAACGGGGATATTCTGCTTCCGTTGGCAGATCATATTGCTTTCGCTGTGAAAAGAGAGAAAGATAATATTTTTCTTCCCAATCCTTTTATTCCGGATATTAAGATTCTTTTTGGAAAAGAGTATGCCGTTGCAATGGAGAGCAGAAAAATCATAGAAAAAATGACAGGCTATCGTATTTCGGATGATGAAGCCGGCTTTATTGCCCTTCACATTCACTCCGGACTTTCCAACGAGCAGGTATCTGATACGTTAAAAACAACGCAGATTATAGATGAAAGTATGCAGACCATAGAGAAGATGGGAGGCAGGGAGCTTCAAAAGGAATCTCTGAACTATATTCGCCTTATGAGTCACTTATATTACATGGCTGTGCGGGCAAAAACAGGAGAAGCTGTCAATGTAGATTTAAATGATTTTGTGAAAAATAAATATCCGAAAGCATTGAAAATCGCAGAGCAAATATGCGGAAATATGGAAACGGCGCTTCAGAAGAAGCTTCTGCCGGAGGAGACAGGATTTCTTGCAATACATATCCAGAGGATGATAGCGTCATAATGAAAAGAGAGACTTCAGCTTTGCTGTGCTTCGGGCGCAGGTATCAGTTGAAATATATTAATTTTTATCTAATGAAGGGAGAACTTTAAAATGAAAAGCTTTGAGTACACAATAAAAGATGAACTGGGAATCCACGCAAGACCGGCAGGTATCCTTGCAAAAGAGGCAAAGAAATACGAGAGCAAGATCACACTGATAAAAGACGGAAAAAGCGTTGATGTAACAAGATTAATGGCTCTTATGGGACTTGCAGTAAAATGCGGCAACACAGTAGAGGTTCAGGTTGAGGGAAGCGACGAAGAGACAGCTTTCCAGGGAATCAAAGCATTTTTCGAAGAAAATCTGTAATTATTAACGGAATAAGTTTGAAAATCATAAGAAACGGCAGGGAAAAACATGCAGTGTTTGAAAGGGAAATCAGTTTACAAGGGAATCGCAATGGGAAAGATTTCCGTGCTGAAAAAAGATGATTACATTGTAAAAAGAACAAAAATTGAAGATGCGCAGGCTGAAATCCAGAGAGTGAAGGCTGCAGTTGCAGCATCACAGGAGCAGCTTCAGAAGCTTTATGAAAAGGCTGTAAAAGAAGTAGGGGAAGCCAGTGCTGCTATTTTCGAAGTGCATCAGATGATGCTTGAGGACGAGGATTACAGCGAGTCCATCGAAAATATTATTACAACAGAGATGGTAAATGCAGAATATGCAGTTGCCTCCACAGGTGATAATTTTTCCGAAATGTTTGCAAGTATGGATGATGATTATATGAAAGCAAGAGCTGCAGATATTAAAGATATTTCAAAGCGTCTTGTAAAAAATCTCTCCGGACACGGCGGAGACGGCATTGATCTGGAAGAGCCTGTGATTGTTGTGGCAGATGACCTTTCTCCAAGCGAGACGGTTCAGATGGACAAAGATAAAATTCTTGCTTTTGTTACCGTGCACGGTTCTGCAAACTCACATACAGCGATTCTTGCCCGTATGATGAATATTCCGGCGCTGATCGGTGTGGATATGGATCTTGAGACCCTTACTACAGGCGTGGAAGGCGCGGTAGACGGATTTACAGGGGAATTTTATATAGAGCCGACAGAAGAAGTGAAAACTTCGATTCAGACAAAAATTGAAGAGGAAAAAGAAAAACGTGCGCTTCTTCAAACCTTAAAAGGAAAAGAGAATGTGACAAAGAGCGGAAAAACAATTAAGCTTTTTGCAAATATCGGAAGTGTTTCTGATATGGGATATGTTCTTGAAAACGACGCGGGAGGAATCGGTCTTTTCAGAAGTGAGTTCCTCTACATTGGAAGAAATGAGCTTCCGGGAGAAGAAGAGCAGTTCCAGGCATACAGACAGGCAGTACAGAATATGGCTGGCAAAAAAGTCATTATCCGTACCCTGGATATCGGAGCGGACAAGCAGGCAGATTACCTTCAGATTCCGCAGGAGGAAAATCCTGCTCTCGGATACAGAGCAATCCGTATCTGTCTGACACAGCCTGAAATTTTCAAGGTTCAGCTTCGCGCGCTGTTCCGTGCCTCCGCATACGGAAATCTTTCCATCATGTATCCGATGATCACTTCTGTTGAGGAAGTAGAGCAGATTCAGCAGATTGTTTGTGAAGTGAAGCAGGAACTGAAGGAAGCGGGAATTCCGTATAAGGATGTAGAAGAAGGTGTTATGATCGAGACACCGGCTGCTGTTATGATCAGCGACGATCTTGCAAAAATGGTAGATTTCTTCAGTATCGGAACAAACGATCTGACGCAGTACACACTTGCAATCGACCGTCAGAATGAAAAACTGGATCCGTTTTACAAACCGCATCACAAGGCAATCCTTCGAATGATCAAAATGGTCGTTGACAATGCGCATAAAGAAGGAAAATGGGCTGGAATCTGCGGCGAGCTGGGAGCAGATCCGGAGCTTACAGAAACATTTGTAAAGATGGGAGTAGACGAGCTTTCCGTAGCTCCGTCTATGATTTTAAAGCTTCGTAAGATTATCAGAGAAATGGAATAGGAGTAAGGCATGAAGTATATTCGTGAGCATAAAAAGGCCTCGGTTATAATTGCTCTTGCTGCAATTGTTCTCCTGACATTTCTGGGATTACAAAGAAAAAATGCAACTTCTCAGTCTGTGTTTGATACCCTTAAGGATGCTCCGAGAGGGGAAGCGATTGAAGAGAATAAGTACTATTCCGGTCAGCTTACGCAGAGAGAATATGAGGATTATGAATTTCTGAGACAGAAAATGGAAAAACTGGAGGGCGGAGTCCTGACTCTGCCAAATCCTCTAAGCGGAAAAGAATACCAGCGTATTCTTACTGCTCTGGAATATGAAGGGAATAATTATTTTTATGGATTTGTAGATATTCCCATGACAGAGGATGGAGTTTATGTTTTCCACAAAGATAAAGATCCGTTTCGCCTGGTGGATCAGAAAATAGCAAAGGTTGTGCTGTTTTTATCCTGTGCGGAAGGGATTGAGCTTTTCGGACAGTTTGCAGATGACGGAACACTTATCAATATAGAGGAAATACAGAAAGGTTTTTCTGTAAATGATGAGGAAAAAGTAAAGAAAATCCGTGAAATGCAGGAAGAAACAGAAAAAGTCATGGATGAGATCATTGCCGGAATACCGGAGAATGCAGGAGATAAAACAACTGCTGACTATTTCTGCAAATGGCTGGACGAAAACGTGAAGCTTGCCGATGATGCCGCGCAGAAGGCTCAGGAGCTTGACGATATGGGAGATATGCTGGAGCAGGTATATCCTTATAACCATCTGGCTGCTTTGAACGGAAAAAAAGCAAGTATCCTGGGATACGGAAAGATTTTTTCCGAGCTTTGCAGGAGAGCGGGGATTGAATCTCATGTGGTGATGGGAACATGGAACAGCCAGTGGACAGACGGGGACACATACGTTTTATGTGAGACTGTAATAGACGGACAGAAAGTGTATATAGATGCCAGCGGAGCGAAATCAAAGGCGCTTGCAGGCAACCGGTATCTCACAGAAAAAGAGGCGATAAGCCGTATGACGTTTGTTGATTATTTTGACTATAAATAAGGAGGAGAGAGAAATGTTTGGTTTTCTTAAGAAAAAACAGGATGACGGATATATGCTGGGTTCACCGGCAAAGGGAAAGGCGGTAGACTTAAAAGAAGTAAACGACCCGACCTTTAATTCCGGAATGCTTGGACAGGGTGTTGCAGTTATCCCGTCAGAAGGAAAAATTTATGCACCGGCAGACGGAGAGATTGCAATGGTATTTGATACGCTCCATGCAGTAAGCTTAAACGCATCAAACGGAGCAGAAATTCTTGTTCACGTAGGTCTTGATACAGTAAGTTTAAAAGGAAAAGGATTCAAAGCACATGTGCAGGCCGGAGATAAAGTGAAAAAAGGCGATTTAATGCTGGAAGCCGACCTTGAGTTCTTAAAGAGCGAAGGCTTTGACATTATCACACCTGTACTTGTATGCAATACAGACGATTACGCATCTGTAGAGGCTCTTTCCGGAAAAGACGTAGAGCCGGGTGATGACGTAGTAAGAATCAAAGCAAAATAATAATGGATTTTAGACCGGTCTCTCCGGTATAAAATAAATGATGAGGGGTGTTTTACAGTCTTCATTGTGATTGAAAAAAGGGATTAAGAGAAGGAAAGAGGAGGAAATCAAATTATGATGAAGTATCTTCAGAGATTGGGTAAATCTCTTATGCTTCCGGTTGCTTGTCTTCCGGTTGCAGCTATTCTTCAGGGTATCGGTTACTGGATCGATCCTACTGGCTGGGGTGCAAACAATGTAATCGCAGCATTCTTATTAAAAGGCGGCGGATGTCTGATTGACCAGATGCCAATTCTTTTCGCTATCGGTGTTGCTGTTGGTATGTCCGATGACAACGACGGTACAGCAGGTCTTGCGGGACTTGTTTCCTGGATCATGACAACTACACTTCTTTCTACAAGCGTTGTATCTATGCTTACAAAAACAGCAGTAGAAGAAGTTGACCCTGCATTTGCAAAAACACAGACACAGTTCATCGGTATTCTTTGTGGTCTTATTGCAGCAGCTTGCTACAATAAATTTAAGAACACAAAACTTCCGGATGCATTCTCCTTCTTCAGTGGAAAGAGATGTGTTGCCATCGTTACAGCAGGTGCATCCCTTGTATCCAGCTTTGTTCTGTTCTTTGTATGGCCAATGGTTTACAATGCACTTGTTGCATTAGGTGAGTTCATTATGAACCTTGGACCGGTAGGTGCTGGTATTTACGGTTTCTTCAACCGTCTGCTTATCCCGTTCGGTCTGCACCACGCACTGAACTCTGTATTCTGGTTTGACGTTGCAGGAATCAATGATATTGCAAAATTCTGGGGCAACGCAGAAGGTGGTGTTCTTGGACAGACTGGTATGTACATGTCCGGTTTCTTCCCGGTTATGATGTTCGGTCTTCCGGCAGCAGCTCTTGCTATGTACCACACAGCAAAAGACACAAAGAAAAAAGTGGCAGCAGGTCTTCTTCTTTCTGCAGCAATCGCTTCTTTCTTCAACGGTGTTACAGAGCCTCTGGAATTCTCTTTCATGTTCCTTGCACCAGCACTTTATGGTATCCATGCAGTACTGACAGGTATTTCTATGGCGGTTGTAGCTGCGCTTCCTGTGAGAGCAGGATTCAACTTCAGTGCCGGTTTCATTGACTGGTTCCTGAGCTTTAAGGCTCCGTTTGCAGAAAATCCGCTTATGCTGATTCCGATCGGTCTTGTAGTTGCAGTTATTTATTACCTTGTTTTCCGTTTCGTTATCGTGAAATTTGATATGAAGACACCGGGACGTGAAGATGACGATATGGACGAAACAAAAGTAACTCTTTCTAACGACAACTTCACAGAGATTGCAAAAATCGTTCTGGAAGGTGTTGGCGGAAAAGGAAACGTAGTATCTGTTGACAACTGTATTACAAGACTTCGCCTGGAAATCAAAGACTACACACAGGTAGATGAGAAGAAAATCAAATCTGCAGGTGTAGCAGGCGTTATCCGTCCAAGCAAAACTGCTGTTCAGGTAATCATCGGAACAAAAGTACAGTTTGTAGCTGACGAATTTAAAAAGCTTTGTAAATAAGCAAAGAAAATCTAATCCCTTTTGAAAATACCGCTCTTTCGGGTAAAACCGAAAGGGCGGTTTTTTTGATTTTTCGAGGATGCGGGCACATATATTATACATATGACAACCACTTGCCGCATGGAAACAGACCGCTTACCGTTTTTTGTAGACTATTTTCTTCAGACTTTATATAATGGAAACACAAGGAGGGACGACGAGATGAAAACGAAAATAAAAGTGATTGCCCCGGAAGAAGAAGAGAGAGCAGAGCTTTTTGTACATAAGGAAGACAGGGAGATTAAAAGTCTCGGCAGGTATCTGGAGCTGGAGCAGTTTCGCCGGGGAATTCTTATGTGTCAGAGGGGAAAAGACATATGCCGGCTTTCTGTGAAAGAGGTTCTGTACATTGAAAGCATTCAGGACGTTCAGCATATTCATACAGAAAAAGAAACATACACAACGAAACAGAGACTGTATCTGCTGAAAGAAGAATTGCCGCAAAGCTTTGTCCGGATTTCCAAATCCGTGATTTTGAATATGGAAAAAGTAAAGGAATATCGCCCTCTGATGGGTGGAATGATGATGGCGGAGTTTGCAAACGGAGAAAAAACATATATCTCCAGGAAGTACTTGAAGGAGCTGAGGGAAAAAATCAAGGAGGGAGTGCTATGAGGAAGCTTACAGAGGAGAAAAAAGAGATTTTGAAATATGGGATTTGTATGGGTGTGGTTTTATTTATCGTAAATGTAATTTACATAGGACTCCAAAAAGACAGGGGATTTGCAGAAACAATCATGCCGTACTTTGGGCTGATACTTTTGGGATATGCGGCAGCGGGCGTTCTCTTTTTTGCTTTTTATATAGTGAAAGAGCCGAAGGCGGACGGATTGTGGAAATATTGTCTGAAAGGCACTGCAGGAGTATACACAATCATGAACTTTATGCCGCTGTTTTTCCTTGCCGGAGTTGCTCTTGCAGACAGGACTCCTGTACGAATGATTTTTCTGCTGGACGCAGTGGTAATTGGTGGATTTCTCATCTGGGATTACAGAAGAGTGTGGATAATGTCAAAAAAGCTTAATAAAAAGTCTGTAAAAACGAGAGTTCTCCTTGTGGATCTTGAGGAAGCTCCGAAGACAGTAGATGAATTTGCGGCTCAGATTGCAGATTACTGTGGAAAAAACAGAAGAACATTGGAGTTTATTTCCAGGGGAAAAACGATGGAAATTCTGATGGACGGCGACTATTATACAGTAGAAATAGAGCAGAGCTACAGCCGGTTCGGCCCTATGTACGGGATGAAGTTTATACAGAGGAAATAGCTGTTTAATAAGGTATCGTTTACTTTTGGACAGGTTTTTGTTAAAATCGTTTTATAAGGAGGACCTGTCAGAATATCATTTTACAAAAGAGAACCTGCTTTCGCAACAGAGATACAATCGAGGACATTTTCAAAATACATAAGATGAGCATACTTAACAGATAATAAGGAGTAAGGTTGTAGCAGACTTGCGGAGGTTTCGTGCATATGAGGCTGTCTGTTCCAACAAGACAGGGAAAAACGTAATCACTTATGTTATCTATTCCGGCGGCATTACAGAAACGAAGACGGAGCTGGACTGCGGAACCCACACATACCGGGTGATTCCTATATACTTAAAAGATAAGGACGCAGATACGGTGTTTCGGAGACTGAAAGAAAAACAGGAAAAAGGTGAGAGCTTCGCAGAAGAAGATTTTGCAGATATTTCTCTGACACCGCTTATGTCCGGGAGTTTCAGTAAAAAGGACGCAATAAAAGAAGGAATTCTTCTGACAAAACAATTTAAAACAATCACAGCTGAAAAAACAACAGCTATGCTTTATGCTCTGGCGGATAAATTTTTAGCTGGAGATGAATTAGTCGAGATTATGGAGGTGCTGAGAATGACAAGGTTAGGACAGATGCTTGTTGAAGAGGGACGCGAAGAGGGACGCGAAGAAGGACGCGAAGAAGGTCGCCAAGAAGGACGCGAAGAAGGTCGCGAAGAAGGTCACGAAGAGAGTCGTACAGAGATTATTCTTAATATGCTTTCCAAGAATCAATTTTCCTTTGAAGAAATTGCGGAACTGGTGGGAGTTACCGTGGAAAAAGTAGAGGAAATCCAAAGATGTCTGAAGAGTACGAGGTAAAATATGCTTGAAAATAAATTGGGTATTACAGATTCTGCGGAACTGGCAAGAGCAGAAGAGAAAATCAGTAAGCGAAAAGCCATCGAAATGTTTGAAACAGGATTTCTGGAAAAACTGGAGCCGGGAACATATAAAAGTTTTGCAGACATTCATAAATATCTTTTTGATGAGATTTATGATTTTGCAGGCGAACTGCGTAAAGTCAATGTTTCAAAAGGAAATTTCAGATTTGCCCCGCTTATGTACCTGGAAGCGGCCCTGCAAAGTATCGACAAAATGCCCCAGTCAACTTTTGATGAAATCGTGGAAAAATATGTAGAAATGAATGTTGCGCACCCGTTCAGGGAAGGAAACGGAAGAAGTGCAAGAATATGGCTTGATTTAATGCTGAAAAAAGAAACAGGGTATGTAGTTGACTGGAGCAAAGTGGATAAAGAGGATTATCTCCTTGCAATGGAACGAAGTCCGATTAAAGATATTGAAATTAAATTTCTTCTAAAAAATGCGCTGACTAATCAGGTCAATGACCGGGAAATTTATATAAAGGGCATTGACCATAGTTATTATTATGAAGGGTATTATGTGTTTGCGGCGGAAGAATTACAGTAGTTTTCTTTAATAACATCAATCAACGCTACAATACGTTCGTCTTTACTTCGGTAGATAACGTTCATGCCCTGTTTTTCCGAATCAAGAATCCCGGCATTTTTCATCTGCCTGAGATGTTGAGATAAAGCGGAAGCAGTAATTCCGGGAACGTGCGCATTTTCCGCAGCCGACACACTCTTTTCCTACATGGGAAGTTTAGGTGAAAGCTTCATAAAAATCTCCATTCCGCCGCCCTTAGAGTGCGGCGGAATTTTTTTTGAAAAGTATATTAGTAATTAAGATGTTTCTAATATGCTTTGAATATGGAGATTTGTCAATCATAAGAGAGATATTATTATTTTAAAATTTCTGCCACTGCCTTGATATATTCCGGTGTTGTTCCACAGCACCCTCCAATAATAGAAGCGCCGTTTTCCACCAGTACCTTCATATGCTTTGCGAATTCAGCCGCTCCCATCGAATAAACGGCATTGCCTTTATCGTCAATTACGGGCATGCCCGCGTTCGGTTTGGCGATTACTGGGATAGAGACTGCTTCTTTGATATTTCGTACAACGGAAACAAGCTGATCCGGTCCTACAGAGCAGTTGATGCCAACTGCGGAAGCGCCGGCGCTTTCTAAGGCCAGTGCGGCTTCCACTGCATTTCCGCCGCTGAAAATACTTCCGTCTGCCTCCACGGTCATAGAGCAGAGGACAGGGAGGTCACATACCTGAGAGGCT